>Ga0138256_10000804_pt1 | contig 33855 bp, 16 predicted proteins | sample KNB2016incub_MG_FD_105486 | JGI IMG/M metagenome (GOLD analysis project Ga0138256, IMG submission 105486) | Active sludge microbial communities from wastewater in Klosterneuburg, Austria - KNB2014incub_MG | ecosystem: Engineered > WWTP > Activated sludge > Unclassified | place: Austria... | reverse complement strand
TACCCAAATGCCAAGCTTTATAATATTTTTGAAGCATTAAAAATAGATTGATAAAAATCATTAAAAATGGTAAGTTGAGAGTCTGAAAATTTTATCAGAAGGACAGGTAGCTCAGTTGGTAGAGCAACGGCCTGAAAAGCCGTGTGTCGCCGGTTCAAGCCCGGCTCTGTCCACAGGAAATTAGTAATAAAGCAAAAATTTCAAATTTTAAAAAGCCCGATTTATTGGGTTTTTTAATAAATGCGTAAGAGTATTTTACTATTATTATATTTACATAACAGTTAGATACTAATGCTCATTATACTGCCCACTCTCTTTTGGGGAGGACTTTGAAAAAAACGAAAGTTTATAATTCTGTTTCTGAAAGGCTGTAATTTTAAAAATTTCATTAACTAAAATTAAACTGCCATGTCATTTTTATTTAAAAGAAAAGATTTTGGATTCTGGTATATAGGATATTATGATGAATCCGGAAAGCTGAAGAAGATGTCAACAAAGGAAAAACTCAAAACCCGTGCCGACATCATTCATGATAGTTTCAAGAAAAAGAATAAGATAAACATTGTACCTGATATTCAGTATCTGAAGGATGTTCAGGATATAATTTTTAATTTCATAAAGAATAACTTTGCCCCAACTACCCTACTACTATATAAGAATGCGATCCGGAATCTTAATTCCCTATTCGGATATAAACCTATCAAGTCTATCACTCTGATCGATATTGAAGTGTACAAATCAAAAAGACTTAAAGCGATTTCACCCGTAACTCTTAAAATAGAGCTGAGAACCATCAGAGCATTCTTCAATTATTGCGTAGAGTTCAATCTGCTGTCTCACAATCAGTTAAGTAAAATATCACAGATCAGAATTCAGGAAAAGAAACTCTTAACATTCAGCAGCGACGAAATAAATCTGATCCTCGGTAATATACAGCACACAAAGCTCCATCAGATAGTAACCATAGGTGCTTACACAGGAATGAGACTCAACGAGATCCTGACTCTGAAATATTCACGTATCAATCTATCGGAAAAGATCATTGAAATTATAAACACCGGTAAATTTACAACCAAGACAAAGAAGAACAGGATCATTCCTGTACCTTATACTCTTATGGAAGAACTGAACGATCTATTCTTTGATAAAGATAACGACACCCCGATTCTTGTTGATCCTGAATTTTACATTTTTTCTTCAAACGGAAAAGCTCCGTTTTGTAAGTCTTATGTGACCAGAAAGTTCAAGTCCGTTATACGGAAACTTAATCTCAACGAGGATCTGCACTTTCATTGTCTCAGGCACACGTACTTTTCAAATCTGTCTCGTCTGAATGTTCCGGTTAATTACATAAAGGAACTTGCAGGACATTCATCAATTAAGACAACGGAGATCTACCTTCACAACTTCCGTCAGGATCTCAACAACTTTGTGGCAGGATTTAAATATTGAATATTAAAAATTTTCGGTTTAAACTACTTCCATGGAAAAAGAAATAAAACATAACGGCAAGACATTTTACCACGCTTCGATATACAGAGAAGAAAAGAAAATTTCTTATCAGCAGATGAATAATCTTCTACATGGAAAGAAGTATAAGAAAAGGTATGTGAAGAAAGGTGATGATTCAACTCCGGAAGGGAAGAAAGTAGAATATAATTATATCGCTGCTCCGAAGTTTAAGAAGGGGACGGATTATATTGTACGGGGTAAGTTTATTTATATTTCTGAGGATGAGTTTGAGAAATAACAAAGTTGCAAAACAAATTTCTAAACTTAGACTCAAAAAAGCCCAAAGAAAAAATTTTTCAATGGGCTTTATACTTAAAGTAAAATCAGTATTAAGGAGTTATCTTAGTTATAAATATAGAAGAATTATTAAATCCCATCAGCAGGTCAGTTAGGTCAGTAATATAATCTCCGTTTAGGTCAGTAACTAAATATCCTGAAGAGAATACCCTCGCATCATTATTTATTAATACTACATCAGTTAAATCTATATTTCCATCCTGATTAACATCACCGCTGTAAATACAGTATTTCGTTCCTTTTAATACCATGTTATTTCCAAAAGCTTGTGTTTGAGTTTTTGTAAAATCATAATAATTCTTGCTATCATTAGTAAACAATTCTCCGCCAGGTTTACTCCAGGTCTCGATAGAATTCATATGATTTACTTTGATCATATAATTTCCTGACGGAGTTTCATTAAATTTAAAAATAATTTCAAAAGTTACCCCTCTTATAACACCACGTGATGAATCAATTATATTATAAGGTGAATTTGAATTCAACAAATATGCAGAGACAGTATCTGATCTGTTTAAAGTATTTGTTGTTTCATTATATAATCCCTGAGTCAATAAATTAACAATTAAGTAAGATTTTTTTAATGGTAATGCAATAAAGTATCGGACGGAAGACCAATTTCCGGATCCAGTTATATTTACTGCTTGGACTCTCCAAAAATAAGTAACAGAATCTTCTACTAGCGGAATTATTATACTTGTATCTGATAGATTATTATTATCAATTAATATACGTTCAAAATTAATGTCTTTTGATATTTGGAAATTATATGCTGATGCAAAATCAACTTTATTCCATTTAAAAATTAAGTTTTTCGTTAAGCAATAGTAACATTATTTATTGAAGGCGATGTAAGATTTTTAGAAACCCTTAGATATACTCTACTAACACCGTCAGCACACACGCCTATTGGACTATTTGAATTACTTTTACTATAAAAATCCCAAACCATACTTAAAGAAGATTTTAATAATACTTTATTTTTAATAGGAATTAAAGAAGAAGAACATGTTCTGGAATTATTAAATTCATCTGTAATTTTGAATTTTACATTTGTACTACTACTATTACTATTTACTAAAGAAGGAATATTTATTGTTTTCCGAAATGAAGAAATTTGGTTAATATAAGATTTTCCTTCCACTAAAATAGAATCCTGCCAAGTAACTCCATTGTCTGTAGAATAATTTATTAAGTATTTATAAAATCTTTTATTTGTATCATCAATTGAATAATAAGAACCTGTAACCATTTTATCTCGCCATTCAATATTTACTATATTTCCAACTGAATCTAAAGAAGGAGAAACGAAAACCATATTAAATATTTCTTCAGGTTCATTTATTTCAAAAACTTTATTCGGAGCAGACTGATTTGTAACTATGTCCCGGCACGATATCGAATAGATCCCCGGAGATGAATTTTCATTACTCGAATAACTTGTACTAAATCCTCCGTTGGAATTAGTTGGAATTGTCTGATCAAGAACATTCTCAGAATTTGAGCTTGTTACAGAAACTTTTACTTGTGCATTTGCCCTGAAGTTTTGTCCGGTTATACTTACGCTACCGCCTGGGTTGATTTGGATTGGAGAGATGGAAATAGATGGCTGAGGAATCGGTTGAGTTTGTTGCGAATATTTAATTGTAGCAAAATCAAAATTTGTTCCATTCCAGCTTCTCCCGGTAACAACAACATTCCCACCCGAGCTTACAGATATGGAAGTTGTTTTGTCTTCACCGCTCCCAGGTCCATTATATCTTTCAATCCATTGCACAGCTCCAAAAGAATTATACTTTATAGTTGCAAAATCTTCAGCTGTTCCGATGCCTTTACTCATACCGGTCACATAAATATTCCCGGATCCGTCAATTCCTATAGCATTTACCATATCAAAGTCATTTCCAGGTCCGTTATATGTTTGAATCCATTGCTGTGAACCAAAAGCATTATATTTTATCAGAACAAAATCCCGGCTCGTTCCATTCCATGTACCGCCTGCTGTGTATACATTGCCACTCCCGTCCACAGCTACTGAATTAGCCCAATCTGAACTAAAACCATATGGCGTAACATAATTGTAACTCTGATTCCATTGTTGGACTCCTGATGAATTATATTTAACTGTATTATACCAACTTCCAAATGCTGCCCAGGTCCTGCCTGAAGAATATACATTCCCAGATAAATCTACAGCAATTGAATGAGACATATCAGAAAAGGTAGTTCCAAAATTTTGGAGCCAATGTTGAACTCCCAATGAATCGTATTTAATTGTAACATTATCAGTTCCATTTCCTCCTCCCCCTGTTACATAAACATTCCCTGATGCATCAGTAATGACTGATTTTGATACACCTGGTAAACTTGTTTTTACCCATTTCTGAACTCCAGATGAATTATACTTAATTGTGAGCATATATCCATTAGTACCAGTTACATAAACATTACCATTTTGATCAGTAGCCATTGAATTAGCAATAAAAGTATTATTGTTAATTATCCATTGCTGAATACCTGAAGTATTGTATTTAATAGTTGTTGTTCCGTTACTATTTCCTGTTACATATACATTGCCTGTAAGATCAGTCGCTAAAGAGAAAGGATAATCATTAGAACTTCCTGAACTGTTAAACCTTTGAACCCATTGCTGATCGCCGGAAGAACTATATTTTATAATGACATAGTCATAACCCGTTCCTACCCCAATACTTTTTCCTGCTACAATAATGTTTCCCGATGCATCAACAACTGTACTGTATGCCATATCATTACTATTTCCAGTTCCATTAAATCTGTTAACCCATTGTGCATCTAATGAAATGTTTAGAATAAATATAAAAGCAACCACTAAAAAATTTTTCATAATGTAAATGTTTTAATTTTTCTAGAATTTTATATATAAATTTAATTTAGTTTCTTTTTTTTTAAAATAGAGCATTAACATTATTTAAATAAATGCTGATAGTTTGCGCTAATCTTTATACTTGAATCAATCATTTGAAATACATCTACTTCATTAGAATTTTTGCTCTGGCCTTTTAAATTTCTTGCACATACTGTGTAACTGTATATATCATAATTATTACATGAATTTGAATCAATAAAATACAATGTATTAGAATTTGTACTTCCTAAAATTGCGTAATTTCCATAACCACTTTTTTTAAAAACTATATATTCGTATATCTGAGCTCCTCTATTTGATAGGGGAGTTAGCCATAACAGGATGGCATTATTTTTATTTAAAAAAACTTCAAGATTTTGTGGAGGAGTAGGAACCTTTACATTTATGTCACTTTTGTATTCAGAGTTGGTATTTTCAATACAAGAAAAATTTGAAAATAGAAGACTTAAAAAACAAAGATAAACCCAAGTAAGAATTTTAATAATATGTTTTTCATATGTAACTTGCATAAAGCAGTATTAAAAATTTTAACGAAATACTTTTTGCTAAATTAAAAACTATTATATAAAACAAGAAAATTTTAGTTTTCCTAAATACATGAGTTCATCAATAGGTTAATATAATTTCTTGAATGGAATCATTTCTTAAGTGAAATAAGAATTTGAAATTTTAGAAGTGAGTTAATCTTCTTCATACTTAAAACTCCCTTTGTTTATTTAAACCATTATACAGAAATAAAAAAATTAAATACATTCATAAAATTAAACTCAATAATTTTCTTTTTCTTTTTCAAAGTATGCAATTAGACCAACAGATGCTTTTGTTTTTCTTAAACTCATAAATCTTTATGTAAAAGATTTCAAATCCGATTCACAATTTTTTTGCAACTTTGACCCCCTCAGTATAACCTCACATACTCGCAGGTTGGTTACCCATAAAGATCATTGGTAGTTATGACCTTCCATTATCACCCAATGGTGTGGCCTAACATTTGATAGTGAAGACCTGACATTTTTTTATTTTTACGGTTATCATCAGTTTGGTTGGTGAAGAGGTGTGACTTTCATTTGTGGCTTTTCCTGGATTGCGACATATGGTGGCGGCTTGCATAGAGCTTTGTCGGTGCTATGGTGCTCCGTCAGTCAGGAGGCGGTTTTGGGGCGGTTACCTGTTGCGATTCCGGCTCTCTCGTCCGTTGAGAGCAGCAAAGGCAAAATGTTTGAGTTATTCCCGCTTCGCTACTCCACATTTTGCCTTTGCTATGGGTGATGTGTTCGTTATCTGAGACAGCTTCTGCTTCGGCATCAGGGTGGGGAGGCTTTCAGGCGGTTCTGCTTCGATTCAGATTCTCTCGTCCATTACCGCAGCAAAGGCAAAATGCCTGAGTTATTCCCGCTTCGCTACTCCGCATTTTGCCTTTGCTATTAATAGGGTATTCGTTACCTATCCCGGGTTCTCACATTTGAGAGGAAGTGACCGGTTTCACATTTAAAACAAAAGGTATTGATTTTTCGGTTTATATATATTATCTTTACACAGCATGGAAAACAAACAAATACATATTGCCGAGTTAAAAAAGAAAAGAATGATCGAAAATATAAAAGCCAGGCGACTGCTGGCTCAGTTTCTCGGATTGGATATTAAAGAGTGCAGATTGCCTTTATATAAGTGTTCAAAGGTACTTAAAAGATTCGTTTCTGATTACAATGAGCTAGTTATTGATTCAAAAAGAAAAAAAGCTGACCGGCAGGGATCATTATTTTAGACACTGAAAAAAGATACCAAAATCCGTCCTTGATTTTTTAAGGTATTGTTTTTTCGGTTTATATATGTTAGTTTTACAATAGTTCTTTCAGTTAATCTTTAGTTCAATAATTCAAATATTTTATTAATTAAAACCTAAAAGACATGAAAAACTCAAAACAGATCAATCAGTTGCTTACATCTTTAAAATCTCTCGTCAGCTCTGCCATACTGCTGCCCGGTTCAAAAAAACCGAAGTACCGGTATGACATCAGAAATTACTGCATTAATATACTCTATACCGTTCAGAGCATTGAGAGATATTTTGAAGAAAAGGATTGCATCACCCCAGCTCAGTTAAATTTAATTAACAATCATTTTACTAACTTAAACAAATTATTCTAATGTATCAGGCTAGATTTGAAATACCTAAAGACGAAGTTATGACTTTCGTAAATGCAAATTTAAATTTGCTTTCATCATGTGATGTGTACAGCAAAAAATATGCTGATTCAGTTTCCTTCACATTTTCATCAAAAGATGAATTTCATGTGACTACACTCGATGAGATTTATCATTATACACAGGATGACATCAAACGCCGGGAAATGTCCCTGGCTGAGCCTGCTCTGCCATTCTAAATTTTTTTGCCCATTAATACCATATATTTATATGGTATTAATGGGCTTTCTAAAATATTTAATTAATAAAACTAAAAGAAAGGAGTAAGGATCATGCTTGCAAATTTAAATGAAGTAATTTCAGTACCGGTTCCGGATCAGACAGAATCATATCTGCCTGTATCTAATAAACACCTTATTGACTCGGTAAAAGATCATTTAAACTCAAATGGTCTGAGTGTATGCAATGAACAGTATGAGCTCTCAAAGAACGGGCTGCAGATGTTCGGATCAATGAGTATATCAACTAATGATTCAATAATGGTAAAGGAGTTCGGATTCAGAAACAGTTATGACAAAACTCTGCCGGTTGGGTTTGTGTCCGGCTCAAAGGTTCTGGTCTGCTCAAATCTGATGTTTAAAGGTGACATCATTTTAATGAGAAAACATACACTGAATGTTTATGAGGACTTTGAAAAACTTTTAACCCAGGCTGTATCAGGTATAAATACTCAGTTCAACTCTATCCTGAATGAGTATGAAAAAATGAACAGGATCCCGGTATCAGATACTGAAGCTGCGCACCTCACAGGTGAAATGTATTTTAAAAATAAAATTAAGGATACGCACGTTTCCATTATCCGCAGGGAATGGAATGACACTTATAAAAATAAGACCGCCTGGGATTTCTGCCAGTGTACTACAGAAGCTTTAAAAAAGCACAGCGTGAGAAACGGAATGAATTTGATAACACAGTCATACAATTATCTGATAAATCAATTCAACCTGAATTGAATTTTTAAAATTAAAATGCGGAGTATGTTAAATAACTACTCCGCACAAATTAACTTAATTGACATAATTTACTAAATAACTAAACAATAAGGAGAAAACAAAATGAACGACCTAATAAACACAACAAATCAAAACGGAACTCTACCAACTGGCTTTGCTTCCGGTGAAGTTCTTGAATTTAAGGTAAACGATTATGAAAAAGACAATCCACCTGCACACAAAACAAATTCTGAAAATGAAAAATTACCGGAGACTGTACAGAGATCTTTTCCTGAGAAAAAGGAAGATCCGGAATCCGGTTCATCTGAGAAAACATCTCCGGAGAATCGTGAGACCAAAAATCCGGAACAGAATAAAAAAAACATTGAGAATTCATCATCCGGTCTGATAGCTGTTAATGGTAACGGCAATGTAAATGTATTTAGCGGTTTTGTATCGCTGAGCAAGTCCGGGATCATAAATCTTGGCAGACCAACTCCTTACAGAGGAGACTGTCAGATAGGAAAATTCAAGATCAAAGCGAATCCTGTTTCTGATACTCTTGATTTTACTGTGCTTGCAATCAGACATCTTCAGGGTGAATTCTTTAACTATGATTATCAGGACTGGATAGAGATCATATTCGCAGATGAAAAGAAGATCGTTTCGGCAATGCTTCTGAAAACCGAATCTATGGACAATTTCGGATTAACTACAAAGTTCATACTATCATCAGGATTAAGATTGATAGATGTGATCATAACCGGTTACTTTGTAAAAAAGACCAGCGTAGTAAACAAGAGCACTTACTATGCTCTCGATTTCAAATTCAGAGACAACGATCCGGAAACAGTTAAGGATATTGAAACATTTCTTGAGTTCTGCGATGTAACCAAAATCACAGGTCTGAATTTTTAAATCTCTATTGTCCTCTCCGAAGTAAGTGGCTCGGAGAGGTTACAAAGTAAAATTATAATTACACTTAAATTGAAATTTAAAAAATAAATTGAACGGACGGATATTCATAATAAATGAAATCAACAATAAAATGATTATCCGTCCGAAAGGAGGATTTACATATGTTCGCAATAACAAAGAAAAGCATACCACAAATCTATAACCACTTAGTCACAAAATCGGATATTGAAACTCTTGCTGAAAAACTAAAGAAGAATATATTTGAAAATTCAAACGGAATAAGTGAACTCGTTTCATTAACCATTTTAAAGCTCTTAGTTGAATCGCTTGATAAAAAACTCCGAAGCGAAATATCACTCCTGGACAGCAAAGAAACATTAGGAAAAATATCTGTTGAGAAAGCCACTTCCCCGATACTTTTAAACTATAAAGAAGATCCAACCTACGCAAAACTGAAATCAAATCTTGATGCAAGAACAGAACTACTGAAACAACAATTTAAACTTTATTCAAAACACAGATTGGATAATCCGGAAAAGGAATTTATTGGAATAGTTGAGGATACCGGAGAGCAGGTAGTTGTAGTTTCACAGAAGGAAGGGACAGGGAGGGAGATTATAAAGGTGACTTTAGGAAGTTGAAGTTCAAGTAAAAAGTTCTTAGGGAAATGTGCCACCAAATAATTTTCTGTTTGGCGGCACATAATTTTCTGAGAAAATTTTGTAATCAAATAATTAAAAAACATATTTAACAACTAAAAGTAATTCTTCCAATTTTTCTTTATCGTCAGCATTCGAGAATGAAAGATTAAATAAAGTATCTAAATGAATATCTGAATTATTTTCCCCAAATAGTTTTAACTCATCTATCCATTCCAGTTTTGTGACAGCACCATTTACATTAATTACGAATTCGTTTGGGTTATCTTTAATTTTTGCAACAAACATAACACTTTCAATTTTCACATTATCAAAAGATTGTACCAGATAAGGTAATCTTGATTTATCTATTTTCAGATCAAGCGTTCCATTATTTTTTAAAAGATGCCATTCGTTAGACAAGTCCTGCTTCATATTAATTCCTATGTTCAATCCATTTGGATTTAGATTTTCTCTAATTGCGTTGAGTTGATTTTTAAGAGTTGCATTGGCTGCAGATTTTAAATCAGAACCGCCTTCCCTTGCAGTGTATTTTACATGAACAATAACATCTGAAATCGTATTGTAATCAAACTGTCTGACTTCTGATGGTAGCTCTAAACTCCAACTACTTATTGCCCCGGTATTTTCAAAAGGTAAATAGCGTTCGTCTCTGAAATTTAGTTCAAATACTCCACTGTCATTTTGAGCATTGCTGGTTGCAATGGATTGGATAGATCCTCTATTTGAGACAAATCGATTATCGCCTGTAGCTATATCTTCAGGATAATTATCAGAGTTATTTCCGAGGACATTTGTATTTTTTCTATATCTGTTATTTAACAATGAGAGTTTAGCGCTCACAGAAGTAAATGGTCCTGCGATACAAGGAAGGCTAACGCTTACAGATTTCAACCTTCTAAAATATTGTCCCGGATGATCCATATCATATAATACTTCCGGAATTTCAAATTCGCAGGAACCTGTTGTGCGGAGTTTAATTATAGCAAGCGGATCCAGCATCATAATGGAAACATGTTTTATAATTTCATATTCTCTTCTGTTTTCACCCATATAGGCATTTTCAAGTCTTCTCAGATCAAATTGAAGCTTATCTCCGCTTAGTAATCCTTTCTTTAAACTATCCCAATATCCAAATTGAATGTAATTGGTTGCCTCAAGACCCAGCTCATGTTGCATACATTTTTCTGCCTTTTTTGCTGTAGCATACGCCAGTTGATAACTCTGAAAATAAACAGTTGAAAGCTGCCCTACCATCCAGTCATACAATTCAGCATTAGTAAATTTGCTCCGCATATAATCATCAACTTCTTTTGATTGCTCCATTTGTAATTCGTGATTTTCCAATTCTTTTTCTGCAATGGCCAATCTTATTTCAGCAGCGATGATTTGTTTATCTATTTGTTTGAGTTCGAGTTCAGCGGATTTACCTTGGAAATCCCAATCGTCCTTTCTTTGATGAAAATTGCCCATAGCGGATGCAATTGCTCCTATAGTATTTGATGTACTTGCATATAATCCAAATATTGAGGCATTAGCACGTGCGGCTGCACCATAGTATGAACCTCCTGTTGTAAAGCCAGAAGAAAATGGACCTATCATAATATCAGGTGTAGCTAATAGCAATCCACCATATGCTTCAAATCCAGCAGCCAGTCCCTGAAATATTCCAGATGCGCCTAAAGAAGTGACTTGTAATTTTTCATATACATTTATGAAATCCTTGTTTTTAAAATAATCTCTTCTTATTTCTATTACTCGTTTAGAATTGTCTATTCCTTTCAAGTTCTCCTTCGCCTCATCTCTTTGTTTTTCCTTTATATCTTTTATCATTTCCAACATTGTCAATTCATGAGCTGAACGAAGCAACGCCATTTCTTCCCCATCTTTATTCTCCAAAGCCGATAATAATGATCCCCCCAGCATTTTAACATCATTACATATTTCATTGGCCAGTTGCAACATTACTTGAAAACGGTAATGGGATAGAGGAGCATCCATATCATTGAGGATAGTATTCAAATCAACCCCGGCTGCCGTAGCCCTTACCAATAAACCGGGATCTATCGGCGGTTCAAACAATGGGAGTTGCCTAACAATCCCTTGTATGTTCATACAATGCCTTATTTTGAAAAGCCTGTCTGCCACGGTATCCCAATATTTTAGCAAATAATCATTTTTTGGTAAACAGAAGTAGGGAATTGAAATACCATCCACACCCGAAGAAGGATGAATAAAGGATTCTATATCTGCCTTAACATTGCTGAACCTGTCCAGTTTATCTTTAATATCATAAAAAGAGTGATCATCAGATTTTGCTCGTGGTGGAACAATTGCTTGCTTTTTGCCGAGGATATTTGAAGCTAAAATGTAAAGTAATGTGGCTTCATTAATAGACTCAATGGTATCTCTTTTAAACAGTTGATCGCCCCATTGTATCAGGTTATCAATATATTTTAAAACGGTATTACGCATGTATGCAGAAATGCGTAACCGTGCCACTGCATGAGGGTTGAAAGGGTTATCTTCCCACTTACTTAATTGTATTTCCAGGTCGTCAGCATTTTCATTTAAATTCAGTAAATCTTCCAAACTCATAAGTTGCTGGTCAATTTCTATCCGGAAAGGTTTTGTAATCCAAAATCTCCTGGCGCTTGAACCATCTTCTAAATCTTCATTAGCAGGCATTATTGGGTTGAAAATATAATGGAACCACTTACGGGCTTCTTCAAACTTTTGGTTTTGGGTGAGCCTGGTTGCAATTAATAAAGGTGTATGAAAAAATAATTCCCAATTATAGCTTGAATATGAGCCAGTGTAACTAAAGTCAACTTCTTCTTTTGGATAAGGTAATTGAACCAGTTTGGTAGGATTGTAATCCGTTTCTGTAAAAATGTATTTTGGAATGCTATTCTGAACTTCCTTAGTATAAAGACTTTCAATACCCTTTATGTATAACGTTTTAATATAATCGCAAGCATAAGGATGGTAAAAGGTTTGAAATGAGTATTTTTTTTCTTGAAAATTTTCATAAACACCAATCTCATTATTATCAACTTCTTTTACTGATTTTATATCCGGTGAATACAAGTCGGGTATTGAAGTGGTTATTCCACTTTTATTCTTAGTTGAACTTAGAGAATGATTTTCACTTTGAATATCACCGAACTTTCTAGCCAAGACCTCAAGCGAACTATTTATATCTACCATGCCTTGCACCTGAGGCTTAAATCTTTCAGTTGAGGTTGTAAAAAAGTTATTTTCAGAATTGCTATAAAAAAACAAATCTTTTTTCCCTCTTTCTATTTGATGATGATTAGGCAATAAACGAAAATCTCCAGGTGTACTATTTAAGATAATTTCACTTTTTACAGGGTCGCTATTGCCAGGCATATCAACCCGGTAAATTCCTTTATCAAATAAATTAAAGCTGTCTTTGTTCCATTCACTTATGGTCATTATATCAATTCTTGTTCCAGAAGAATTCTGAATATACCGTGATGGAATTGAAGTCTGAATGTCTTTTAAAACAGGCGAAGAATGGCAAAATTCGAAATGAAATCTTGCATAAAAATATCTTCGGTTTACAAAACCATATTTCCGCAATAAAATATTTATTGATAATCCGGCAATACCTACAGAGGATGCTAATGAACATTCTTCCTTTTTTAGATAAACAGCATAGGTTTTATTCTCACCATTTCGATGATCATGTACAATCACTTTTCTGGAAAGTTTTACATGTTCTTTGGAAAGCTTTTTTGCCATCCATTTCCCATTTTTATATTCACTCCATGAGAGTTTTAATTCAAAATATGTTTCTGGTACTTCTATTACATCTCCCTCACCAGGCACTTTAAATCCGCCCTCTCTCTCTTCTTTCTCCGCAAATATCCCCCAAAACAACATCAACCTGCCATTCCAAACAACCGGTAAAATATGGTCACCTTCAATATCTAAATCTACTTTTTCCCAAGCTGTCCAAACCTTGTTTTCTTGCTTGCGGTAAAAGTACTGATGCGGAATATTTTGTGTCCTGCCAAACACATGCACAATCTTTGTTTCTTCATCATTAAACAAACCAACCATTTCCAAATTAGCAACAGTATCTAATTTTTGCAGGTAAGTGATCAATGCTTCCTTAGCTGTGTCTTCTGTTACTTCATTTTGCTTCAACTGTGATTCAAGTTCTTTAAAGAAAGGACTTTTATCATCTCGTAAATCAGGTTCAATCCAATTTTCAGGATACAAAAATATTTTCCGGTTGGCTTCCCAGACCCGGTATTGTTTTCTCCAGCTATGCCATTGTTCTGCAAAGTCTTTTGTAAGAGTAATTCCTGTTTCTAAATTCATCAGGCAACGATCTATAAATAGTTGAATACTGCTGATGCCTTGTTTGATTCTTGAGGTCACCATACAGGCAGCCATTTCTGTATCTATAAGTAGGTATTCGTAAATATCATTGGAGGAAAGCCACGAGTCTTCATTAGTCCCTGTAGTAAGCCATGCAGTTAATGCATCCCTTTTTCTTGTTCGCAAAATATCGCTGATCGGTTTTTTTATAGACGGCCATTCTTTACTACTATACTTTGACCGTAACAAATTTTGTATAGCAAGAACTGTGGCCGGAGCCGATTCCGGAGAAACGTCCGTATTCAGTAATGCCTGCAACTGTTCTGCATTTCCTCCAAGTCTTTCTATTATCCCGCAACATTTAAGTACAGTAATTATATTTTCTGCACTTATATAATGTTCGGGAAAAGTAAAATTGAGCTTCCCCTTATTTGCTAAGTCATCTTCAGGACCACAAAGGAATTCAAGAGAAGATTTTGTAACACCATATAGCGTGTTACATTTTTCAAACAGAACTGCTTTGGCATTGAGACCGTTTTCTAATACCGTGTCCGGTATATCAATCCATATATTTTTTCTCCCCTTCGCCATTACTGACAGCCAGTATAATTTTTTAAATGCATCAAACAAGTCATCATTCTCAAAGTCAATACTTTCATTCCAGATTAAATCAATGCCAAGATCAACCTTGTTATCTTTCATCCATAATATTTCTTCAGTGGAGAATTTAAGTTTATCAAAAATTAAAGGGGCCTTTTCCAAAACAACTCTAGCATATTCTATCAGTGATTTTTGCAAGGTTTCAATTCTTATTATTTTTTCTACTACAGATAGCGTTCTAATCTCTTCTTTATTTTCCTCGCCAATGAAATTTTCTATTACTGTTTTTAATGCAGTATCAATAGGGTTGGTTAGTGTTGCATTTAATGATTCCATTAGTAAAGGATTTTCACTAAGTTCATCCAGAAAAACAATAATTATGGCTCCGGATTGTAACGTACGTTCTTCCTCTATAAAAGTACTATTATTCTTTATCTCTGTTAGTTTATCAATGCAATCGCTTGTTTGCTTGAGCAAACTATAATTCACAGGTATTGAATATTCAGGATTTGATTTTTTCAAAACTAGTGATGCATATTCTATCAAGGATTTTTGCAAAGCCTCGATTTGTTTTATAATTTCATCCGGCGCCAGCTGATTAATGGTTTCTCTATTTTCCTCACCGAAGAATTTTTCTATTACTGTTTTTAATGCTGAATCAGCCGGGTTGGTAAATATTGCTGCTAATGAATTTTTAAGAGGTGTGTTACCTTCCAGTTTATCAAGAAAATCATTAACACTTACACTTAATCGTTCCTTTCGTTCAACTTCAGTAATGGTGTTATCATATTTGATTGAAGTAAGATCAATTATACAATCCGCAGTTTGTTTTAAAAGCACGTCATCTACAGGTATTGTATATTCAATATCCGATTCGACTATAAAATAATCTTCAAATTCTTCTGCCTTAATGCCAACTGATTTAAAAAGTTTCCAATCTTCCAAAAATTCACAAAGTTGTTGTGGCTGCCATATTCCATTTACAACATCTTTCCCTGTTAACTTTACCAACTTTTTCAAATCAATTATGGAAATGCCAAGAGTCCTTGCCAGTAAGACAGTCCTGTATATCTTGCTAAGATTTGGAAGTGAGTAATCTGTTGTATTTTCAAATATGACTAACTCTTCAGAAGTAATACACATTACAGCACATAGAGAAGATGCATCGTTTACAGCAATATTTTTAAAAATGTCTTCATAAAGCGAAGGCAAGACTGGTTGTCCTTCCTTCGTATGATCTAAGTAAAGGGCTGTGTCAATAGTATTGAATAAGGCTGATGACTGTTTTAATGTAATGTTTAGTGCAAGCCGTGCATTTTCAATATTGGCAAGCGAAATAAGTAATTCATTACTTAAATCCCATTCATCAATTGAAATATCATCCGGCTTTAATGCAGTTAGTATCCTATCAAAATCAAAAATATCCCAGCCTGTTTTTTTCCACAGACGAACAAAGCGAATTGTTTTATTTAGCCATTCAATATTACCACCTGAAAGCAGAAGTTTATCAAGGTTGCAGGTGAGCAATTCTTCCTGACTTTCCTGTGTAATGGATATCTCCCTTTCTCCGTTTGTGCCTGGATTTAAAAAATAAGTTTCAAGTAACTGCAGCAGTTCAACATAAGTGAGTTTGGTTTTTTCCAGCAGTTCTTTAATTACACAATTGCCGCCTGCATTCAACGGAAGCGTAACCGCAATTACTGTCTCCCCGGTTATTATTTTTAATTCAGCTGTAGAAATGCCAAACAATTCGGCTGCAAGTTTTTCATCATTCATCCTTCCGGGTGCATTATTTCCATAAAAAGCATTTATTAGTTCATATCTTTTCCATCCGAGTTTTTCCGTGTATAACCTTATTTCTTCCAATGGCAGATCAAGCGGCAGTTTTTCAGAAAAAACAGAATCCCCTTCTACAGTATGTAAAAATTCATAAGCACCATTATTTATATGTTCAGGCATTGCCAGCAACTCGGCTGCGGTGCCTTCTGTCTGGAATGAATGCTTTTTTAAAGCAACTAATTCTTCTTCGTCAGAAATGTCCAATGCTATTACTTCTTTCTCCAGCAGCTCATTCACCAAATCAATATAAGGCAGTGGTGTGTTTGTGTTCTTGCAGGTAAGCAGTATGTATTCTAAATCCGGACGGCGGCGAATTAATTCATCATATGCCTGATCATTTTCCCTTCTAATAAAAGCCAGCATATCAACAAAATAAGCAGACGGACTGTACACACTCTGGCAATGCTCACATTCGCATAACTCGCCATCTGCAAACATTTCATAGTAGCCTTCCCAGAATTCAGCATTTTCTTCCTTCGCTTTACTGTCGCCGTTTATGGCATAAACATCAACATCATGCTTCATTTTAAAAGCAGTTATTAATGCGGTGGTTTTATTATTTACTGACATAGCTTTTTTATAAATTGTTTTAGCCGGTTCAGCCCCTCCCATTGTCTCAGTAAATTGATTTATAAATTGTTCTCTGCCATATTTTGATATAATATCAGCTGAGGAAAAAAGTTGTTTGGCATGCAAGGCATTTACCTGCTTGTAATCGTCAGTAAGTTTATACAGCCGGTTGATTGTTTTTAATTCTTTGGTTAAGGCTTTCTTATCTGCTGCGTTTCTGAAATTTGCTGCGGCTAATTGTTTGTGAATGTCTTTTGTGTCTAGTTCAAAATTCGGATTCTTATTAAAGAATGCATCCAATTTGGTTTTCAAGGCAAATGAAGAATGACCGTCTTGCTTCATCCTGGCTGCAAAAAATGCTGTGGGATATAATTGTTTATGCAATTGCTCCAATTCTGCAGCATAATGTTCTGTTTTTTCCGCTTTCGTTTCACCTTTGACCCAAGCTGGGAAGGAATTAAATTTTGCCGCTTTAATGATATTTTTCCACTCTGTCTTGCTGAACTTTGCATAGCTGCTCATTTCTTTCAAATCACTATCTGATGTTTGTGTATTCAAAAGATAGTTGGCGAGTTCAGGTTGATCGCCACTAAGCATATTAAAGCCTAGAAGTTTTTTGGCTTTTTTTATTGCTGAATCATTAAAACCTGCCTTGCCTTTTAGATTCTCCCAAAATTTCTCCGGTTCATTCTCATGCCGGAAATAGGTACTTACAAATATTTGCTCCTGTTTTTTAGTGAATGACGGATCAAAAAGTTTTTTAAATCTCACCGCCCGCTCATCTTTCCCTTCTGTTATTTGTTGAACGGATAAGTTGTTAAAAGCTATTATAGTTTTATCTAATTCCTTTAGCCATCTGGAAGAAATAATATTTTCTTCAATAGCCTGAATCAAAGCTTTTTTTATACTTTCTGCATTGATGGTCAGCAATTCATTCAGTTCCAATGGGAAACCCATACGGTACAATCCATAAAAAATAGCAGGATTTATTTTTGTATTTTCTAAAGCAAATGCTGTATTCAGAAAAATAATGTATTGTGCATCTACACCAGTTTCACCTGCCAGAAAGCTGATGTCCTTATTCTTATCGTCCTCCATTAATTTCCCAATGCTGATACCCGATGGTTTAATGATTAGTGTAATAATTTTCACCAAGGCATCAAATTCATTTTCACCAAGTATTACTTTACCACCTATGGTATAATTAATGGTAGTTTCTTGCTGGATATTAAAATAAATGGGGGATTCTCCCAAAACAGCCATCCTTGATGATGTACCCTGCACCACAATAAGTACATCAGGAGCTTTATACTCCGGGTTGGTAGCAGCTTCCTCTTTAAAATTTATGCTATAAAAACCTTTATTATCGGTTTTAGCATTTCCCAAATCTTTTCTGGATCGAAAATCTACTTCATAAAGCTTTATGGTGTTATTGCCCAATGGGCTGTTGTGCTCATCGTAGATAAAGCCACTTACAGTGTATAATTTGGGTTGTGTTGTAGTTGGCATAGTATTAAAATTTAAAGTTTATTGTTTTGTTTTTAGTGAAAGTGTTCAGGTTTTCAACTTGTTTAGACGGTGCTGTACAAATAGGTTTTTTATAATTAATGTGGATTTTTTTTTGCCGAAACCAAATATTTTAATAAATCCAATCCAAAAAACAACATTTCACCTTCTGATTTTGATAACTCATTATTTAAAGTATGAAGCATATTTCTTGGTACTTCAAACACACCGATAAAAGGAGCTCGTTGAACACCTTCTATACCGGGCTTTCCTGTTGCAATTGTTCGTAGCCAAGGATCTGTAGATTTAGAAAGCTGACTTGCATCTATTCCCACAGATACAAATGGACTATCAATTATTTTTCCACTAGCATGTAACTCAGCAGCTATTTCTCTTTTGATTGGGTCACTTAAAATATCAGCTCCAGCTTTGGCTGCTTTATCTGAAGCTAATGATGCTCGAGAATAAAATGTCGAAGGTTGTGTAACATCAAGAAATCGTTCAACTCGAACAACATCGTCCATGGATTCTGAAATAGTTGATCTAATCATTTTTCCAGCATTATCACCTGGTCCCGGTAATTCGGGTGCACCTGCAGGGGTAATTACCCCATATGAAATTGATCCGGCTAAATAGAGACTCATCCTATTGTAAAAAATATGCCCTAAACGCATTGCAGTAGTTGACCCATATATAAATGCTCCGCTTTTAATTGCAATTGGTGTAGCCAAAATAACACCAGTAGTTATTCCAATTGCTTGACCTATTTTATTATATGTATTATATGCCTTCCAACTGTTATCCCATTCTTTTTTCCTAACCGGATTTTTAAAAATGGCTTCTATTTCTTTTGCCGCATTTAAAGCCATTTCATATTGACCATCGTTTAGGTCAGTCCATCCAGAATCTCCTTGATAATAGGCTTGATACATATGACTTGTAGTTCCTGACTCTGAGTCATACCAAGCTCCGTGATGGAACCAAACATTACCAACATAAAATGTTCTATCCCTAACAACATGTGTTGTATCAGTATCTAAATTAGTATGAACTTCCCATCCTTCATTTCCTGAGATATCTATATTCGTCATCGGATTTAAATGACAATACATATACACATTCACCCCATCCTCAATCCAAATCGGATCTGCACTCAACCATCTCCCCAGCCACGGGAAATAATATCTCGCACTATGATATTCCAATCCTGTTTCTTCATCTCTTTCCATTCCGGTATACCTGTATCGTTTAGCAGAAGATTTTATTGATAAATTCTTCGCTTTAAACGATGTTGTTCCATACGGATGATATTCTTCATAGCTTATTACCTGTGCAGTGTCATTCAATTCTAAACTTGCCGAACCAAGGTGATTGTGGAGTTGATATCGTACCAATTGTTTTTCAGAACCATCATCTATGTCATTTCGGGTTTCAATCATAACAAACCTGTGACCTTCGTCCATCAAACTTAAACTAACTCTTTCCAATCCTGAATAAGTACCGTAATGATTTTTATAAAGCTCAAAACCTGAGATATAAATGCGTTCTTCTTTTTTAGTTGGAGTATTTCCGGGAGAAGCTTCATTTTCTGTGATCTTTCTTAAGCGCTGTCCCTGCCCGTCATACTGATAATAAGTAGTTTCAGGTGTACCGCCATCAATTCGTCTTTGGCGAATTGTTTTTACTAATTCTTCTTTAAAATTCCATCCCAATACTTCGAGATGAGGCATTTCGGTGATAAAGCCATGTTTGTCGTGATGAGGGTATACATATGTAAATGATGTTTCTCCATGTCCGACTTTTGTATTCTTCAGACGGTTGTTAGCAATTTCATATTCATAATTTCTTGTCCAGTTATTTCCCGGTGCAATATGCTGCATTTGTTTAATATTGCCGACGGGATCGTATTGATATTTTTGTGTATAAATACGCATCTCCATTGGATTGCCGGGATTCAGCTGCTGCATATATGATGCATCATTCCAGTTATCTCTACTTCCAAAAGTAAGCGCAGCATTATTTTCTCTTCCTGTTGCCCCTGCTAATCTGTAAATCGCATCATAAGTATATTCGGAAATCGCTTCTATTTTCTGATTATCAAAAAATACAACAGGAATGTTCTTATCTTCAATGTGCGTGATATTACCAACAGGATCAAACGTATAATACAAATCCTGCAAAGGATCTCCATTTTGTCTATTAGTTTCCAATTGTTTCAGTTGGAAAGTTTCTTTGTCATAATAAAATTTTGTGATTACATCATTGCCATACAAAATTTTCATACGCTGACCTTTCTCGTTATAGTCAATGTCTTTTATGTAGGTGGTAGTAATTGCCGGGTCATAATGTATAACTGTTTCCCTGTTTAGTAAGCCCGCTTCATTGTAAAAAGGTGTAATAATACTGCCATCAGGGGCTGTTTGTTTGGAGATTCTTCCGAGCGCATCGGTTTCTGTCGTAAAAATAAACTCATCATTTTCCAGATCACTTGTAAGATTTGGATCTAACCAGTTAGCAACCAATTTATAATTCTTAAAAAGTTTACGTTTGGTATTTTTTGGTTGTCCTTTAAAATCATATTCCGGAGTTTCAATTACACCACCGGTGTCAAAATACTTTACCGGTTGCCCCAGAATATTTATTTTCTGAAGATCTTCTTCATTGATTCTGTCCGGTAATAAAAGACTTTCGCCATAGATGATTCTGTCGAAAATATTATCTAATGGAACATCTCCACCACCATTCTTAATTTTACTATAAGTTGGCCGGTGCATTTCATCATAAAAATATTGAAACTCATGATCACGTTCATCCCAAGTGCGAAGAGGTTGACCAAGTATATTAATCAGTAGCCATCTTTGTCCGGCATCCATGCTGTTTTGATAGATTAAATTACCAAGCATGTCATATTTATATATCATCACTATATTTCCTCGCGCATCAGTTACATTGCGAAGATTTCCTTCTGTATCTAAATAAACTTTGGTTTGGTAAAATTCATCTGCATCAGTTTCAATATTTTTATTATGCTCAATGGATAAAACAGGTCTACCTATTGTATCAAAGTGCAGAACACTTGGAGTGTTGGCATGTTTGGCAGCTTTATCGGCAGCGATTTTTTCTCTGGCGGGATCCTTGCCTGCTTCTCTTAATTTATCATCAATTAACCGGTTTGTTCTTTCATTGTACCAGGAAGATTCCAGTATCGTATCATTAGGATCGTAAACTCTTTGTTCCCATGAATTGAATTCTATCCTGCTCATAGTACCATCGGGCATTTCGGTTTTTACCAACCGGCTCATTGCATCATAATACATTATTGAAGTTACACCTGTTTCAACCAATTCTTTTTGATCTTCATATCTGTGAGTTACTGAAAAATATGGTTCATATTGTTTTACCGGATTACCTTTGTTGTTGAGTATAGTTCTGCCGTTGCCTATCCAACGGAGTTGTTTTAGATCGAAAGCTGAAGTATCAATCTCGTCAATTGAATATGTGCCATCAGGATTAAGGTTTACTTTTTTTGCCAGGCCCGGTTCTGCCTGAACTTTCTTCATTACGACTTGTCCCAGCCCGTTGGAATATTCAAAGCTGAGCTGAAGTTTGCTGTCAGTGTTTAAGCTGCCTTCTTCTTTTCTATAATGTGTTTCTCTTGCACTAGAAGACACTACTGCAGGCTTACCATTTTCTATATATGCATTAAAATCGTAAATAAAACGTGCAGTGGCATTCTGCAAAAGTTGTTTTGCTTTTTCAGCAAGTGTTACGGAATCTGTAACTCCATCAGTTGTATCTGGCACATTAAAATATTGACTGATCAAATTTGTTTCTTCTGCATCTGTAAACTCCTTTAAACCTGTTAAATCATCTGCTTGTATTCCTTTTCCAAAAACAGCCATCGCTTTAACAAAACCCAATTCATCTGAAATAGCTTCTGAAAGATTATTATTAATGTCTCTCATCCTTTGCGGAGAAAGTGTCCGGAAGTTGAACAAATCTACTTTTGATTTATTCCCCAATGCGTCTTCAGTTTCATTCACAAAAAGAAAATAATCACCGTAATATTTTACTTTTGTTTTTGCTCCATAGGAATCGGTATAAGAAATGGGAACATAAAATCTGTTTGCTGTATCTGATACAGTTTCTGTTTCTTCTATAAATTGTACAGTTCCTGAACGTATCCACCAATTATTATCTCCTTCACTATGTGTAAAATCCCCTTCGGCCATCATGCCGGCAGTTACTTTTTCTCCATAAATATCAGTAATCAATTCAGGAGTGTAAGCCAACTGATAGCTTTCAAAGGGAAGAGCCAATGATTCAAGTTGATGTAGCGGTAATGCTTCATTGAGTTCGTTGCTGTAATAATTTGTACGTATATGTTCAATAAATCTTTTTTGAGAACTGCCCGCAGGAGGATTAACATCTATCTGATAATATGCAACTTCATTTGCCGAAGTCAAAATATTTTCAAAATCGTTTACAGCATAAAAAGATCCGGCTTTAACAACTCCTTTTAATTCAAAAGTTTTTACTTCCGAAGGTAAACGTAAACGGTAAACATCATCTTCGATTACGTCATTCGTAAATTGATTATGCGAATAAATAATAACAGTCTTACTCTGTTCGAGCTGAGTATCCGGAGGGAGAGTTTCCACTGTAAAAACTCTTGGATACACTACTGCTGCTGATTCAAGAACATTTCCATATTCATCTAATTTTAAATTTAGATTATGGGCAACTCGCGGATCTTCTTTATTTCTTTCATAACTATATGTAATAGCTTCACTATCTTTGACTGTAAAAATCGCATGCTTGTTCTTGCCTTTGGGCTGTAAAAGTTCGATCACACAATTGTGTGTGGCAACTGAATAAGGTGTAAGCTGTTTTTTAATTTCATCTTCAGTCGGATCATCCAATGCTGCATCATGTGCAAAAACCTCCGAACGTAGAGTCATGCTCTTACACGCGCGTAAAGCTTCGCGCCATTCTTCCGCACTAAGATGTTCAATTATTTCATTTGAAATTCCCGGTGCCGGAATAATTCGAGCATCGGGCAATGGAACTTCGTGATTAACTACATCAAATCCCTGCCTGTTCATTTCTTCATACCAGTATTCATCTGCAAATGGGGTGAGAATTTTTTGTTTGTTAAAAAAAGCACCGGTATGAAACCAGCTTTTAGAAACTACAGGTTCCTGGTGCAATACTTTATCGACAATATTAGTGGCATTGCCTTTTATCCAATGTTCGAAGTGTTCTGCATCCGTTTGTTCCACCAAACCGAATCCACGAAATTCACGCTCCGCATGATCGTAATATCCATGGTGATATTTATATGAACTTACCAACCGATAACCTGAGATCTTATCACGTGTTTCGGTTTCAGAGATACAATGAACCGGGAAATGCAGTTTAGTGCTCCAGGGTTTACCGGCCAACTTATCATCGATATAAAACTTTGTAGAAGGAGTATACTTTAAAGAAACTTCTTTACCAAGATTGTTTTTATAAGCAATCATAATATGTGGTTTCTTACTATTCATCAGATCAATGTATCTTAACGGTGAGTTTTTGTCTTTTGATAAACTGCTCGACCAAACAATACATGCTACTCCATTACCCAATAAATCTGTAACTGTAATTTTTGCATGACTGTGTATTTCAGGAAATGCATCCATTTCAAACGGAGTAGTACTAAAAAAATTTCCGCTCAGGTTCATCCAGCAGGTAAATTTATTTTTGCCGAGGTAAATAATGTCAGTCGTTCCTGAGCCATCTATATCTGCCAATTTCAAATATGCAGGATTAAATGATTCAGGGTGATCAAATACAGGGGCATTGTCCATTGCGACTTTAGCCCCGAACTTCCCATAACCGAGATTGGACCAGTAGCATACTTCCCCATTACGGATTCTAACTATATCGGTCATTCCATCCCCGGACATATCAGCAAGAAAAATAGTTTGCTTCGGATCTGCAAAAACAACATGCGGTCCTGCTTCTTCGTCAAAAGATTTTATAGTCTTATGTACTTGTGAATAACCATTTCTTCCTTCTGATTTATACCATGTAAAAACATTTTCTTCAGTAATCAAAATTTCTGACAAGCCATCACCATTCAGATCAATCATTCTTGTATTAGCATCACCAAAATCAATGTTAGGTAGATATTGAAAATTTTTGAACCGCTGCCATTCATTATCATCATCCAGTTCAAAATAACCTTTAGGTTCCATACCGAAGTTCACTATTTGTTTTCCACCATCAGCGTCTAAATCGGCTAATTGTAATTGCTGCCCTAAGCCGGAGAATGACGGTTTCGGAGTAACTAATTTAGCACGCTCAAATTTTCCATCTCCCAGATTGTGTTTGTAATACCAGCCATTTGCCTGTTCGGTAAGGATACCCGACAGACCTTCGTTGAATAGATCGGTAAATTGATATTGTTGTTCATCAAGTCCTGATGGTGCATGAACAAGATCTTCTTTTGAAATTGTCTTTACATCTTTATTCCAGTCATGTTTTTGATATTCAAACTCTGTAGGAGGGAGATTCTTTTGTGAGTAGTTTCCGTCAGGTTTTCTGATGTAGCCGAATGAAGTTATGGATTTTAAAAATGTGAAGTCACGTTGGGAAATGGTGTCGTATTCAAAATTGATTGATCTAACAAGGCCTTCATACTCATCAGCTTTTTTGAAATGATGAAAGAGCAAGACACGTTTACAAAGTCTTGTCGTTCTGATTTCAAATCCGGCTTTGTAATCCGAAAAAGCATCCGTTCTGAAATCCCAGGTATTGATTGTGTCAACTGGATCAGTATTATTTAAAGTACCATAATCGAAGACTGATGAAAATAAATAATCTGATTCAACTGGAAATACCTCTCCGAATTTTTTATAAGGAGTCTTATTACAGTATAAAACTTTATCTAAAAAAATATTGGTATAAGTAATGGTTCCGTTTTCAATGCGATTTCTATTATGTAGAAGAGAAGAATCAAAACCTACATCATCTTCTTTTATATAGATATAATGACTGCAGTTTCCTTTGTCGTTAAATACAAATTCCGGAAGCCATTCAAATATTTTCTTATGATCATTGGGATCAGCAATGACTGCCTGATCAGTCCATCCGAAAAGTGTAGTAATATTATCTTTTGTAATAACCCGCCATTTGATAATGCCTGTTGATTTTTCAGTCCAACGTTCAATACGGGCGAAAAGTCCTTCGATGCGAGGTTTGTAGAATCTGATTTTATACAAACCATCAGTTGAGTCTTTTTCATTTATAACATAATCAACGTCTACCATGATAAAACTTCCGTCCTCATCTTTTTGAAATTCCGGAACGAGATCTTCAGCTTCAGAAAAAAGAAAAGTGTCTGAATCAATTGCATCAAAATATTGAGGAAGTCCTTTATCAGTTTTGCGTTTGATAGAAGCTAAACCCAGATTCCAGCCTAAACCAAATATTCCGTTACCGGAGCCTGAATTATAAGATATAGATAAATTAGGTGAAGCACCGCGTGCCGAAGAGAATGGAAGTGGAATGGAAAACGCTGCTGTACCATTCACAGCATTTACAGAAAACTTTTCATCAATACCTTTTATTGCACCGCCGCCTTTAGGTAAAGAAATTGAAGGAACCTCAATCGCATTCGATTTGGTTTTTCCTCCATCGGTTTTTAGGAATTGTTGTGATGACTTATTTTCCGAATGCTCTTTCATTTCAAACTTCTATAAGAAAATATTAAAAAAATGAATTTTTAAATAATTTACATATAATATTCTGAGCAACTAATGTGTTTTAGTAATTGATAATTTTCTTAGAATTAAAAAACATATTTTTATCAAATGAATCTATTGCATCATCAAAATGCATATTTTTTTATACTCTATTTATATTCAGCTTAACCAAGTTATAAAAAATAAAAATTTAAGTGATCGGAAATGTTCTTAATGTAATTTGTCTGTTTGGCAGTATAAACGTTTTGGCAAGGAATATTTATTCTTCTACAATAATATATTTCGATAAAGAACTTATTAATCTGCAAAAACTTAAATAAGCCTTTTCACTATAAATATGCATAAATTTTACCACTCAAATTTTTCCTGTTTACTCATACTTAAAATAATTAAGTCGTTAACTTGAAAACTATAATTGTCAATTAAATATCATATCTTCTTCGTCCTCTCCACCAGCATAGCTATATTTTCCCCTATCGGATGCAGCCGCACTTCCAGCGTTGTTTTTAGATCCTCGAACCTGTCTAAGTAATTCTTCTCTATCTCAAACACCCGCTGATCCGGTTTTGTCACTTTACATTTACAGAAGATATTCCAAATTCCGATACAGTATCTTAAACTATAACTGTAACACGCGCTGATACCGTTGCGAGCGAAGGGACAAGGATATATATTACCTGCAGCAGTTCCCGTTTCCATTCCGTTCCCTGGAAATATAACGGTAGTAGTTAAAGAGATAGGGAGAGGGGCGGGAAATGCGAATGTTTATTTTGCTGAACAGTTAGGGTTTTTTTGAGGTTCTGTGTCGGTGGGGAAAACATTCGGGGTAGGGTGAAGTAAGTGATGCTTTACTGAAGCTGCTTAGGATGTTATAACTGTTCATGTTTCTGTGTATCTGGTACAGAATCGGCTAATGATACTCGAGAATATATTTTTATTATATCCCGGAAAGAGGGAACCGGCAGGGAGATTATTAAGGTGACAGTCGGGAGTTAATAATTTCATTCAGGAAAATATATCAGTTTATGCAGATGGTTTTTTGACAAAACCTTTTGCTTGTTTTGTAATGAGAATAGAATTAGTTTTTAAAATGGAATTTATGTTTATGGGTCTTGTATTATATGCGGATAATTGCTGATAAGAAAATTCAGTAAGTATATTCATAGACTATATGAAAATATAATGTTACATTGTTAATATAAATAAATGCTAATAAGAAGCTTTATATTATGTTTAAAATGATTTCATTTAAAGGTTAAAAAGAATAAAGTGAGTGAAAACGGAAAAACCAGCTGGCTCTCATCTCCGGCGACTGTGATTACTGTCCTTACAGTGATTCTCAATATCATGGGTTTTCTTTCTGTCAGAACATTCTTCAGCAGAATGTGCCTCCCGACAAACTATTTCGAGAATTCAGCAATCGACTATCTTCAATGGGGTGTAAAGGCAGTAGTAGCATTGGTAATATCTATTGTTATAGTAACTCTTGTAGTAGCAATTATTACAGTCATCGGAGCACTGCTTTCTTTCTTAATCCGTAAAACCTTATATCGATTTAAAATTGTAAAAGAATTGCAGGATAAATTAATCCTCACATTCAGAACAAGAATTCAAAGTATAAGTGTGCCCAGGCTCACCGGTATTTTGTTTTTATTGTCTTTTTTTATTTTCATTATTTTCGGTTATACACAAAGCCAGGTTATCCTGGGATTTACAGACTTGCCGGATTGCCAGTCTGTAAATCTTTATATTCCATCGGTGTTCAATAGTGCAAACAAAACCTTTCTGAGTCTATATCAATTCTACTCCTCTGCTCTGATCATAATTCTGAGTCTGGCTTTATTCTTATCCATAAGATTAAGACAAAGAGAAGGTGAAGGAAAAATTTATCTTAACATATTTACATACGCCATCTTTTCTTTGTGGCTGTTTGCACTTGCATTTTGGGCAATGCCTTACCGCCTGATATCCCATAATGAGTTTGAAGCAACCCAATACAATAATTCAAAGGCTTATATAATTTCGGAGAAAGAATCCAGACTTTTTTTGTATGTTCCTGGAGAACGCCCTTTCCTTATAGAAAAAAATGATACTCTTCTTAACAGAACAGGGAAGGTTTATTACGAAAATATTTTTAATAATTAATTGAGATAAAATGAAAAAAATAATACTTCTAACTATCATAATCTTCTTACTTAAGAATTGTTGTATTACCCCGGCATTTTCTCAAAAGCAATCCATGAACAAACTAACATTCTATAAAGGAAAATTAAGTAACCATTACCTGTTAGAATATCCGATACCCGGAATTAAACAGCAATTTTATTTATCCAAATCTGATTCTACAGAAGTTAAAAAAACACATTCAAGTACAGATTCAACAAGACCAAAAGCTCATGATATGAGTAAATCCTGGTGGGAGCCCTTGATCGATATATCGTTTTGGAGCAAGTTAAGTGGTCCGGGTCCCTTTATCGGTTTTGGGATTGATTACCCGGCCTTAACATTTTCTAAAAATTTTTCCTTAAATACAGGAATTTCTTTTTCACATTCGCTTGATAATACTTTGCAGTATTTCATTACAGATTCTGTCAGGGTTCCTAATCCCCCTCCCGACAGTCTGGGATTTACATATGTACATTACGATAGCTGCATCTCCTGTGAAAAGAGTAAAGCTGTAGAAATTCTATTGATAAAATTAGAGGTACAATATCATATACCTGGATCAGACTTCGATGTATATGCAGGAGCAGGTTTTAGTACATTTTTTGGTGAAACATTTAAAGCATTTTCCCGCGGTTCCGGATCTTTCGGTGGATCATGGCACGCATTAAAAAATATTCAGTTTGGATTATTGTGTAATGTCTTTAAGCAATTCAATCCTGAAAGCTTTGGAGCTGTGAATGAAAGTGATATTAAAAATACGATTGAGTTTGTACCGGGGGCTTTCATGAAAGTAAGCCTGTATTAAGTATTGGACTGACTGAGTTGAGATGCAGCTCTCTGTATCATTTGCTCTGATAATTATCTATATCATTAGTAACTGTTTCATAGTACATTCACATTTGAAATATCAATTATATGATGAATTAAAATTTGATACGTGCATTTATTTTCCCGCCGTTGTTAGTCTTAGAGAGCGCAACGTCTGCGACCAACAACAATAACATTGAACATTGATAATTTTTAATTATATTTTCCTTGTCCTCTCCACCAGCATAGCAATATTCTCTCCGATAGGATGTAACCGATCATCCAGAGTCTGTTTCAGATCCTCGAACCGGTCCATATAGTTTTTCTCTATCTTTTATCATACTGATCAAGTCTCATAACTTATCAACAAAGAAACTTTCGGGAATATAACTGTTCAGTAATCAACTTCCCCAACCCTTTTAAACTATGAAGATAATCTAACAAATTTAAAGCTGAAATCAGGTCTTGATGCAAGAACGGAATTGTTAAAACAGCAGTTCAAACTCCATTCAAAACATCAGAAAGATAATCCGGAAAAGGAATTCATTGGCATCGTTGAAGATACAGGGGAACAGGTTGTTGTTGTGTCCCGGAAAGAAGGAACGGGGAGGGAGATTATTAAAGTGACTGTTGGAAGTTGAAATTATGCAAGATAAACATTACCTACAACAATATGCTATAATTAAGCTGAAATGTTTAATAAATATTTTGCTTTCATATTAAACATTTCAGCAATTAATAAATTTTTAAAAATCTATTCAGGGTCTGACCACACTCACAAAATTATTTGAATTATTGGATGTAATTAATACATCACTCAGATCTGTAATGTTGTTGCCATTTACATCAGTGACAATGTAACCAGTTTTAAATAGTGAAGCATCATTATATACTTGCAGCACATCTGACAGATCTATCAAATTATCTTGATTTACATTACCATTGTAAACAGCAAACTTGACTGGAGAATTATCAACCTGAATCAAATTATTTCCAAATGCTCCTGAAGCTGCATTTGTAAAATCATAATCTACCGTAGTTCCCTGTGTCATTGCAATTCCGGTTGAGCTCCATGTCTCAATACTGTTCCTGTGCTTTACTTCAATGAAATATGTTCCGCTTGCAGCATTTGAAAACATACAAACAGACTTTCCGCTATCAGAAACAACTGACTTTGAAGAATCTATTATCGCATAAGGTGCAGATGAATTTCTTAAGTAAACTTTTACTGTATCACTTTTCTGCAGATCTGTTGCTACATTATAAAATCCTTGTATGAACATTTTCAAATTCAATGTAATAGCCGGCTTGGTGAAATTACCCGCATCTGCGCCAATATCTACAGGAGTTAAACTTGATCTTGTCTGCCCGTCATAATCGTTTGTCACTGATGCAATATTGTAACCATTTCCTTCTACAAGCGTTACGACATTAGGATCAATATGCAGATTCGCCAGAGAAGAACTTCCGTTCGGATTCAGGAATTGAGGATTGCCATAAAAACTGGATGCGTCCTGTCCGACAGCTGACTGCCATGCTGACAGATTTGATCTGTCGACATTATTGTATGATCCAAAAACACCCCCGTTACCATTAGCTAAGTAAAGATTATTATCTATTGTAAGATTACTTGTTCCTCCAATTTTCACCGCATAATGTTTTCCTGTTGAACCATTGTTGGATCTTGAATTACAGAAAATGTTATTCCTGTAAATCCTGGTATTTAAAGTACTTGAACTGTTGAAAGCGAATGTGATCCCGGTTCCGGATGTCGGGTTTCCGCCAATGTATATACTATTAAAATAAATGTTGTTAGTGACGGTGCCAGTTTCTATAATTCCATTTATAGACGCCCCATAGTTAAGACTGTTTCCGGAAGTATCCAATCCTATACTGATCATATTGTTCCGAATTGTCCGGAAACCACCCTGAATCCTGATGCCATTAATTGTAGAATTATTTCCGCCTCCTTCCAAATTATGAATAAAGTTACGGGATAAAGTATCATTACCACCTAAAGCGTAAATTCCATTTACCTGAGATGGAAAAGTATTATTAACATTTTTTAAATTATAAATATTATTACTATCCACCAGGGTGTACTGACCTCCCGGTATTATTCCAACCAATTGTGCGGTACTTGAAGATTTAATGTTTCTAATTATGTTTCCCGCAATTATGGCAGTTGAAAGTCTTGCTTCATTTGAAATACCTCGTGTTTCTATATCTGTTTTAATATTAATTGAATTTGCCGTTTCTCCTCCTATAACATTATTGATTATATTAATAAAAAAAAGAGTATACTCATCAAACGTTCTAATGCCGTAATATCTAACAACACTTATTGTTGAATCTGAGGTTATCCCGCCAATATTATTATTATTAATTGAAATAGGTTGCCATCCGGAGTAGTATATACCGTATATTGAAACTGTTCGATTTCCGATTGGAGTGATTCTTATATTTCCGGTATCTGTCATACTACCAATTACATTACCGGACAGATTACCAATATTCAATAATCCTTTATCGGAATAGATACCTGCAAAAGTAGGATAAGTAGATGATCCAATATCACCTGACACAGAAATACTTGTTATTACATTTCCCTGAATACTTGTAGGTGATACATCTCCCGCAGAAACAGATATTGGAATAAACTGTGAATTACTTGTTCCTGAAAATGAGTAAACTCCGGTTTCTTCGTCAGAAGAGTATCCGATTATATTTCCGGAAATTGTAAAATTACTACCATAATAGTTTGATATCCAAATAGCGGAATGCTGTAATCCATAAGTTTGTGTTCTGGTAGAAGTCTGATAAAACTTATTATCTTTAATAACAAAATCTGAGGTTCCATCATACAAGTGAATTCCCGCGCTTTGTGCACCATCCTGAAAATAGTCAAATATTTTGCAATTTCTGATCGTATCTCCGCTGTTATTTAAAACTGAAGGAGAGGATGTTCCTCTGGAATTAATACATACATTAGGAAGATTATTTCCGGCAGGTCCTATGTTGCAAAATGAAATTGTATTGTTATCATTTCCGGATACAGTTGAATAGTTATAAAACAAGATGTTTCCGCCGTCAGAGAATCCGTCTTTGCAGGATCCCAGAATATTACTTCTTGTAACTACATTGTATGTTGCATCCGCCTGAAAACATATCGTACTTGCAATTGAAGAAATAGAAGTATTCGAAATAATAAGTTTATTGCCTCCAGAATTCAAACCGTCAATTGTTACGTTATCAGCTCCGTTTAGAAGTAACATTGGACCGTTAATATTACCGCTAATTGTTCTAGTAAAACTACCCGAAGGTTGTATCTTCAGACTGCTCCATGTACCGGAATTTAATATTGCCCCTGTTGATGGTTCTGTGGTATTATTATCAATAAGAATAAGAATATTTTTTCCTGTTTGTGAGCCGCTGTTAATTGCAGAAAATGCCGCCGCCAGGGTTGTGTATGATCCGTTTCCTGATAGCGCTCCGGACACTGTTACTGCAAACGATTCCGAAATTGCAATGATTGCTAATAGCATCACAGTGAATAAAGTGGTTTTAATTTTTTTCATTTTTTAATTTTTTAGTTTATTGAGAACTCGTAAAATTATTATTTTAAAATTGCATTATTTTATTATAATTTGAATAAATGTTATTACTAAATATTTTAAAGGCTTACAATTATATTCATAGGTGTCTACACTTTGATAAATAAATTTTAAAAAGTACTTTATTGAAAATTAAGGATTTGGTTCCGGTGGACTTGGCATTGGGCACTCACCGCCGACTGTTGAAGGCTTAGCCCAAACATAATAATCTCCGGTTGCCGGACATCCATAAAACGTTTCTGATGACCCGGGATTTTTCCACCATGCCCCGCAATCATAAGTGCCGTTTTCTCTTTTAATGCAGACTTTAATATACATCTGAACATTCGCGTTGTTTGTAACTTTAACTCTTAGAGTATTTTGTGATGAACATAGATCATAAGGACCCCAGGATGGTGTAACTCCAATTAATGATTTCCAATATTCCCATTGGCACTGCTCTGAACCATTTCCGGACAACTGAATTGTTTTACACTTCTCTTTATCTATATTTACTGTTCCTGACCATTGAATATTTGAATTAGACCTGGCTACATAAGTATAACTCCCGTTCTTTTTTACTGCAGAAACTGTCCCGTTTGTCTGGTCACAGTTTGGAGCACCTGAATTAAAATAATGAGTTAATGTACCAATGTTAGTGTCCTGAAGTGTAACATTTATATTACTCCAGCCCGAAGATAGCGTTGTATAGAAAGTTACTTTTCCATTATCGCCACCATATGGATTATTATTTGTATTTGTGTTTGTATTTGTACTTACCGGATCTTCATTCTTATCACACGATTGAATGTAAAGAATAAAAATAACAAGAAGTAATAAAGGTATAGAGTTGATTAGACGATTCATATTGTTCCTTTTTAATTATTATTTGAAAATTTATTTTAAAAATCATTCCCGGCAGATTTGAATCTGCCGGAAAATTGAGATCATTTATTTTATTAACATCATTCTTTTTACTTCGGAATAATTTCCGGTTTCGATTTTATAGAAATAAACACCGCTCGTTAATCCGCTTCCGTTAAATTCTGTTTCATAACTACCAGTGCTTAGATTTTCATTCACGAGTGTTGCCACATCCTTTCCCATTATATCATAAATCCTAATTTTTACCATCCCAGAAATTTTCAGATCGAATTTGATTTTGGTAGTAGGATTGAACGGGTTTGGATAATTTTGGGAAAGTGAAAAATATTCCGGTATTTTATTAGAAGTATTATG
>Ga0138256_10000803_pt1 | contig 33857 bp, 34 predicted proteins | sample KNB2016incub_MG_FD_105486 | JGI IMG/M metagenome (GOLD analysis project Ga0138256, IMG submission 105486) | Active sludge microbial communities from wastewater in Klosterneuburg, Austria - KNB2014incub_MG | ecosystem: Engineered > WWTP > Activated sludge > Unclassified | place: Austria... | reverse complement strand
CTTCGAGAGTAATTGGTTGATTAGTGGGCCTTTTAGAAAGGAAAGTTTTTAGAATGCAGAAGTTTAAAGCAAAGTTAAAGAACCTACCAAGGGATGCTTCACTAGTCCCTTGCTCTACAAATTTGCCATTAAAAAATGTGAAAAAAGTTTTTTATATGTTTAATGTCAATACTTTATCGTTAAGCACTATGTATATGAAATGATAGAGCAAGTCTCGAACTAAGATTTATTTTTGAGGAAAAAGGCCTCCCCAATAATTCTCAGACTTGCAACCGGTATCAAAATATGCTTCACATCCTCTATTTGTTTCAAGACGAATAAAAGTCCAATTTATCAAAGAACTTGGTCTCTTAAATTTTTCAGGAACAGGTTCAGTTACTAGATAATTCTTTTCCTTTTTTGAAGAAGGTGAAATTCCAACAAGCCGAATTTTATAAGTATTCTGGGTAAGTTTATTATAAGATTTTTTAACTTTATTTTCGCACCATCCAGTTTCAGAAATACTACGAAAAATAAACTGATGAACAGTATCCTCATCAATTACGTAAAAAGTCATAAGAGATTTATTTTCCTTTTTATCAATTTCAGCACATTCCATATAAAAATTTTCTTTAGAAACTTCAATGTCGATAAAGAATTTTGACTGATTATAAATCTTTATTGAAGAAATTGCACAACCAGTAAAAAAAAGAAGAATCGATATTATTACTATTTTCATTTTTTTCTCAATCTTTCATAATATCCATTAATAATATTCATAATTTCATCTGATTTTTTAACTTTTCCAAGCTGCGGCAGAATGCCTTTATATTCAGCAATTGCTTCCATCCATGTCACTTCTCGTTTCAAGCGATGTGAAGCCAGATGTTTTTTATGAAATAACCAACGAATTCCTGCCGCTAAGTTAAGATTTGGATCATAAAATTCTTTTTTAGATAGTGTTATTAGAAAATCTTTTAATTCACCTTTTTGATCACCAAGAATTTTTCTAGCTTGTTCCGTAACTTGAATAAGTCCTCTGGCCATGCCAATTTTACTATCTGCACTCACATTAATATTAAAACTAGACTCAGAGACAATCAGAGCTTTAACTAAGTTGGGATCAAGAGGCACTTCAGGATTAAAAATATCATTCCAAAATTGAGTCCAGCCACCAATAAACTCATCAAAATCATTACCTCTCGAATTACCGAAATTATCGGGAGTGGGCATTGTTTTTATATTTTTAAAATGAAGTTGAGCAATATAATGAAGCTCATCAGCAACAAATATCTCATGATGACTAGGATTTTTTCTGCAATGAGCATCGACAATTGTTACACCATTAGGATTTTTCTCTGACACATCAACTTTTCTTTCATGTCCTCTAACCCAATGTTCACCAATTGGGCATTTTCTCCATGGATGTTGTTTTGTATCAGTCATATTTTTTCTTCTTAAGCTGGTTTCAAATCAAAATGTCGTCTAATTTCATCAAACCACTAGCAATGACATTTTCTCTTAATTTAACCTTTTTCTCTCCAGGATATAAGAAACTCAATAAATCTAACTTCAAGTGTTCTAAGCCATATGAAATTGATTTTGTATATTCTGGGGAATTTGAAAACTTAAATTCTACACCAACTCTTTTTCCATTTTTTTGAAAGAATAGATCCAGCTCCCCTTGCTCATATGGGCCTACCGCAAAATATGTATCCCCATTCTCAATTTGAAAATATTGCAACACTTACTCTAGGGCAAAACCTTCCCATGCACAGAAAATCTTGGTTCGAGTCACCTTCTACTGAATACAAAATTTATCAATTATCAATTATCAATTATCAATTATCAATTATCAATTATAAGCTTATCTATAATTTTAATGAGAGATAAGTGTGGTGCCCACTCGCGGAATCGAACCACGGACACAGGGATTTTCAGTCCCTTGCTCTACCAACTGAGCTAAGTGGGCATAATGTTTGAATTTTTTACGTCAAGTTTGCTAGATATTGATAAGAAAGAAGTTTAATCTTGCCTTTATGATGATGTCAAATTATTTTGTCAATTTTTTTGAAACCTCACTCAAAACAGTTGGGGTTGATTTTACCCCAAAACCTCCAGCCTCTGGACCCCCCAAGACTCCTCTTAAATTTAAGGCCATTTTTTTACATGGTTTTACCTCCTCTTACCATTCTCTTCTTTCTTGGGCCGAAAAACTTTGCCCTCTTGGAGGCAAAGTTACCTTATTAGGCCTTCCTGGACATTTTCTAAATAACCCTAAAACTCCTTCTCTCAAAGAACTCTCTGTCGAAAACTTTTTCCACCTATCCGCCAACTTATTTGACGAAATTGACTCGCTTGACTCTTTCAAGACAAAAACAAATGTAAAAATAAATACAACGACAAATATTCCCACTATTTGGGGTGGCCACTCTCTTGGAGGCCTCTTGGCCCTCTTACAGGCCCTAAAATCTTCCAATCCGCCCGATTTAATTCTCTCAGTGGCCTCTATTCCAACACAAGAACCAACAAAACCTAAACTACTCTCTTCTTTTTTTGAAAGCACGCTTTCTAAAAGACTTCTTTATGTAGACCCCTTACTACAAAGTTCTCAATTTTTTGAAAAACTCTCTTGGTATAAATTTCAAAATTTTCAAAACATGAGTCAAAAATCCTTAGAATGGAAACAAAAAAAACTTTTTTTTATAACGGGTAAAAATGACATCTTGGCCCCACCAAAAGACTTATATCTTCTCAATGAAGTTGAGTCCACAAAAGGAGTCAATGTTGATGTTCTTGAAAATCTCCCTCATTCCTCTCCTGAATTGGTTGCCTCTCATTTGAAGTTTTTAATAAAATCTAAAATTCAACTTTAGATTTTATAATGGCCAATATTTTTTTCCTACGAGGCCTAGAAAAAACTGTCAGAAAACTTTTCTTTAAAAAATTTCTATTAGAAATTTTTTCTAAAAATGTCACAATCACTTCTTTTGAAGATAACACAAACAAATAAAACCATTCTGAAGTTAAAATCCATTCTAATTGTTGTTTTTTTATAGAAAGCGGTATTCTTTGTTTTTCTTTTGAATTCCAAGGACAAACATCTTGGCAAATATCACAACCAAAAATTTCAGGAGAATCTTTCCAATCTAAATTCCCTTGATCAAAAATAGGAGGAAAAGATTCTTCTGTTTTATCTTCAATTGTAAAAAAACTCAGGCAACGTTGACTAATCACATGACGCCCCTCTGTAATGGCCAAGGTAGGGCATAAATCAACACATTTTCGGCAAATACCACAATGATCTGATTCCAACATATTCCCTTCAAAAGTCTTCTTTTTTTCTAGTTTGTGATTCCATAAAAGAGAACCCAGTAGCGTATAACTTCCCCACTTAGTAGAAATAAGAAGAGTATTTTTTCCAAACCACCCAAGCCCTGCCTTATAAGCAAGATCTCTTTCCAAAACAGGGTGCAAATCAACACTAAAAGAAAATTTATGTTCATAAGAAGGGTATAAAGTCTTTAATGATAGGCCAAGCTCTTCAAGAGCAAGAGGAATCACTCTGTGATAATCGTTATCTCCAAACATATAAGCATAACTGGCCACATCAAGCTCATTTGTGCCCCCACTTTTTTTTAGAGAAAGCAAGAATCTTTTTATGGACTCATAAGAAAAAAGAAAAACAAAAGCAGAAGAAAATTCTGGAAAAAAAAATCGCAAATCCCTTCTAAGATTTGCTTTTTCTTCTTTCATATACTCAAGAGAAGCATTCCAATTTAAATGGGACCACTTTTCAAATTGTTCCCATGAGACCCTAGAAACAAGAGGATCCTCAGTGTATCCAAAGTCAAGAATGCAATATTTTTCTAAAAGAGAGGAAGGAAAAATACCCTTTAAAAAATCACTTTTACTTTTATCCTTCATTCTCCAAATTTTAAAACCTCAATTGCCCCTGTAGGACAACTTTCCATGCAAAGAAAATCTAAAGTACATTTATTGGCCACTTCTTTATCTAAATATGTTTCATTATCCAAGGAATCTCGAATTTTCCATATTTGTTGGGGGCAAATATTAACGCAATTTTGGCAAGAAGCACAAATATCTGTATCTAAAGAAATTTGCCCTCTATTATTTTCTAATTTTATAATTTGAAGAGATTCATTTTTTTTCTTTTGATCAGAAGGTATATTTTTTAAAATTTCCACTCTCACAGAATACATATCTTCACTAGAAAAAAATTTCCCATCTCCTCTCGTAATAACTAATTTATCGCCATTTTTTAACTTAAATTCCTGAGAAATTTTTGCCACAAGAGTACTCTCAAGATTTTGATCTTTTTCTTGATCAAAAGGAAAAAAATAAGGAGTAATACCCCAATAAAGGGCCATTCTGCGCACGGTTGCCAAATCAAATGTCACCCCTAAGACAGGGTTAACTGGTCTAAAGCGAGAAATTTTTAAACAAGAATTTCCTGACTGAGTAATTGAAACAATATGAGTTGCCTTAATTTTTTCTGCAATTAAAGAAGCGGCCACCATCGTAGCGGCCCTAATACTAAAAAGATTCATATGACGAAGAAGGCCTCGTTCTTTTGGATTTTTTTCAGCTTCTATAATAATAGAACTCATCATTTTTATGGCCTCAACAGGATAGGAACCTGAAGCCGTTTCACCACTGAGCATCACCGCATCAGTGCCATCCCAAATTGCATTAGCAACATCAGAGGCCTCTGCTCTTGTAGGAGAAGGGTTTACGATCATAGATTCTAACATTTGAGTGGCCGTGATAACAGGAACTCCTTTATCATTACACAAAGAAATAATTCTCTTTTGTATGGCCGGAACAAGATGATTTCCGACCTCTACCCCCATATCTCCTCTCGCGATCATGATGGCCGAAGAAGCGTCAATAATGCTTTCAATTCGTTCAACAGCATGAGGCCTTTCTATTTTTGAAATAACAGGAATTTCTAGGCGAAGTTCGTGAATGAGTGATCTGACTTCTCGAACTTCTTCTGCTTTTCTGACAAAGGAGATGGCCACAAAATCTACACCCATTTTTAGGCCAAAAAGCAAATCTTTTTTGTCTTTTTGTGTAAAACTTGGAACAGAAACTTCCACATCAGGTAAATTTATACCCTTGTTAGATTTCAAAATTCCGCCAACTTGAACTTCTATAATAAAAAAATCTTCTGTTTGCTCTATGGCCGTTGCTAAAAGAAGCCCATCATCAAAAAGAATTCTTGCCCCTACTCGTAAATCAGTAAAAATTTCACGAATAAGAGTTGGAATAACTCCTTTGACTTTTTTTTCTATCGAATGAGAGTGTGCTTGATTATATTTTTCTACACTTTCTATCTGTGAAGAATGACAAATGGCCCATCGTTCTCCTGAATGAAGTTCTAAGGGTTTTACAAGTTTATCAACTCTAATTTTAGGCCCTTGTAAATCTAAAAGAATTCCAATTTCTTTTCCTATTCCTTGAGAAACTTCCCTCAGTTGTTTTATGACTTGTGCATGCTGCTCATGAGTTCCATGAGACATGTTAATTCTAGCAACGTCGAGACCTGCATGAATTAGACTAGACATTATTTCTGGTGATTGAGAAGCAGGGCCTAGGGTCGCAACAATCTTTGCCCGACGAAACATAATTTAAATCCTTTATTTATTCGATTGCATTCTAATTTTTTCCATTCCTAATTTTAATTTATTGATTCTTTCTTCATATTTTGCCTTAGTTGTTTCAATTTCTAAAGAATGAGAAGTCATTAAATTATCTATTTCTCTTTTGCTGGCATTTTCAATTCGCTTAAGTTCTCTATCTGTTTCGGCCTTAAGTTGAGAAAAAACATCTTCATATTTTCTTGTTAAATAGGTTCTTTCCAATTCTCTTCCTAATTGTGACTCTGAAAGTTTTTTCTCTAATCTATTTTTTAATTGGATAGACTCAACCATATTTTGTTGATCTTTTTTTCTTAAATCTCTTTTGGTAGAGGCCAAGGATTCTTGGTGTTTTTCTTGCTCTAAGATCCCTCTCGCTTTTAACTGTCCAACCAATTCATTTTTTAACAGAGCATATCGTTCTTCTTGCTTTCGACTTATTTGATCATTTTCATCTTCTATGTTTTTAATCTTTTTTTCAAAAGAATCAGTTAGCTTTAAACTATTTTCTATCGACTTATTTCTCCAATTTTCTTTTTCTTTATAGGCCTCTCTACGGGTATTGAGAAGAAACTGTTCTTTTTCTTGTTGTGTCCCTAATATAACATCTTGTACAGTTTGTTTAAATTTAGAATTTAATTCTTTTATGGTATTTTCAAAATTTTTTCGCATTCCTTCTTTCTGTTGAAGCATATTTTCTTCATCAGATTTTCTTACCATTTTTTGATTTCGCAACAAAAGATCTCTTTCAGAATCAAATGTATCTTTTGTTCTTTCTTTCAAATTTCCTAATTTTTCTTTTTCGTCTAATAGATATTGATTTTGTTCTTTTTGAAAATTATGCAATCTCTCTCTAAAAGCATTTCGTTGCTCCATCAGCTGCATTTCTTTATCTGTTTTTTGCTGATTCATATCTCTTCTATAGCGAGAATTAAGCTGCTGTATTTGATTATTTAAAGCATTTTGTTGGGCCTGAGATTGAAGATTTTTAGTTCCTCGCAAAGCAAGAGAATCTTCTCTCATCTTATCGACTACTTCATCCGTTTGATTATTGATTTTCTTAAATTGTTGTTGATAAAAATCTTTAAGTTTTTGATTTTCAAACTGAAAATCATCACTGTAGGCCTTTAAAAGACCTTCTGTTTTTTCTTTTTCATTTTCAGCATAAAGACCAAATTGATCTTTTAAAAATTGTGCTTCGTTCGTGGCCTTTGCTTTTTGAAACCCCAATGTTTTTTCAAACTCTGCTTCCATTTCTTTGCGATTTTCTAAATCATAAAGCTTTTGAGCATCAAATTGATTTTGGTAATAATTTTTCAATTTTTGCTTATCATAAGTAGAATCTAAAACTTGCTGGTTAAGGGAGTCTTTATAAGAATCAAAAATTTTTTGTCTTTCGCTTTTTTCTGTTTCCTTAATATCCAAAAGACCTTTTGAGGTTTTATCTTGAATATTTTTTTGATTTTTAGCAAAATCATTTTTTAAAAAATTGGCCCTATCATCATAATAATCAGAAAGTTCTTGTTGTCTATTGGTATTAAAGTCTTTCTCATTAGAAAGGGCCGAACGAAATTCTTTCCCTATGTTTTGTAATTTCGTCCTATAGGCATTATTTTGTTCTTTTAAATTTTCCTGTGCTCTTTCTGCTTGTGTTTTTAGTTTTTCAACATAGGCCTGATTTTGTTCCTCGAGCCCAGAATTTAAGGCCTGTTCATAGCGATTTTTTGCTTTTTGTACATTTTCTTCAAGTGATTTTTTTTGTTTAAGATGAGCATTACGCTGAGTCTGAACTCGATCTTCATGAGAATCTTCTGCAATGGATAAATCTTCTTTATGAGAATCTCTTAAGTCTGCAATTTTTTCCTTAAAATTTTCTCGCTCCTTGGATAATCTCTTCACATAATCAGATTTTATATCCATAAAAAGTCCGTGCCTCCCACCTTAACAGTGTAAGACACGGCGCTTCATTTTTAATACAGGGAAAAGAAATCCGTCAAAAGATTTTTTATTTGTTATTTATTTTATTACTTGAATTACCTGAACTAAAGGGCCAGTTCCTTCTCAATAATTTCTGTAAAATCTTGTATAGAGCTCGCTCCTCTAACCTCAACCCCGTTGACAAAAAACGTAGGAGTTGCCTGAATTTTAAGTTGATTGCCTTGCTTCATATCTTCTTCTACCTGAGCAAGGGTTTCATTTGTGTCTACACATTGTTTAACTTTTTCCTTATTAACTCCTACTTGCTCCGAAAGACTCAACAATTTTTCATCAGATAAATCTTTTTGGTTATCAAAAAGTAGGTCATGATAGGCCCAAAATTTTTCAGATCCTCCCTCTTGCTTAAAAACACAAAGAGAATATTGAGCAGCAATTTTTGCCCTTGTATGAGAAGGAAGTGGAAAATGCTTGAAGGCAATTACAACTTTCTCTTTATATTTTTCTTTAATTTCCTTTACAATTTTGGAAGCACTCGCACAAAAAGGACATTCAAAATCAGAAAATTCCACAATTTTTATTTTTGCCTTTGCCTCTCCTAATAGAGGAGAATTTCCTAGAGCAATTTCTTTTTTAGAAGGGACAGGTTTAGGAAGAAGAAGTTTTACAGGAGTAGTTTTCATTTGTTCTTCTAACCATTTCTCCAAGGCCCCATGCTTCTTTTCCATTTTCATGTACTCTGCAATTCTTTTTTTTAAGTCTTCATTGAGTTCTTCTGTCGGAATAAATTTTGCTTTTGCAAATTCCACAATTTCTTGTTCTGTTGGAGAATACTCTGCTCCAATTTTTTTCTCCACATACTCATCCACGCTAAGATTTTCACGATCAGGCCTTGCCATAATAATTTTTTCCAAGGCCATATGCTTAAGTTTGCCCTCAAGAAGTTCATATTTACGTTTGTCTAATTCATGTACATCCGTCTCAATTCCTTCTAATAATTCTTTATAAGTAATTTTATTAGTGCCTATTTCGGCCACAACAGCATCGGAGGAAGTCTCTCCAGATCCTGTTTTAGAAGTAGAAGTATTTTTTGTACATTGAACTAAAATAAGGCCAAGAAACAAAAAGCCAAGACTACGCAAGAGGTTCTTCATGCTCATAAAACGATAACTCCTTCATTATTTTTTACTAAAATAAGGTTTGACAATTACAGAGAATCTACACTATTTGTATGTATTCAGGAAGTTTTTTCAATAAAAGGGCCCTTAGCTCAGTTGGTTAGAGCGCTACCTTGACATGGTAGAGGTCAGCTGTTCGAGTCAGCTAGGGCCCACCACCACCATCTTCTTTTTTTATTTCTTTTTTTTCTATTCAATTTTGGCAGACCCTTTGCATTCTTGCATTTGTTTTGGGTAACTAGGTAACCCCGCATTATTTACGAGAGTTGTTAAAGAGTGATCTGATTTTATAGGGCCCTTAATTAACAAATGAATTTCTTGAAAAACCTACACATTATTAGAATTTCAATTACAAATAACTTTTAATTTCTTCAATGTGAGATCGGTCAAATTAAAAGAGCTTAGAAATTTCTTTTTAATTTGATCAACAGAAAGACTTTCCCCTCTTTTCTCATTGATAAATTTTACAAAATCTGTATAGATATCTTGGCTTGAGCTTCTAAAATTAATCTTATGTAAAATTAAAATACTATCGTTGAAATATTCCTGAGAAGAATTACTATAACAACTTCCATGCTTGTGATACTGATAGCGATGTAAGCAAGAAAGAACCCCTGGCATACTAAATAAAAGTTTGGCCTTTAATTCTGTGGGCAAATTTAAGGCCATTTTAGAAGAACACCAATTGTCTGAGGACTTAGCATAATCCTCTAAATTTTTAGAATCACCACAATAATGAATTTTGCTAATCACAGAACCATCTGGCCAAAGTCCATGTAAGACAAAAGAATGGGATTTTTTTGGGTTATCCCGCAAAGAACGACATTCTTTTTTACTTTGATATTTTTCAACACTGCAAAAACCCGGTAACCAAGAAAAGGCCACAGTTAATTGACCCGATTTACCGTTGGAATCATAGTCATCTTCGAAGGCCCACAAGGGCCCAAGAAGAGCAGAGAAGAAAAAAAGAAGAAATAAACTAAACAACCTAAGAACAGTCACATTTTTTTTTTTCATACCTCAAAGGGTAAAAAAAAAGTCAGTCTTTTGTCGCTCAAATAATTCTAAAATAAACTGTCACTTTGCAGCACGAAAATACAAAAGATTTTCCCGTTCTTTTTCTTCCGCATGTGTAATGCACAAATCGGCCCAAGGTTGATTTTGCAACCTCTTTTCTCCAATAAATTCATTACATTCATCACAATGTCCGTAAGATTTATTTTTAAGCCGCTGAAGAGCGAGATTTATTTTTCTTAACTTGTCTAAATCTCGATGACGCATGTTAAAAGAGACTTCTTGATTGATAACACTTGAGGCCAAATCGGTTTCATCAGAAAGGTCTTCTTCTGAAATGGCCAAATCCTCTGTGCTTTGAAGCCTTCCGCTGTTAATAATTTGGTTTCGCAAGGACTTTAAAAGTTCTTCTTGCTTTAACATAAAGTCAGAATCAGGCCCAAAATTTTCTAAACTCATCTTTCCTCCTTAAAATGATTGAGTTTCACTATTTTCAACTTTTCTCTCAAATTGAATAAGAGTATTCTATCGGAAGGTTTCAATTTTTAACAACAAAATTTTCTTAAGGAATATTACCGCAATGGACAAAATTGCTTTTTTACTAGAAGAAGTTCGCTCTTGCCAAGACACAGAAAAGATGAAGTCTTATTTGTTACTCAATAAACCAGGAGTGGCCTTAGAATTAGCAAAGTCAGCTTATGCCACTCCTGAAATTTTAGAACGACTCACAAGACATCCTTCAATTACGGTAAGACATGAGGTGGCCAAAAATAAAAAGACATCTCCTATCACCCTCAAACGCTTATCTCAAGATAAAGATATGTTAGTTAGAGATTATGCTCGTCGTAATTTATTAGAAAGGGCCAACTAATGACTTCCATAAATCCGATAGAAGAATTAACAGGAAAAATCCCCTCTGGTCTTTTTATAGTGACAACCCCTCCTGATGAAATTGGTCTTTCTCAAGCACATTTGGCCAGTTGGGTGATGCAAATTTCCTTTTCCCCTCTTTTAATTTCCATGGCCATAAAAAAAGATCGTCCAACATATGCTCCCATTATAGGAACTGGTTTTTTTGGCCTCTCTCTTATAAGCGATCAAGAAACTCAGATTCTAAGACATTTTTGGAAATCTTATGATTCAAAAACAAAAGAAAATCATCCTTTCTATAATGGAAGTATTCAATGGGAGGAAGGCCATTACAAAATTCCCCTCTTGAAAGAAAGTTTAGGAACCCTTACCTGTCGATTAAATGAAGTCATTAGTCCAAAAAACAGCGATCATGAACTTTTTTTAAGTGAAATAGTTGAAGCAAAAATTTTTAAAAATTTAAGCGAACAAGGGCCTAAAATCCATTTAAGAAAATCTGCCCTACAGTACTGATAAAAAACATCCTTATACGGTACACGGTAATTTTTACCATTAGTATTTCCAAAGTAATTTAATAAATGTTAGTTATCACCTCTAACAGACAAACAAGAAAGAAAAGGAAAGGAAAGTTTTTATGAAGTATTCAACTATGATTCTATTTATCCTAGGGCTTCTATCATTTCGATCGCAGGCTTGGTATGACACAAACTCTTGGCATAATCCTAAAAAAAACGGCCAACAACAAAACGAAATGCGAACTGATTGTTCTAGACAATATTATAATTTAATAAATGCTTATTCAGATAAAGAATTTAAAAAATTAAAAACCCCTATAATTTATTTACTAAATGCCCAAGCCACCAATCAGAAAACTTACGATAGTCTTTCTTCTTTTCGTTTTACTGATAACGTAGGAGGAATAAAAATAGATGAAAGGGAAAATAAAAAACCAGCAAAGGTAATCCATGCCGATATTTTTTCTAAGATGACTACTATCCAATTGGGAAAATTAACACATATATTAAAAAATTATGCTGAATCAAATTGTCACGATCGATTTTGGTTTTGGACAAAATCAAACATCAGAAAAAGAATACTACAAAATATTATACTTATACGATTACTCGGAGATTTAACGACTAAGTTTATTCTAAAAGCTAATTTGGTAGATCACAAAGATAATATTACTTTTTTCTTAAACATACAAAGGGATCTCCGATTAGCTTTTTACCTCCAGAATTCCTTATATAAACAAATTATACACAAAAAAAGAGATACTAATTTTTCAGCTTTATATTAAGACACTACAAGAAAACAGCAGAGAGAGTTTCCATTGGGCGTTTGAAAACAACAGTGGAATCTTTCTCTAACAATTCTTTCTAAAGCATATCAGTTATCATCTTCCCAATTTTTCTACTCGAATCAGTAGGTATTCCTAAATAATAAAATAACGAAATATTTTCTGTTTTTTTAGGTTTTTTAAATGATATTTGTTTTATATATCTTATAAAATCATCCGATGAAGAAATTTTTTTTGCTAATCCTTTTTGTATTACAAATGCCTTATATTTAGAAGTTGGAAGATCCAAAAAAATAGAAATTTTACCCATAAATATGGCCTGAGTTCCAACTGTTGAATTTTGACTAACAATAATATCGGCGACCGATGCCACTCGAGACGTCTTGATTTCTTTTGGCAAAATAAGAATATTTTTATTCTTATACCTCTTGAGAATTTCTCGCTCTAAAAAACCGTCTACCTTTGGATGTAAAGAAACATAAATATTAAACTGAGTCATATTATTAACACTCTTTACAAAGATTTCAAAAGAAGAAGCATATCCCTTTCCATATCCTCCTGCGTAAAGAATTGTTGCCCACCCGAGGCGGTGTTTAGAAAAATTTTTAATAGAAATCCTTTGCCTTTTCTTAGTCCAACTTTCAAGACTTGGTTGACCGACAACTTTAATTTTGGCAGTGGGAAAAATTTTTTTTGTCTTTCTTAATTGTAAATTAGAGGGAATCCAAATCTCAGGGAATTCCTTAAAGGTTGCTACAATTGAAGTTGAATCTATTTCTGTAAATGCATCATAATATCCAATTAAGTTTGTTAAATTAGGACGAAAAATTGTACCTATTTGTCTTTGTACTTCCGAAACCATTCCTGAAATTATAATTCTAGGAATTATACACCCCTTTAATTTGTTCAAACTCTCTAAGGTTAATTTTCTTTCGCGAGGCCATGAGATGGCCTCAATTTTTTCTGAAATTTCACAACTAGAAATATCTATAATTTTTTTGGGATTTATGCTTTTTCTAAAATTTCTGGCCGTTGCCATAAGTAACACTTTGTAATCGACTTGAAATTTATCTAATTCTGATAAAACAGGAAGCAAGGCAATTGTTTCTCCAGCATCATAAAAAACGAATAGAACCTTTGTTTTCAGTTTTTCTTGAGAAAAAAGATTTAAATTTAAAAATATAATAAAAATCAAAAAAATAATTTTATATTTCATATAGTTCTTTATTTTTTACGTTGATATAAATTTACCCAATGACGATGCTGATCATAGCTTTCTGAAAAAATATGCCTTCCATCGTTGCTACTTACAAAAAATAAATACTTATGTTCAGCAGGAAAGAGAACGGCCTTTATCGCGGCAATCCCTGGGTTACAAATAGGCCCTTTGGGAAGTCCTGAAATCATGTAGGTATTATATTCATTGAGTTCTTGAAGATCCTTCTTTTTTAAATTGCCATCAAATCGCTCTTTCAATCCATAAATTGTTGTTGGATCCGATTGAAGTTTCATATTTTTCTTTAATCTATTCCAAAAAACACCCGCAATTATTTCTCTTTCTTCTGCAACTCCTGTTTCTTTTTCTACAATAGAGGCCAATGTTAAAATTTGTTCCCACGTCCATCCTTCAGGAGGAGTTAAGTTTTGTTGCTCTAATTTTTCTTTTAAGGCTTGAGACATTATTTTAAGAATTTTTTCAGGAGATTCTTCTTTTTCAAAATGGTACGTTTCTGGCAATAGTTGTCCTTCAAGCTCTTGGCCTCTTTCTAAAAAAAGAGCAAGACTTTCTTCTGATAAAATTGCCGCTTCCCTTAAAAGCAGGGCAATTTCTTTCACCGTTTTTCCTTCTGGAATAGAAACTTTGTAAACAATAGGGCCTGTTGTAAAAAGATATTCCAAAAGTTCTAAGGTTGTTTTTCCTGTAGGAAGTCTATATTCTCCTGATCTAAATTTATTCAACTGCTTTGTCACAAATAAATAACTATAGGCCAATTTAGCACTGTGAATGGCCTTTATTCCTTCAAGTTGTTCTAAAATTTTTTTTACTGCTGTCCCTTTTTTAATACTAAAAATACTTTCTTTTGCAACATTATAATCTGTAGAGACATTATTACTTCGCCAATAAGATAAGGAATAAGTAATTGGAATAAGAGAAAGGACTATCCCAAAAAGAGGAGAAAGAAGGCCAAAAACAAGAAAATACAATTTTTTATTACCATTCATCAAAAAATTCCTCTAAGAAAATTTTGGCGGCCATAGAATCTACAGAAGAAAGAGTCTGTCTGACATTCTGTTTTTTAAAAGGCCGTCGTTTTTTAAAAAGTCGTTGCTTTGCTTCTTGGGAAGTTAAATATTCCTCATGATAAAAAAAAGAAATATTAGGATATTTTTCTTTCACTCTTTCTATAAATTCTGGCAATAAAGGAGTTCCACCAAGCTCTCCGTCTGATTTTCTCGGATGGCCTATCAAAAAAAACTGCACTCTTAATTCTTCTATTATTTTAGTAAGAGAGTGAAACAAAAAATTCCACGATTGTTCCAAAGATTCTTTTTCCCAAAAAATAGGAGATAACATAACAGGAAGAGGAATATGGCCAGGAGTATAGTAAGAAAGGCCAACTTTTTTGTGGCCAAAATCAACGGCGAGAAAAGTTTGAGAAAAAAAGGCCAAAGGCCTCTGGGCCTTTGGCAATAAACAAAACGTCACAAATTAAATTTTAATATCCTTTAATTTATCTGCTAATGTTCCTGGAGAGTAATCCTGTTTCGTGGCAGTAATTACTTCTCTATGGTCGGACTCTAAGGCCGAACGAATAGAAAGGGCAATTTTTTTTGCATCCTTATCAAGAGAAATAACCATTGCTTTAACAGTATCACCTTTTTTACAAGCATCTTCAGGTCTTTCAACTCTATCTTCTGATAACTCAGAAATATGAATAAGCCCTTCGATCCCTGTTTCCAGTTCAACAAAAACACCAAAATCTGCAATTCTCACTACTTGTGCTTCTACAAGAGAACCTACAGGAAGACGTTCTTCGATTTTCTTCCATGGATCTTCTTCTAGTTGTTTAATCCCTAAGCAAAATTTCATATTTTCAGGGTCTACAATCAAGACCATTGCCTCAATTGAATCTCCTTCTTTAAATTCTTTAGAAGGATTAACGTTTTTACGAGACCAAGAAATATCAGAAACATGAATAAGAGCATCAATTTCTTCTCCTAGGTCAATAAAAATTCCAAAATCTACCACAGATTTCACAACCCCTTTTACTTTTCTGTTAATAGGGTATTTAGAGGCCAAAGAAGTCCATGGATTTTCTTGAATTTGTTTAATACCAAGAGAAATTCGTTTATTTTCTTTATCTATCTCAAGAACCTGGGCCTCAATCTTTTCTCCTACAGAAAAATGCTTAATAGGATTTTTAATTTTTCCAGTCCAACTCATTTCTGAAACATGAACAAGGCCCTCTATGCCATTTTCAAGTTCTGCAAAAATTCCATAATCTTTAACAGAAACAATTTCTCCTTCCACTCGCTGACCAATAACGAACTTTGTTTCCACATCATCCCAAGGGTTAGGTAAAACTTGTTTTAGGCCAAGAGAAACTCTTTCCTTATCTTTATCGAATTTTAAAATTTTAACATCCAATTCATCTCCTACTTGGACCAAATCTCCTGGATGTTTTACCCTTCCCCAAGACATATCTGTAATATGAAGAAGGCCATCAATTCCTCCAAGATCAATAAAGACACCATAATCTGTAATATTTTTTACAATTCCCTTAACGATCATCTCTTCTTGAATCTGAGTAAGAATATCAGAACGCATTCTAGTTCTCTCATCTTGTAAAATGGCCCTGCGAGAAAGAACGATATTTCCTCTTTTTTTATTAAATTTAATAACCTTAAATTCCATTCTCTTTCCGAGATAACGATCAAGGTTTCGAGTCGGGCGTAAATCTAGTTGAGAACCTGGTAAAAAGGCCTTGACGCCAATATCAACAGAAAGTCCGCCTTTAACTTTTGAAATAACAGTCCCTTCCAAAGGAGTTCCTGATTCGCAGGCAGCAGAAATTCTATCCCATGCTTGAAGAATTTCGGCCTTATCTTTAGAGAGAATCAAATGCCCAGAATTTGATTCCAACCGTTCTAAATAAACATCAATAACATCACCAACAGCGACTTCCACGACTCCATCAAAATTTGTAAATTCCTTGATAGAGATAAGTCCTTCTTGCTTATAACCAATGTCCACTATGACATAGTCTTTTCCAAGAGAGATCACACGGCCTTTAAAAACCTCTCCTTCTGCAAAAGAAACAGCATTTTCCAACTCAGGAATAAGCTTTTTCTTAGCACTTTCTTCTTCCTCAAAATCTTCTCCGATGGAAAAATCATAAGCTTCCATCCATTTTTGTTTGAGGCCCTGCTGATTAGCAGTGACTGTTTGTTTCATAAAACCACCTTATACATAAAAACGCTGGCAAAGACTTTATTTAAAAAATAAAGGTCCTTTGTCCAAATCTTACTAAAATTCTCTCGGTCAAAGGAATAAGTCAACTTCATGGAGTAAAGAAAGAAGAATTTCTTCCTGATCAGGGGCAAAAGACATCTCAAAATTGGCCCAAAAAACTTGGGGAAAAACACTTATCCCTCTCCATTTAACTGCATCTTTTTCTGTCATGATAAGCCCACAAGATTGTTCTTGGGCCATCGCTTCTAATTTTGAAATATCTTCAGCGGTATACGAATAATGATCTGGATAAAAATGGGAATCTACAAGCTCTCCCCCATTTTTAACAAGATAGTCCTGTAAAGAAGTTACAAAATACCTTGGGTTTCCTATGCCACAAATAGCAATCCAGCGAGAAGGATAGGATACTTTTATCTGTTTTTTTTCTCCTTCTCCCCTTGAGGCCAAAGAATGAAAGGCCGTAATTTCAAAATCTGCCTCCATTACTGGACAAGAAAATTGAGAATATAAATACTTCTTTTTGACTTGAGAAAGTTCTTTCGTCTTAGTTAAAATAACCCCATGGGCCCGTTCTATTTCAGAAAAATTTCCCCTCAACATTCCACGAGGAAAGGGGTAGAGAGAAGATAAGGGGGCAGAGGCATCTAAGAGCACAAGATCCAAATCTCTTTTGAGACGTTGATGCTGAAATCCATCTTCTAAGACTACAAAATCAGGACAGGCAACGGAATAATACTGCTCTAAATTCCACTGCCTATTTTTTCCCAAAGCAATTCCGCCTTTAGAGAGATATTTATAATACAACAAGCACTCATCCCCTAATTCCGTAGAGGCAAAGGCCTTATTTTGTTCAAAAGATAAAAAAAATGAACCATGTTCGGCCTTTCCCTTATGGCCACGAGACAAAATTAAGGGGATTTTTCCCTTCTGGATTGCTCTTTGGCATAACCAAATAACAAAAGGCGTTTTTCCAGTTCCACCCATTTGAATATTACCAATACTCACAATAGGGACGGCATAAGAATAGGAAGGAAGAAGGCCATAGGTATAGGCCTTTGTTCTACAACTCATAATACTGCCGTAAATAGAAGAAATCAGGTTTTTCATTCTTGAAAAAATTCCTTGTTTAAGTGTTTTTCATATTCTTGTTCTCCACTTAATAAAAGAGATAAGGCCCTTAATTCTTCAATCTTTTTTAAAGGAATCTCTGGTACCTCAAGCCATTCCTTGAGATATCTCAAAAAAGAATAGGCAAAAACAGATTCTTGGGTAATTTCAGGAAAAATTTCTTTTTCTAAAAGAATATTTGTCAAAGAGAGAAACCCCTCATATTTAATCACAGATCTATAAATCCAAGCATTCAAAGGCGAAATTGCATACATAACCAAAGAAGGAATTTGCCAAAGACCAAGCTGCAATGTAACGGTACCGCTAGACGCAATAGCAAAATCACATTCTAACAATTTTTCTTCCAAAACTTTATCCGAAAAAAAATCAATCCCTAATTTTTTTTCAAAAAGTGTCCCATCATAATGTTCCGGTAAAATTCCAATCCAACGAACTGGCCCTTTACAAAATTTAGGGAAAAACTTAACTAAATCTTTTATGGCCCCGATATGCTTTTCAATTTCTAAAGATCTCGAGCCTAATAAGATAAGTATTGTTTTTATTGTTTGAGGGTTTTTTAGACGCTCCTGTCTTACAAGACTGGCCCTTTTAATTTGTTCTGAATATTGAAAAAATTTTTTCCATAAAAAATGTGGAACTTGAATTATTTTTCCAGTAAAGCCTTGTTCTCCAAACCATTGTTTTTCAAAAGGTAAAAAACATAATAATAAATCTATTCTTTTAGAAAGTTTTTTGGCCCTATATTGTCGCCAGGCCCATGCCTGAGGGGCCCCATAAAGACATATTTGTAATTTAGGAAAGCGTTTTTTAAGAAAAAAGGCCAAATTGTAATTAAATTCTTGAAAATCAATAAGAAAAACTCGTGTTGTTTGTCTTTTTTCTACTTCATTTAAAAGAATTTTTAGAATTTTTTGATATCGTGGAAGAGAGAAAAAAATATTAGCAATTCCAATGGCCGAAAGAGAATGATAGTCAAATAAACATTCGATAGGAGCAAGGGTATTTTGAGAATTTCCTATTCCCCACAAATGCCAGTCCGTTGGAAAAAACGGATATAGAGATTCGAAATGCTGTTCTCCAGAGCGTTCTCCGTAAACAATAAGACAATTAGGCCTAGACATTTGCCCCTTACCCATTAACCTTTTTTTAATATTTCAAAAATTAAATCTGCTGTTTTTTTAATAGAAACGAGGGTATTGAAAGGAGAAAGGGCCTTTTCTTCTATGGCCTTAAAAAATAGTTCTTGCTCTTTTAAAATAAGATCTTCCTGAGGTGAAAATTGGCAATATTTTTGAATTGGATAAGTTTGCTTATAGCTATTTTCAACTAAATCTAAAAAAAAGACTTTTTCAGGCCCACAAAAAAACCATTGTCGTTTTTTTTCACCTTCTCTATTCAAACGATGAGAAACGATTTCTATTTCAAGAGAAATTTCAGGGCAAGAAAATTTTATCTCACAAAAATCAGGGTGTGCAGAGTAACACTTTTGAAAACGCACAGACTCCAAAACAAGAGAATAAGGTGTTAATAAAAAACATAAAAGATCAAGGTCATGAAAACACAAATCAACCACGACACTGACGTCATTGGCCCTATGAGAAACAGGGCCTGAACGCTCAATTTTTAAAAGGCCCCCCCCAGACTTAAGAGATTCTACAAGAGCAAGATCTAATGATTGCCAAATTTCTCGATACCTTTCTAAATGACCTAAAAACAAAGGAATATTTTCAGGCCATGAATTTAGAATTTTTTGAGTCTGTTCTAAGGTTGCGCACAAAGGTTTTTCACAAAAAATAGGGATAAAATATTTTTGCAAAAACTCTAAATCTTTAAAGTGCTGTGAGGTCGGAGAAACGATCACTGCCGCCTCAATATCAAAACCCTTAACAGTTTTTTCTTTTTCCTTAAAGGCCTCTTCCAAAGAAGCATAACAAGGAATCGAAAAATGTCCTTCTGTCATTTTTTTTACTTCTTTCCATGCTTCCTGATTAGGCTCAACAATGGCCACCACAGAAATTTTTTTCTGTTTAGAAAAAAAAAGAAGTTTTTGTAAATGAATTTTTCCTAAATACCCAAGACCAATCAAGATAACGGAAAGAGGTTTTTTCTGCATAAAATTACCTCTTACTATTAGGCCATAAAACCTGCAATTCCTAAAGAACTTTGTTGAACAAATTCAATAAATTCTGAAATTAAGGCAAATGAAGAGGAAGAAGAAGGATAGTCTATCAGAAATTTTTGACAAAAATTTCTTTGAGAAAGATGGGAAGATTCCATTTGTCTAAAAAAATCTACCATATCGGAAATAACTTCTTTAGAAATTCCCATTCTTTTTAGGCCAATAATATTGACTCCCTTTAAAAGAATTCTATTACCATAGGCCGTACAAAAAGGAGGAATGTCTCGATCTACTCCAGAACCACCGCCTAAATATACACCTCGCCCTATTCGGCAAAACTGGGAGATATTAGTCCCCCCCCCTAAAACACAACGATCCCCTAAATGCACATGTCCAGCAAAATTCACTGTATTGGCAATAATACAATTATTTCCAATCACAACATCATGTCCAAAATGAATATAAGACATAAAAAAATTATGACTTCCTATCACTGTCTTTAAATTCTCTTTTGTCGTTCCTCGATGAATAGAACAGTATTCTCGAAAAATATTATTTTCTCCAATAAGAACTTCCGTTTCTTCGCCTTTATAACTTTTATCTTGTGGCGGTAACCCAAGAGCACAAAAAGGGCCAAAAGTATTACCCGCTCCAATAGTAGTTTTTCCTTCTATCACACAGTGTGACTGCAAAATACAATTATCTCCTAACTGAACTCCTTTTTTAACAATACAAAAAGGGCCAATGTGAACATTTTTCCCGAGTGAAACCTCTGGATCAACGAGAGAAGAAGGATGAATAGAAACTGTCATACTATTTTACCTGAATTAGTTTTAGTTTAATTAATTTTTATATTAGCAAAGACAACACTTTCTGAGGCCAAAATTTTATTATTCATTTCTAAAATATTTTCTAAAATATAAAGAGAACTTTGAAAAACAAGCATATTTCCTCTGGCCCTTAAACACTCACTTTGAATATACAAAGACATTTCTGGGCCTATTGGCCTTCTAAATTTAGAAAATTCCGTCCCTGCAAGGGCCACAGAAAAAGAAGGGACGGAAGAAAGATCTCTGTTATTTGAATTGTTCTCAGAAACAACATAGGGAATAAGAGAAAAACAAGAAACTTGTGCCATAATTTCTATTTGTATAACACCTGGAAGAATCGGATTAGAAGGAAAATGACCAGCAAAAATTGGATGTTCTTTTTTTGTACGGTATCGCCCAGAAATTGAAGCGCCGATTAGTTTTTTAAAATTTTGTTGCTCTTTTTCTTCACTTGTTAAGGACTCTTTGAGTTTTATTTCGTCAATACAATCAACAAAAAGAAAGGGATCCCTATGTGGCAAAAAATTTTTAATCTGTTCTTCGCGATAAGGGCCCCATATTAACATAGAGAATTTGCTCCTAAGTTTAATTTTTTACTGCAAAATTATCTCTCTTCTTTTTCTTTTTCTTTTTCTTCAATCAATCGTCTCCAAAGCTTTACACCCTTAATCCATTCTTTTAAAGGTCTTGCAGGATAACCTGAAAGAACAGAAGAGGCAGGACAATCTTCTCCTACACAAGAAGCACCTGCAATTTGAGATTTTGCTCCAATACTGATACCAGGGCCTATTTTTACTCCGCCTCCAACGAGGGTATAATCCCCGATAGAAACTGATCCTCCTAAAGCAGTGTGCCCACAAAGAATGACATGTTTTCCTAAACGACAATTATGAGCAATTTGCACACCATTATCAATTTTTGAACCCTCTCCAATAAAAGTGAAGCCAAACGTGGCCCTATCAATGGTCGTATTGGCCCCTACTTCCACGTGATTTTCAAGGACAACGCCCCCAACGTGCCAAATTTTTTGATGTTTTCCTTCTTTGGCATCCCATTCATATCCAAAACCATCGGCCCCTATAGTACAATTGGCATGAATAATAACCCCTTCTTTAAGCGTTGTTTTTGGGTAAATAACCGTATTGGGGTATAAAGTGCAATGGCCACCAATGTGACAATACCCTAAAATAATAACCCCTGGATAAAGAACAGTATGAGGCCCTATAGTGACATGTTCTCCAATAAAAACATTTTGAGAAATAAGAGCAGAAGGAGAAATTGCAGTGGTGCCCATCTGCCGTCCATCAATACTTTTTTGACATTGAAATTCTTCTGCTTGATCAAAAGCAACTTTAGAAAGAAGACAAAGAGTTTTAGAAAGATCTGTACACAAAAAAACGGTACAGGTTTTTTCTTGAATAAATGTTTGTTCTTCTAAGGAAAGTTTTTCCCAAAATTTTTGTTCTAAAACAAGAACGGTTTTAGAATAATCTTGGGTTTTGGCCATTTCTTGCCATTCATAAAAAAAGGATTTTTTTTTCAAGATAAAAAAAGAATAAGGGGTAGGGTAATCATAAGCAGACAAATGTATCTTTTCTTTGCTCCATGATTCGTCTAAAGAAAAACGAGAAGGAGATAAAAACTCTCCCTCTATTTTTTTTTTAAAAAAGAAATCTTTCATTTTCTTCTTTTCTTATTTCTTATTTCTTTTTTTCTTTTTTAACAGGGTGTTGCTTGTTGTATTCTTTAATAATTTCTTCGGTTAGTGATTTATATAAAGAAGGGTCTACTTGTAAAATTGGAGCAGTCGATTCTTCAAAAGTCATGGAACAACCTTCTCTTTTGGCCACATCCTCTACGACTCCTTTAATTTTACCTAAGATTGGTTCTTTAAATTTTTTTTCTTCTTCTTGTACTTCTTTTGTGGCCTCAAATCTTAGTTTATGTAATTTTTCATCTTCTGATAGATTTTGCTGAATGGCCGCTTCTCTGGCACTTGCAGATAAAACACCCTTCTTTTTTTCAAATTCAGCATCTCTCGTTTGTTTCTTTTTTACTTCTCCCATAAGATCTTGTTCTTTTTTATTATAGAATTGCTTCCATTGCTCACTGGCCTCTTTTCCTTCTTCTGTTTTGACTAAGGCCTCTTGTACATTAGCGCTACAAAATTTTATAGAAGATTGTACAACAGGAGTAGGGCCAGAAGCAAAAGCACCTCTGAAAGTTAAGAGTCCACTTACCAATAACGTTAAGACTAAAGTCATTTTTAATTTTGTTTTCTTCATTTTTTCACTCCTTATTTTAGATTATTCTTTAAATTATTTAAAAATTAATTAAAAGATCTGCCCTATATCAAAATAAAATTGCTGCCCGCTTGCAGTTCCTTCTTTAGGAGCAATTGGAAAAGCAAACTCAAATCGCAAAATTCCAATAGGCGAAAACCATCTTACCCCAAAACCATAATTTTTATGAAGGACAAACTGATCAACATCCCCAATATGGCCTGCATCAGTAAAGACAACCCAATTCAAGCCTGCTTCTTCTATGAGAGGGTGCTCCAGCTCAACATTGGCCACTGTCGCAAAAAGACTTCCTGTATTAAATGTTTTTGTCTGCAAAATACCTTTGCTATCTTGAATTTGTAGCGTCCGCTTAGGGCCTAAACTTTCAAATTCATATCCACGCAAATTTTTAGGGCCACCTATATAAAGTAAAGCACTTCGTGGAATGGGGCGATCATTTACATATTCCATTTTTGATCCCCATAACCTTGTTCTCAAAACTAAATCACCCCAAATAGTTTTGAAATAACGAGCATCGGCCTCATAACGAATCCACTTTTTGTCTCCCCCTACTCCAGTATATTCTGTAGAAAAACTAAGGTAGTGCCCTTTTGTGGGACGCATCCGATTGTTGCGTTTATCATAAGTAATCGCGGCCTCTACTGAAGAGGCAATTCCTTTTTCAAGATCTTTATCAACTGTTGGATCTGTCACATGCTTAATTTGCATATTTTCAAATTTATAAGTCAAAAGAAAGCGAGTGTAGTCAAAAAGAGGATGGCCTGCTCTTAATTGAAATCCATCCTTTTGAAAATGAAGAGATTTACTGGAACGACTATTTGTTCTGAAAACACCTGCTCCTGTCGTCCATTTAGAATCTAAAAAATAAGGTTCTGTAAAATCGAGCAAATAAGATTCTTCATTTTTGGAAAGCATCACTCTGAAGCTTAAAATTTGTCCTAGGCCTCTAAAATTATTTTGAGTAATAGAGGCCTCCACAAAGCCTTTACTTTGAGAAGAATATCCTGCTCCTAAAGAAATTTGACCTGTATTAGTTTCTTTTACAGAAATTAAGACATCAACGATATCATCTTTTTCTTTATTGGTAGAGCTGGTAAAGGTCACTAATTTGTTATCAAAATACCCAAGACGGGTGACATTTTCCTTAGATTCTCTCATGGCCGTTCCAGAATAAAGCATTCCCTCTTTTATCAAGAGTTCCCTTCTAACAACCTTATCTCGAGTTTTTGTATTTCCTTGAATAGTAATAGTCCCTATATAGGCCAACTTTCCTTTTTCAAATGAAAATTCCACATCAACTTTTGTTTCTCCTGGAACAACAGACAAGGAACGAATAACGTTAGCAAACGCGTACCCTTTATCTTGGTATTTTTCAGTTAAGGCCTGTATATCTTTTCGCAAGGTATCCTCAGAATAAGTCTTAGACTCAGCAAGTTCTGTGGATTCTCTTAATTCTTCTTCTGTAAAAAGAAGATCTCCTTTATAACTAATATTTCTGACAGTAAACTGTGGCCCTTCTTGAACCTTAAATGTCAAAAAAATCCAACGCCTATCTGGTGACACAGTCACTTCCGCTGTTGAAGTATTTACCTGAAGATACCCTTTGGATTTATAAAAATATTTTATTCTCTCTAAGTTAACTTCCAACATCAATTCTTCAAAATTTCCACTTCCTGTCAGAAAAGAGAAAAAGCCCTCTTCCTTTGTCAGCATGACATCTTTAAGTTGTTCATCTGAAAAAGCTTGGTTACCGAGAATTGTAATTTTTTTTACTCGAACTTTTTCTCTTTCTTTGATTTCAAAAATAAGTTTTCTGGCCTCTTCATTTATTTTTTCTAATCTAAAATCTATTTGGGCCAGAAAAAAACCCTTAGTTTCATAATATTTTAAGAGGGCCGTAACATCCTTTTTAATAGAGGCCACGTCTAATAAATTAAATTCTTTTGACTTCACCACTTCTTTTAATTTTGAATTATCAAGCTCCTGATTTCCTTCAAATTCTATTTTTTCTATAATTGGACGTTCCTTAACGGAGATGACTAATGTATTTTTTTCCTTTTCAGAAACAACTTCTAATTTTATAAAATCAAAAAGTTTAAGAGCATACAACGAATTTAAAATTGCTTTTGAACGAGCGGGGTAGAATGAATCACCTTTCTTTACAGAAAGTTTTTCAAAAATGGCCTCTTTTTCTATTTTTTTTAGGCCCTTTACCTCTATTTCATGAATAAGATAAGAAGGGGCCAAAGTAAGTTGAGTGGACTTAACCTCTCCTGTCAGAAGAAGACAACAAATAACGAGAATAGAAGTCAAGAAATTAAAAAACATGGCCCAAAATACCAATAATTGCTTAAAATGGAAAATGATAATCAAATAATGAAAGTACTCTTTCATTATGGGTAACACAGACCAAAGTCGATGCATAGCTTTTGTGTAACGATAATAATAGTTTCATCACTTCCTCTGCTTGATCTTTACCCAACGCGCCTGTTGGTTCATCACAAAATAAAAATTCAGGAGAGAGTAAAATAGCACGCAAGATACTTAATCTTTGCTGTTGCCCTCCTGAGACTTCATAGGGATATCTTTTAAGAGTATCTGCTACTCCTAAAGACTTTGCCAAATCTAGGGCCTTATTTTTTAGAACAGGAGTTATTTCTACTCCTCGAATTTTAGCTGGAAGAAGAATATTTTCCCAGTTATTCAGAGCTGAAAGCAAAAAATGATTTTGAAAAACCATTCCTACCTGATAACGCCTAAAAAGGGCCCGTTGTTTGTCTTTAAGAGAGTGTAAAAAAAAACCTTCTTTCTGAGAAGTTGTTTCTATCCAAATTTCTCCTGCAGTAGGGAGATCAAGTCCAGCTAAAAGAAAAAGAAGAGTGGATTTTCCAGATCCTGAGGCCCCTGTAATCACATAGGATTTTTCTCCCAAAAAGGAATAATTAAGATGTTGAAAAACCCACTGATCAAATCTTTTTCCAAGATCTTTTATTTCAATTTTCACCTACACAGACTCCTGCAATAAATGACGTAAATTTTTCTGTGATGTATTCCAACTCCAAAAAACAAGAATTGCTGTAAACAATGGCCATATGGCCCCTACAACAAAACTAAGCCCCCACAATTTCCAAGGAAGATGAAAACCTAAATTTTCTAAAAAATAAATTCCAGTGGCCTTATTTAAAGGGGAAATAATTGGCCATATTTTTTCAAAAATAATTAAAAACAAAAGAGAGAAAAAACACGCTAAAGGCCAGAGAATTGCCAATAATCCCAGTAAAGAACGGTACAATTCTTTCCAAGAAAGTCCTAAACAAAAAAATAAAAATAATTCTTTGCTTTTTTGTGATTTTAAAAATACTAAAAATGCCAAGGTATTTAACATGGCCATCAATATAATCACTTGCAAAATAAGCCCCATCATTACCTTTTGTGATTTTATGGAAGATAGGAGGGTAGAAAAAGAACTCCAAAAAAAAGAAGGTTCTAAAGATTCTAAAAAAAGAGAGGAAGATTGCCATACTTCCACTTTAGATTCTAAAAATTTTCTCAGTTCTTCTTTTTTCAAATCTCCTAAATAATCTAATCGCCATGAATTAACTTGTTTTTCCATTCCTACAATTTTTTGCAAAAGCCCTAAATTCACGAAAACTATTCTCAACGAAGTTTCATGTAATTTAAAAGAACTTATTTGGGTAATTTTTAATTTTTTTATAAGAGGAAAATTTAAATTTATGGCCCCTCCTCGAGAAAGCCCTATAAAAAAAGAATCTCCTATTTTAAAGTGAAAATGTTCTCCTAATTTTTCTCCTATCACAATTCCTTGAATAGTAGGGTCTCCTACTACCATTATTCCCATATTGCCTTTTTGCTCTGCCTGAGAAGAAAATACAACTGCTGGAATTTTAAAAAGAGGCCGAAGCGAAAATTCTCTAAGTTCTTCTCTCTTTATTTGATCTAGTTGTGTTATTTTTTCTTCAGAAAATGTTTTATAAGTGGAAGAAAAGGTAATATCTCCAACCTCATTTCTTAGACCTCTTTCAAGCTCTAAAACAAAACTATCCATAAGGCCTAACGTAATAAGTAATGCCGACAATGCAAAAGATATTCCAAAAACTGTAGCAAAAAAAGGAAAACGCAAAGAAGGAGAAAAAGGCCAAGAAAAAAGAAAAATTTTTTTTATCATTTTTCCACTGTTTCACTAAGGCCTATTTTGTTAAATCTTAAAAAAGATTCCACAAAAGGCATTAGATCTCCCTCTAAAACCTTATCAGGGTTTCCAGATTCTTCTCCTGTTCTTAAATCTTTGACCATCTTATAAGGGTGTAACACATAGGAGCGTATCTGTGCCCCCCAGCCAATTTCTTTTTTATCGGCCTCAATCAAGGCCTTTTCTTGATCTTTTTTTTGTTTTTCCAAATCATAGAGACGAGAACGCAATATTTTCATGGCCTGCAATTTGTTTTGCAGCTGGGATCGCTCATTTTGGCAAGTAACAACAATTCCTGTAGGAAGATGAGTAATTCTTACAGCCGAATCTGTGGTGTTAACCGACTGCCCTCCAGCACCACCTGAACGATACACGTCAATTCTTAGATCTGATTCTTTGACCACAATTTCTATTTCATCCTCTATTTCAGGGCCAACATAAATGGACGCAAAGGAAGTATGACGACGAGAGTTGGAATCAAAGGGAGAAATTCTCACTAATCGATGAATGCCACTTTCAGATTTTAAAAGTCCATAAGCATAAGGGCCTTCAATTAGCATTGTTCCTGATTTTAACCCTGCAGTTTCTCCCTCTAACCAACTAAGAGTTGTTATTTTAAATTTTTGTTTTTCTGCAAATCTTACAATCATCCGCCACAGCATCATGGCCCAATCGCAAGATTCTGTTCCTCCCGCGCCTGCGTTAAAAGAAACAATGGCGTTACAGGGATCAAATTTATCCCCTAGGAGTAATTTCCTTTCAAGAGAAGCAAAAAGCTTTTGAACTTTTTCAAAAGATTCTATTCCTTCTTTTAGAAGAGAAAGATCTTGGAGCTCTTCACCAAGCTCAAGGCCTGCTTTTACTTCTTCAAGTAAGTGAAATATCTGGTCAATTTCCTGAATTTGGTCGGTAAGAAGGGCCTTTTCTTTTTCAATGGCACTTGCTTTAGTCAAATCTGACCAAAAATTCTCTAATTGTTGTAGTTGATTGATCGTAACCAAGCGTTCTTGTTTTTGATCGTAGTCAAAGGGCCCTCCGTAATTTTTGGGCCTTTGGAAAAAAGGATTTTATTTCATTTTGAACTTCTTTTGCATTTAAATAAAGAGCATCCATTTCTGTAAATTCCTCTTGTCTTATGCTATTACCTACAAACTATGCCACAAAACTTAGAAAATTGCTTGAATTTGACAACATCCTTTGAAAATCTCTGGAAAACTTTAAAGGCGTTATTGGATCCAGAAAAAGGATGCCCTTGGGATCTTAAGCAAACCCATGAGTCCCTTTTGCCTTATTTTTTTGAAGAGCTCTATGAATTTTCTCATACTCTTTATGCCCATAAGAATCAGCATAATGATAGCGGCCAGAATGACAAATCAGAAATGATAGAAGAATTAGGAGATTGTTTACTTCAAATTCTATTGCATGCTGGTATTGCCGAAAAAGAACAATCCTTTTCCTTTCAAGATGTTTTAGAAAGACTAAATGAAAAACTTATTTATCGTCACCCTCATGTTTTTGGAGAGGCCTCTTCTTCTTTTTTAGATCAAGGCCCTCTCTCTATAGAAACGATTACCCAAAATTGGCAAATTCTAAAAAAGAAAGAAAAAGAAGAGGAGAAAGAAAAGAAAAATAAAAATAAGAAGGCCTCTTCTTCTTACTTCATCCCTTTAGAAAATCTTCCTAAAAATTCTTCCTTAGAAACGGCCTATGCCATTGGCCTTGAAACAGGCAAAATTCGCTTTGACTGGAATAATGCTGAAGAAGTAATGCTGAAAGTGGAGGAAGAATTAGAAGAGGTTAAAGAGGCGTTTTCTCTTCCTTCTTTTCAAAAAGAAAAAATTGGAGAAGAAATTGGTGATCTTTTTTTTTCCTTAGTACAACTTTCTCGTCACTTAAAGTTAAATCCAGATTATCTTTTAACAAAGGCCAATGAAAAATTTATTCGTCGCTTTTCTCTTATGACAAAACTTATTGAGAATGCTAAGGTTGATATCTCTACTCTTACGCAAATAGAAATGGATGTCTTTTGGAATCAAGTCAAAAAACAGGAACAAAAATAGGAATAGAAGCAGAAACAGGAAGAAGAGTAATAAAGAAAGGAAAGAAAAGGGTAAATCAATGGCCCCAATTCTAAGACCTGAGCATCATCGTTTAACACAAAAGGAACGCTTACATAGTCTCCCTGTTCCTATTCTGGCCATTACTGGCAATATTGGCTCAGGAAAAAGTACTGTTACTGCTCTCTTAAAAGAAAAATACGCTATTTCTTCTTTAAATGCTGACACACTTATAAAAAAACTCTATGAAAAAGAGGAAGTTTTAGAAAAGCTTTGGAAGCATTTTCCAAGTTATTTTTCTCCTCAAAAATCTCTTGATTTTTCTAAGCTTCGCCATATTTTCTTTGCTCCAGAAAACAAAGAAAAGAAAGAGGAGTTAGAACAGATTCTCTATAGTTTTTTGCCTAAAATTTTTTTAGAAGAATATGAGAAATTAGAGGCACCTCAATATCTTTTTTATGATATTCCTCTCCTTTTTGAAAAAAAGCTTAACCCTTTAGTGGATCGTATCGTTTTGGTTTTTTCTTCTCAGCAAAAACTCTTAGAACGGGCAAAAACAAGAGATAATGTGCCTCTCGATATTATTGAACAAATTCTGACACAACAATTATCCCCAGAAATAAAGCGTCCTCTTAGTGATTTTATCGTTGAAAATGAGGGAACTTTAGAGGATTTACAAAATCAAATCGTCAGTTTAGGGAAATTTTTATTTTTATGATAGAACCTTCTCTTGCTGCAGAACTTTTACTTAAACTTCTTCCAATCTATCTTCTTATTGGGCTTGGAGTTTTTGCAAAAAAACTAGAAATTGAGATTAAAAGTATTTCTAGGCTTTTGTTGTATTTCGAGACCCCTGGAGTTTTTTTTCATAACACTAATTCGGCCAACTTATCTTGGCATTTTTTACTTTTCCCCTTGTCTTTTTTTCTTTCAGCTTGTTGTATTGCTCTTATCATCTTTGCTCTTGGCCAAAAACAAAACCCAAAGTCTCCTAATAATGCCCTTTTGGCCTTTATTTCTGCCAGTTCAAATTCTGGTTATTTTGGTATTCCTGCCACGATTTTACTCTTTGGAGAATCCTTGGGAGGGATTGCAACCATTCTTTCTTTTGGGCATGTTCTTTATGAATACTCTCTTGGAATCTATTTACTACAACGAGAACATTATGGACTCAAGCAAGCGGTGAAGAAAATTTTTTCTTTACCTGGGGTCTATGCTTTTCTTTTGGGTATTACAACAAATTTCTTGGGTTATAAATCTCCTGCTTTTTTAATTCCTTTTTGGAAGAATTTCTATGGCCTCTACTCTATCTTAGGGATGATGGCCATTGGAATGGCACTTAAAACATCTTCCACTGTTTCTCCTAGTAAAAGTCTTATTGGCCACTCTATAAGTAATATGCAAAAAAAAGATCTTATTCTAGGACTTATGGCCCGTTTTGTTTTATGGCCTATCTTTATCGGAATAATTCTTTGTATTCCTCATTTTGTCCCGCATGATCTAAGGCCTATTTTTATTTTGTATGCCTTTATACCCTTTGGAGCAAATGGGATTGCTTTTGCAAAAGAATTTAACTTAAATGTTTCTTTTGCCGCAAAAATCATTTTCATAGGAACACTTATTTCTTCTTTAGTAATTCCTCTGTTTCTTCCTCTTTTTTTAGCAAATTAATCTTTTAAGACTAATCTCACTCCTCTAAAGAAGAGGAATGATGATCCATGTAAAAGGCGGCAAGAGAGCCTACAGAAATTTTTGAGTTATCAGGAAAGAGACAAAATAAAACTTCACCTTTTCTAGGTAATCTATAAAGCGATTCCGTTTTTAATTTAAAAAATGTAGTACATAAAAATTCCCCAAGAGATGTTTGATCATTTTTACTTTCTCTCATTTTTTTAGCTCTATCTGATTTCAAAAGATCCCTTGCTTTGGCAGCTTCACAAGAAGAGGTAAAGATAATTTTTTCTTGTTTTTCTGTCTCTTTTTCATTAAGACAGGCCTCACTAATAATAAGCCTATTCTTTACCTCAAAAAAGAATTCACTTTTTGCTCCTTTTTGTGTTGAAAAGGCAAATTCTGATTTTTTAAAAGAAAAAGCATGACCTTTATTTGTAAAAATTAAACTAAAATACAAAAAAGTAAAAATACATTTCATTTTTAATCTCCCTTATTTATTATTTATTTAAATATTTATTTAAATTTATATAGTTTAAGTGTATTTTGCATTAAAGCATCGGCAGTAACCCAAACACTTCCTGTTTCCGCTTCACAAAATTCAATATTACCACATTTTTTTTGGGTAAATTTTTCTTCCTTCTTTTCTGCTTTTGTTGTCGCATAAGATTTTTGATTTTTTTGATAAGGAGAAAGAGGAGGGCGATTAACCTCTTGTGTGCATAGATCCCATCTATTATTGGTATAACTTTTATGATATCCACCACATTCGGCCCCCCATGAATTTTTCATTTTATAAAAACACTGCCATTTTTTTAAAAAAGGATCATAATAATTTTTTTGTGCTGTTATGACAGAGGCATGAGGTTTACAACTGACTTGATTTCGAACACTTCCACAATTTTCTTTTATAGTAGTTCCTTTATAAGAGTCACCATATACTAAATTTCCTCTCCACGAATGAGTTAAAATCATAGAACAAAATTCAACCCCCAAAGGGGTATTTTTTTCTAATGATTCTGAAATTTCTTTTTGCATTTTTTCTCTAGGTCCTAATAAATTTTCTAGCTCAGGCATTGGAGACAGTTTTGACTCTCCTTGATTTTTTTTACAATAATCCCTTAAATAACTTCTTAAAAAAAATTGCCCATCCCTGTTTGTAAATTTAGAACTTTTTCTAGTAAATTGATCAATGAAATTTATTAACGATCCAATAAAAGAATCGGCCCCTACAGGGGCAACTTTACAAACTAAAAAGACATTTTGGGCCAAAAGTTGTTTGCTATTTTTAGAATATTCAAAAATTTTATTTATATATTTTTCTAATTCTGCATAATTTAAGGCAATTTCATCAAGACTACAATTTAAGTTTGTTTTTTTAAAAAGTTCATGGGCCACTTCAAGGTGGCCTCCCTCTATATCAACAGAAGGCACTAGTACTTTTTCTTCACACCGTTTTTTTTCTTTCTCATTATATTGTGTTTTTAATTTATTTTCTTCTGGATATAAAATCAAATTCCAAGGATTAGTCTTAGGGGCCTCTTTTTCTTGTTTTCCTAACGTACATCGTTGATAGATATCCATCATATTACTATAAGCATATGCCCAACAGTTAGGGCCTCTCTGCCTTGACGCCTCTAGATATTCTATACAGCCTTCTGGTGTATTGATTTCTTTTTCTCCTCCTGGACATTTTTCTGCAAAACTAAGTTGACAAAAAAGAATATAAAAAATTAAAACTTTAAACAAAATAAATGATTTTTTCATATGAATTTCTAAAATTTATTTAACTTTGATGTATTTTTTAGTAACAATTCTGATTCAACCCAAACACTTCCTGTTTCTTCTTCACAAAAAGAGAAACTTGGGCAACTTTTCTTGAATTTTGAAGTTGCTTTTCGATACGAATCTGGAATATTTCCATTCCACTCTTCATCACATAAATCCCAACGATCTTGTGAATAGGATCTGTGATAGTGTCCACATTCAGCACCCCATGTATTTTTTACCTTATAAAAACATTGCCATTTTTTTAACCTCGAATTATAAAAGCTTGATTGTCCTACAATAACAGAAACATGTGCCCCACATTCCTGAGAATTATCAGTTGGTCGACATTCTTTCATAATATTTTCTTTTGGACGAATTCTTCTTAGATCCAAATCCCATCTTTTATTAAATATCTCTGAACAATAAGTAATTCCTAAAGGAGTATTTTTTTTCAAAGAATTTGCTATTTCTTGTTGCATTTCTTGTGTTGAAGAAGTCACATTTTTTAAACTAGGAATAGGAGATAGGTTATGAACTGCTTTTTTATTCTTACATAAATCATTTAAATATTTAAAAAATAGTTCATTTGTTAAATGACTCGCTGATTTTGATTGTTTGTACTGACGAGAAAACTGATATAATGAACGTATAAATGTATCTGCTCCAATTGACCCAAAATGACAAGTCACATTTAATCCTGCGACTAATACCTTATTTCTATTCAATTTAAATTCGTCTTTTCCTAGGATAATGTTTTCAAAGAACTTGTTTAAAGAACTACGATGATAAATAAATCTTGCGTGCGTCTTTTCAAAGTCACAATATTTTCCGTTATTTTTTTCTAAAATTTTATGTGCCCCAAGCATCGAACCTCCTTGATGATGTTGCCGCAACGGACATATGTACTTGGAAGCTGCAATGTTTACTTTATATTTTTCACAAGGGGCCACGTCCTCTTCTAGGCATGATTTTTGCTCAAGTTCATTGCTTTTAGGATCTAAAATAAAATTCCAAGGATTGACTTTAGGAGTATCTTTTTTTTGGAGGGTACATCTTTGATATATATCAATCATGTTAGCATATGCATATGCCCAACAATTTGGGCCTTTTTGAGTTGAAGTCCCTAAGCTCTCTAAGCACCCTTTTGGAGTCTCAATAGTTTGATCATTCTCTGGACATTTAGCTCCTGAAGCGTTTTTTTGAGAAAATAAAAGAAAGAAAACAAGAACAAAAGAAAATTTTCTCATGACATTTCAAGTGTAATTTCAGCTAAGACAAAGATCAATCTTAAAATATTTTATACGTCATCCCGGTAAAGACTTGAAAATCAAAGGTTTGATCCACAAGAGGAGAACG
>Ga0138256_10000802_pt1 | contig 33863 bp, 24 predicted proteins | sample KNB2016incub_MG_FD_105486 | JGI IMG/M metagenome (GOLD analysis project Ga0138256, IMG submission 105486) | Active sludge microbial communities from wastewater in Klosterneuburg, Austria - KNB2014incub_MG | ecosystem: Engineered > WWTP > Activated sludge > Unclassified | place: Austria... | reverse complement strand
CTCAACCACGCGCGCGACTGCACGCTCCACGTCAGGGAGGGCGGCCGCCCTCGCCACGTGGGCAGACATGATCTGGGTGGCCGCCGACACGCGCACGCCCTCGATGCCGGCGAGCCCACGGACGGCACGCTCCACGGCCGCAGCATCGGTGGCGCAGTCGATCCCGATGACGCGGCGCTTCAGCAGCGGTACCCCGCGTCCCACGCTCGGCGTGCGAGCCGGGCCTACTCCGCTCACGCGCTCCGATCCCCCCGGTGCCCGAGGTCGGTCGCCAGGTCGGCCTCGCCGAACAGGTCATGGAGAAGCTGGCGCGTGGCGGTATCGGCGAGGCGGTAATAGGCCACGCGCTGCGTCTTCCGGAACGTCACTACGCCCGCCAGGCGCAACCCCCGCAAAGCGTGCGACACGGCGCTCTCCGAGACGCCGCCGCTCATCCCGCCCCCCAGAATAAATGCCAGATCGCAAACGCAGAGCTCCGCGGCCCGTGCCAGCGCGGCGAGCAGACGAAGCCGAGTCGGATCGCCCAGCAGCTTCAGGCGCTCCGCTGCGAGCGCGACCGTGTCGCTGTCCGGCATCGCCCGGCGGACTCGCTTCACCGTGGGCGCGTCGATACAGCGCACCTCGCACATGTCTTCTATTTCGTCCGCTGCATCCACCATGGCTTGCGGGGCAACGCTCTCCTCGGGCGGCGCGGCCGGAGGTCCCCGTCGACGCGAGGGGGTGCGGGCAGACCGAGCGGAGTCGTGCGACGGGTCGGATTGCGGCATGAACGCGCGCATGATACGTTACCTGAACGCCTGAGTGGTCGTTCAGGTATCGTAGTCTGTGGAAGTGCCGTCTGCAACAGCAGGCGTCTTCCGAGTTCCGCTTCTCTGCTGGCCTTCCCGCATGCTCCGCTTCCTCCGTCCCTCCCGTCACCTGCCGTTGCTGCGCCGCCTCGTCGCGGCGCTGCTGTGGTCGGTGCTGGGTCTGACCATGGGGGCCGAGCCGCTGCTGGCGGACGCCTGCGATGGGGACGCGCCGGCCGCCGCTGCCGCCGCGGTCGTGCCGCACACCGATGGGCCGGTCGTCGCCAACGTCCTCGGCGCAACGCGGATCGGTGGGACCGATGCCCCGGCACGTGCACCGGACGGCAGCGGCCCCGAACACGCGGTGCACGTGTGCCACTGCACCCACGCGCATGGCGGCACGCTCACGGGCGGCTACGCGCTCGCGGACCGGACGCGCCCCGTGACCAGCGCCGTCTGCCGATGCCCTGACCGGCTGCCGCCGAGCCCCGCGCTCGAGCCACACCTGCGCCCTCCGGCCCTCCCGCACACGGCGTGACGAGACGCGGCTTCGTGCCGCGTCGGAGTTCGTCGCGCCAGACGCCGCGCCTCCCGCGCCTCGCCATCGGCGATGCCGCGGTCGAGGCGCGTTTCGCGTCCTTCCGCGCTGGTGTCCGGCGCGGCCGTGCTCTCCGGGAGACCCGTCATGTCCGCTTGCCTGATCGTCGGTGCCGCGCCCGCTCCCCCTTCTCGGCGCGTGTCCGTCGTGTCCCTGTTATCCCTGTCGTCCCTGTCGCTCCTGTCCCTTGCGTCCGTCCGTCCGTTCGTGGCGCTAGCCGCCCTGACGTGCGCCGCGTGGGCGCGCGCCGGTGGGCAGCCAGCGGCGCCACGGCCCACCCCCGCATCGGCGACGGCGCCGCTGCCGCCGCTGGACTCGCTCACGCCGGCGCGCATCCTGGCCCGGCTGCAGGAGGCGGCGGTCCGGACCAGCCCTGCGCTGGCGGCTGGGCGGGCGAATCTCGCGGCCGCTCGCGCGCGGGCGCGGGCCAGCGGCTTCGCGGCCCCTCTGTCCCTCTCCGCGGGCGTCTCCGAGACGCCGAACGGAAAGCTCGAACAGGGCAACCTGACCCTCCAGATCGGGCGCGCGTTCTTCACGGGCCCCCGGCTCCGGGCCGAGCGCGCGGTGGCGGCGGTGGAAGTCCAGGCCGCCGATGCTGCGCTCGCTGCCGCGGAGCGTCAGGTGCGCGCGCGGGTCCTGCGCGCGGCGGTCCGGGCGGCGGCCGCGCAGCTCGTGGCGCGGCGCCTCGCCAGCGAGGACCTCTTGCTCAGCGGCGGCGAAGACGGCGTGCGATCTCGTTTCGCGGTGGGCGAGGCGCGCTACGTCGACGTCCTGCGCGTGCGCACCGAACGTCTGCGCGTCCAAAGCGAACGGTCGGCCGCGCTCGCTGACGCGCGGGCAGCCCGCGCGACGCTGGGCGGCGTGCTCGGCGGGGAGGAGGTGTCCCGTACGCAGCTCGCGGCGACTCTCGACAGCCTCGCGTCGGCCACCCTCGCGGACGCGTGGCGCCACCTCCTCCCGGCCGACCACGCCTCCGACTCGCTGCGCGCGGCCGTCGTGGCCGGTTCCGGCGACGTGCAGCTCGCCGCGTCCGCCGTGGCGCGGGCCGAGGCCGAGGGCGCGCTCGCCGCCGCGGCGCGTCGGCCGCAAGTCGAGGCATATGGCGGCCTCCAGCGCATCGGACAGGCGAACAACGGACCGACCCTCGGCCCCTCGCTCGGCCTCACCGTCTCGTTGCCGTTCACGGCCCGGGAGGCGAACCGACGCGGGGCCGCGGCGTCCGAGCAGGCCACGCTCGCCGCGGCGGCCACCCGTGCTGCAACGCTGGCGACCGTCCGTGCGCGCGTGGAAGCCGCCGCCGAGCGCTACGCCGCGGCGCGCGAACGACTCGCCGTGTTCGACGCCGCCTTGCTCCGCGGCGCCCGCGACGAGCGGGAGAGCGCGCTCGCGACCTACCGAACCGGCGGGTTGTCGCTCCTCGAACTGGTCGACTTCGAGCGCGCACTCGCGCGGGCCGAGATCGACCGCCTCCGCGCGCTGACCGACGCCGTCGATGCCTGGGCCGACCTGGCCTCCGGCGGCGACGCCGATGACCCGACGCACACGACTCCCACCGCGCCCGAGCGGCGCTGACCCCAGATGACCATGACGATGCGTGAGATACTTGCTCGACCGAGGGCGCGGGCGCGGAAGTTCCTCGTCGCCGTCGCCGTCACGGCGAGCGCTGGCCTCGCCGCGAGCTGCGCGGGCGAACCTCCAGACGCGAAGTCCCCCGGCACGGCCCAAAAGCCGGCGGCAGCCGTCCCCCCCGCGTCCGACGCAGCCGGCGGAGATCCGTCGGGCGCCGCCGCGGGCGAGCCGGGCGAGCCGGGCGAACACGGCCAGGAGCCGCACGCAGGGGAGGCGTCCCGCGTGACCCTGACGGAGGCCGCCTTCGGCACCGCGCGAATCGTGGTCGAGCCGGTCGTCGCGGCGCCTGCCGTCTCAGGCGGCGTTGGCCTCGAGGTGCCTGGCCAGGTCGAACTCGACCCGCGACGCGTCGCGCTCGTCTCCTCCCGGATCGCGGGTCGCATCGAGCGACTCGCGGCCGTGGAGGGGGACCGCGTCGTGGCCGGTCAGCCGGTCGCGTACATCTACAGCCCCGCGTTCCTCGTCGCGCAGGCCGATCTCGAACAGGCCGCGCGTCGCGCTAACCTCCTCGCCGGCACGGAGGACGAGCGCGGAGCCCGCGCCCTCGTCGACGCCGCGCGACGCCGACTGCGACTCATGGGCGCGAGTGACGCGGAGATGCGCGCGTCGGCCGACGGCGGCGAACTTGCCACGACGTTCGCCCTGCGTGCCCCCATCGGGGGCAGCGTCATGGAGGCGCACCTGCTCACCGGTGCCGCCGTCGAACCCGGCGCCCCCGTCTTCACGGTCGCCGACCTGTCGGTCATCGACGTGGTCGCCGAGGTGCCGGAACGGTCACTGCCGCTCGTGCGGACGGGCCAGCGGGCGAGCGTTCGCATCGCGGCGTTCCCGGCGATGCGCTTCGAGGGCGAGGTGGAACGCCTGCGCGACGCGCTGAACCCCGAGACGCGCACCGTGCGGGCCGTGATCCATGTGCCGAACGGCAGCCGCCGGCTGCGACCCGGCATGTTCGCGACGGTGCAGCTCGCCGTCGCGACGCGCGACGCGCTCGCGCTCGCGTCCGGTGGTGCGGACGCCGGCGCGGCGGCCACTGCGGGGAGTGACGGCACCGTGCTCACGATCCCCGAATCGGCCGTCGTCACGGACGGCGACCGGCGCTTTGTGTTTGTCGAGGTCGGGGTCCGCACCTACGAGCGCCGCGAGATCCGCGTGGCCTCGCTCGCCCCACCCGGCTCCTCCACCCCAGGCGCTATGGCGGTCGTCGTGCGCGACGGCCTGCGAGCCGGGGAGCGCATCGTCGTCAGCGGTGCCTTCACGCTCAAGTCCGAGCTCGCGAAGGCGTCGCTCGGCGACGAGCACTAGGAGCCGCCATGACCCTCATCGACTCCGACCTCCCCCGTGGCACCCCGTCCGATCCTCCGCCTGATCGCGAGCTCCCCATGAACGCGGTCGGCGGGTCACCGGCGGTCGCGTCACCGCTCCCCGCGTCCCCGACCCCGGATGGCGTCATCGAACGGCTGGTCGCCTGGGCGGTGCAGCAGCGCGCGCTGGTCGCGGGGCTCGTGCTCGCCCTCGTCGGCGCCGGCCTCTGGGCCCTCAATACCCTGCGCGTCGATGCGTTCCCCGACCTCACCGATGTGCAGGTGCAAGTGCTGATCGAGGCGCCCGGCCTCTCGCCCGTCGAGGTCGAGCGGCTTGCGACGTTCCCGCTCGAGGTCGCGTTGAACGGGATGCCCCGCGTGACGCTCGTGCGCTCGGTCAGCAAGTACGGATTCGCGGCCGTGACCGTGGTGTTCGAGGACGGCGTGGACGTCCAGCGCGCCCGCACGCTCGTGAGCGAGCGGCTGCAAGGGGTCCGCGAGCAGCTCCCCGCGGGCGCCGAGGCCAATCTCGGGCCGCTTTCGGCGGCGAACAGCGAGATCTACATGTACACCGTGTCCGGTGGCGGGAAGGACCTCGCCGAGCTCCGCACGCTGCACGACCGCGTGGTCCGTCCCCAGTTCCGCACGGTCCCGGGCGTGACGGAGGTGAACTCGTTCGGAGGCTTTGTCCGGCAGGCACAGGTGATCGTGCGCCCCAACGACCTGGTGAGCCGCGGCCTCACGCTCCACGACGTCGTCGAGGCGGTGAAGGCCAACAACGCCGTCGCCGCCGGGGGGTACCTGGAGCACCGCGACGAGCAGTACATCCTGCGCGGGCTCGGGCAGGCCGCCACGCTCGACGACCTGCGGAACACCGTCATCCGGGCGACCACCGCGGGCGTGCCGACCACCATCGGCGAGGTCGCGGACGTGCGCTACGGCGCCGAGCTCCGGCAAGGCGCCGTCTCGCAGGACGGTCGCGGCGAGGTGGTCAGCGGGATCGTCATGATGCTCCGCGGCGAGAACAGTCGTGAGGTCGTGCGCCGTATCCGCGAGCGTGTGGCGGAGGTCAACGCGTCGCTGCCCGCCGGCGTCCAGGTCGTCCCGTACTACGATCAGTCGGACCTCGTGAACGGCACGCTCGCCACCGTGCGGCGCAACCTGCTCGAGGGGGGCTTGCTGGTCATCGCCGTGCTGTTGCTGTTCCTCGGCAACGTGCGCGCCGCACTCCTCGTGGCGGCGACCATCCCGCTCTCGCTGCTCTTCGCGTTCCTGGGAATGCGCGGGCTCGGCCTCTCCGCGAACCTGATGAGCCTGGGCGCCATCGACTTCGGGATGATCGTCGACGGCTCCGTCGTCATGGCCGAGCACTTCGTCCGTACGCTGCACGGCGACGAGGCACGCGGTGCGCTCCCCACGACGCGGGCGGGGATCGCGGCGCGCCTCGTGGCGGCCGCGCGCGAGGTCGCGCGCCCCATCGCGTTCGGAGTGCTGATCATCATGCTGGTCTACGTGCCGATCCTGAGCCTCCAGGGACTGGAGGCGCGCATGTTCCGCCCGATGGCCATCACCGTCGCCGTGGCGCTCTTCGGCAGCCTGCTGCTCGCCCTCTGCTTCGTGCCCGCCATCGGCACGTGGGTCTTCCAGCGCGGCGCCCGCGAATCGCGGTACGCCGAGCGTCTCGCGCACTGGCTGGACCGCGGCTACGCGCGGGCCCTCGGCGCGGTCACGGCACGGCCGCGGGCGACCGTGCTCGCGGCAGTGACAGTGTTCGCGGCGACCATGCTCCTCGTCCCCCGCCTCGGCACCGAGTTCCTCCCGCAACTGGATGAGGGCTCGCTCCTCATCTCGGCGACCAAGGACCCGACGATTTCGCTCACCCGCTCCGTGCAGATGCAACAGGAACTCGAGCGCACCGTCAAACTGTCGCCCGAAGTCACGACCGTGGTGAGTCGCGTCGGCCGCGCGGAGATCGGCTCCGACCCGATGGGCGTGAACCAGTCGGACAACTTCGTGATGCTCAAGCCGCGGGCGCAGTGGCGGCCCGGCGTGGACAAGGATTCGCTCGAGCGCGAGATCACGAACCGGCTCGCCGAGCGCGTGCCGGGCGTCGCCGTCGGCATGACCCAGCCGATGCAGATGCGCCTCGACGAGCTGATCTCCGGTGTGCGCGCGGATCTCGCGGTCAAGGTCTTCGGCGATGACCCGGCGGTGACGCGTGCGGTCGCGGACGAGGTGGCCGGCGTCCTCGGGGGCGTCCCCGGCGCGGACGAAGTGCGCGTGGAGCAGACCGCGGGTCAGGGCTACCTGAACGTGCGACTGAACCGCGCCGCGATGGCCCGCTTCGGCATCCCGATGGCCGAGGTTCAGGAGGCGCTCGAGACCGCGGTGGGAGGGCGACCGGTGTCGCAGCTCGTCGAGGGGAGCTGGACGGTTGACGTAGCGGTCTACTATCCGGAAGCGCTGCGCACTTCGGCAGAGGCCATTGGCGCCATCACCGTCCCGAGTCCCGGGGGCGCACGCATCTCCCTGGCCCAGATCGCCGACATCCGGCTGGAGAGCGGGCCCGTTCAGGTCAGCCGCGAGCGCGCGCAGCGGTACACCCTCGTGCAATCCAACGTGCAGGGGCGGGACCTCGGCGGGTTCGCCGCGGAGGTCCGGGCCGCCGTCGCGGCGCGCGTGCGGCCGCCGGCGGGCGTGTTCATCGTGTACGGCGGGGCCTTCGAGAACCAGCAGCGCGCGATGGCACGCCTTCAGGTCGTCGTGCCGCTCTCGATTCTGCTGATCGCCCTGCTGCTGTGGGTGTCGCTCCGCTCGTGGTGGCTCGCGGGGCTGGTGCTCGTCAACCTGCCGTTCGCCGCCGTGGGCGGCGTGCTCGCGCTCTGGCTGCGCGGATTGCACCTGTCGGTCTCGGCGAGCATCGGCTTCATCGCCCTGTTCGGTGTGGCGGTGCTGAACGGCCTCGTCCTCCTCACGACCGTGCAGCGCGCGCGTCTGGCGGGCGCCACCCCGCGCGATGCGGCGACCGACGGGGCACGCGAGCGCCTGCGACCGGTACTCATGACGGCGCTCGTCGCCAGTCTCGGCTTCGTGCCCGTCGCCCTCTCGCACGGGACCGGCGCAGAGGTGCAGCGACCGCTCGCCACCGTCGTCATCGGGGGCCTGCTGACGTCGACCCTGCTCACCCTGCTCGTCCTCCCCACGCTGTACACGTGGATCGAGACCGCCCGCGTCCGCGCCGCGGAGAACCGGCGAAGGCGGCGCGCGGCACACCCGCGCCCTCCACTCGAACGCGAGCCGTTCGCAGCCGCTTCCGCCCCCGAGTCCTCGACGCCCGATGCCTAACACGCCCGGCATGACCCGCCTGGACCTGCCGCTGTTGCTCCCACAGGTGGACGATCTCCGCGACGCCTGCATCGCGCGATTGACCGATCTCCTGGCGCGGCGCCGCGGGATCGAGCGGGCGCACGTGCTCGACGTCGGGGAGGCGGAAGACGCGGGCGCCCCTCCGGTGACGCAACCCATGCTCTGCCTGCACTACGATCCCGAGCGGTGGACGCTGCGCAAGCTCGAAACCCTGGCGCGCGTGGCAGGGGCGAAGGTCACCGCGCGGTATGCCCATGTCGTCTTCCCGATCCGCGATATCGCCACCGAGGACGACGGCACTCGCCTCGAGGGCGCGCTCCGCGAACTGGCCGGTGTGACCGCCGCGTCCGTCAGTCTCGCCGCGCAGGTGGCGCGCCTCGAGTTCGACCTGCAGCAGGTGACCCTCGACGAGGTCACGGCGGCCGCGGAGCGTCTGCTGCCCGCGCGCGTCGTGCCCCCCGGCGCGCGGCAGGTCGCGGGCGCACGCGGGTGGTACACGAGGAATCGCGAACTGGCGTGGAGCCTGACTTCGGGCGCGTTGCTGCTGACGGGCTGGCTCCTGCAGCGGTCCGCGGTCGCACCGCCGGGCGTCGGGATCGCGCTGTTCGTGGGCGCGTACGTCTTCGGGGCGCGCGACAACGTGGGTCACTTCCTGGGCGACCTGCGGCGCGGCAAGCTGCACTTCAACATCGACCTGCTTATGGTCGTGGCGGCGGCGGGCGCGGCGATCCTCGGCGAATGGGCGGAGGGCGCGTTGCTGCTGTTCCTCTTCAGCCTCGGGCACGCGCTCGAACACTATGCGTTGGGCCGCGCGCGGCACGCTATCGCCGCCCTCGCGGAACTGGCGCCCCGCACCGTGCGCGTGCGTCGCGGGCAACGCGAGGACGAGGTGCCCATCGAGCAGGTACGCCCCGGCGACGACGTCATCGTGCGGCCCGGGGAGCGGATCGGCGTGGATGGCACCATTCGCGAAGGGCAGTCGGCCGTGAATCAAGCCCCCATCACAGGGGAGAGTATTCCCGTTGACAAGGTCGCGGGCGATGGCGTCTTCGCGGGCACGGTCAACGGCGAAGGCGCGCTGGTCATCCAGGTGACCGTGGCCGTCGGGGATCGGACACTCGACCGGGTGATCACGCTCGTGTCCGAGGCCCAGACGCAGAAGGCACCGACGCAGCAGTTCACCGAGCGGTTCGCTCGCGTGTTCGTGCCGGTGGTGTTGATCGGGGATATCCTCCTGATCGTCGTCCCGCCGGCGCTCGGGTTGCTGACGTGGGCGGATGCCTTCGCGCGCGCCATGGCGGTGCTCGTCGCCGCGTCCCCGTGCGCGCTGGCACTCGGCACGCCGGCCGCCGTACTTGCCGGCATTGCCCAAGCGGCACGCAACGGTGTCTTGATCAAGGGGGGCCAGTATCTGGAGTCGTTAGGCTCACTGCGCGCGCTCGCGCTGGACAAGACGGGTACGTTGACGGTCGGGGAGCCGGAGGTCACCGATCTCGTCCCGGCCGACGGCGTCACCGAGGAGGTACTGCTCTCGAACGCGGCCGCCGTGGAGCAGCGCTCCCAGCATCCGCTCGCACGGGCGGTCGTGCGCGCGGCGGAGGAGCGGGCGATGCCACGCCGGGAGGTGGGCGAGCTGACGGCGGTCACCGCGCGCGGGGTTCGCGCGTCCGTCGATGGCGCCGTCGTGGAGATCGGACGGGCGCTGCTCTTCGAGGAGGCGGGAGTGCCGGTACCTGCGGCGATCCTCGCGTCGGTGGCGCAACTGGAAGCGAGCGGGCGGAGCACCATGATCGTGCGTCGCGTCGGACACGTGCCGGAGTTTCTCGGCGTGATGGGGATGGCCGATCAACCGCGCGCGAATGCGCGCGAGACCCTGGTCGCCTTGCGACAGGTGGGGATCCGGGAGATCGTGATGCTCACCGGCGACAATCAGGGGGTGGGCGCGGCCGTGGGTGCCGCGGTCGGCGTGGATCGCGTGCTGGCCGGCCTCCTCCCGGAGGACAAGGTCACCGCCATCAAGCAACTCGCGGCGGACGGACCAGTCGCGATGGTCGGCGATGGGGTCAATGATGCGCCGGCGCTCGCGCATGCCACCGTCGGCATCGCCATGGGTGGGGCCGGGACCGCCGCTGCCTTGGAAACGGCCGATGTCGCGCTGATGGGCGACGATTTGGGTCGACTGCCCTTCGCTATTGGCCTCTCGCGACAGGCGCGGCGCGTCATCCGTCAGAACCTCTGGATCTCGCTCGGGGTGATCGCCGGCTTGGTGGTGGCGACCATCGGCGGCTTCGCGGGCATCGGTCCCGCCGTGATCGTGCACGAAGGCAGCACGCTCGTGGTGATTGCGAACGCGCTGCGGCTGCTCCGGTATCAAGCACGATGAGCGGACACCACACGTGGCACCGCGCCCTCGCCCGGGTGCGTCGCCCATCGGCGCGGGCCGCGCGGTGCGTCCGCGTCGTGCTGTGCGTCAGCCTCGTGCTCAGCTCGTGCAACGCCGATCCTGGGTATCAGGGTCGCTCGAGCCGCGAGTGGATGGCCCAGCTCGCCGAGGGCAACGCGGACGAACGGGTGGACGCGGCGCTGGCACTCGGCAAGGTCCTGATGGTGCAACCGAACGCGCCGACGGTGATCAACGCGCTGGTCGGCGCGCTCGGGGACACGAGCGATGCGCTGCGCGTCACCGCCGCCGAGGGATTGCGCAACGCCGTGCGCGGAGAGCGCCGTGTCCAGGAGCGCGTGGCGCGCGATGCCGTGCCGGGGATCGTGGCGCTCCTCGCCGACTCGCAGCATGTCGCGGTGCGGCGCGATGCGGCGCGCATCCTCGGGATGTTGGGCGCCGCCGCGGCCGCCGGGACGGTCGCACCGCTGGGTCGCGCGTTGCAGGATCCCGAGCCGGCGGTGCGACACGCGGCCGCGCTCGCGCTGGCAGGACTGGGGGACCAGGCCCAAGCCGCAGTCCCGAGCCTGCTTGCGGCCTCGCAGGACCCGGATCTCGACGTGCGCCAGCGGGTGCTCGGCGCCCTCGCGGCGGGCGCCGCACCGGCGAGCGTGGTCGGTCCCGCGCTCGTGCGTGGGCTCCGCGATTCGGCCGCGGTGGTGCGTGAGGCCGTCGCCATCGGATTGGGCCAGCGCCGCCCGCATGGCGTGCGAGCGCTCGGCGGGGAGCAGGGCGCCACGGCGTCGCCGCTCCGTGCGCTGCGCGCGGCCACCCGCGACCCGGTAACGGGCGTGCGCTTGGCGGCGGTCACGTCGCTCGGGTTGTTGGGCGACTCCGCGGGTCGTCCGGATCTCGAGCGGGCGCTGACGGATCCCGATGCCGTCGTGCGGCGCGAGGCGGCGCATGCGCTGACGGCACTCCATCGGCGCGGGGGGCGCGACCCGTCGCCGCCCGAACCGTCCCTCTTCGAGTTGTGTCGTTCGAACCCGAGATGGCCAGGGTGCTGAGGGTGAGCGACCGACAGCCGCGGGATGTCCGAGCCGCTGACGGGGGGTGCGCCGCCCGGCACGGGCGGGGCGCGGACGCAATGACGACGGCGAGCCTTCCTCGACCGTGGCGACCCCCTCGCTCGACAATGCCGGGGGTGTGCACCCCGCCTCGCAGCGCGCGCCGTCCGCGCGTGACCGGCACCCTGTCGTGATGCGACGCGCAGCGACCGCGGCCCTGCTGTCCACGGCGCTCGGCTGCGCGTCCGCGCGGGGTGGCGGTCCGGACGACGGGCGCGTCGGCGCGGGCGCGGTGCCCCCCGCGGCCGAACTCACGGCCAGTGCGCAGCAGCGGGCGGCGGCGGCCGCCGCAGCCCCGGAGCAGGTGCAGTGTGAAGCACTGGCGCACGCCATGGCGACAGACGAGCGCCTGTCGCCTGCGGCTGGCGCCCTGCTCGCGCGGAGCCTCGTGCTTCACGGCGGTGCGGTCGTGCGGTGGCGCGGGCCGCGCGACGGTGTGCCACGGCCGATCCGGGTGTGGGTGCAAGCCGCGCCGCTCGCCGCGGGTGGCGAGGCCCTGACGGGCGCCGCCCGTGATGCCGTCACCGATTGGGACGCGGCGGCGGCTGGTCTGCGGCTGCGCGTCGTGTCGGACTCCGCCGGCGCGGACGTCGTGGTCCGGTGGGTGCACCACGTTCCCCCGCACCCCGAGACACCCTCCGCGCGGCCCGACGGACGCAGTGGCGTGGTCCGCAACGCCGCGAGCGGGACCGTCGAGCACGCCGTCGTGATCCTCGGCATGGTGGACGCGGACGGCGCCCCGCACGATGGACGCGATGCGCGTACGGTGCGCGCCGTGCACGCGGTGGCGGTGCACGAGATCGGTCATGTCCTCGGGCTCGCGCACCTGCCACCCGGTCGCCCGGCCAGCGCCGGCCGGGGAGACGCGGGACGCGACGCGGCGGCGCGCGTGGCGCCCATCATCATGAGCGCCGACATCGCGGCGGACGAGGTGACGGCGACGGACCGGGCGGCGCTCCGCGTGTGGTACGCGCTCCCGCTCGGGAGGCTGTGCGATCCGGCAGGGACACCGTGACGCCCTCGCGATCCCGCGGTCTCGTACGCCCGGCCCGCGCGACGGTGTGTCGCGCGCGGAGCGCTCGCCGCGCCTCGGCGTGACAGGGAAAGTCGCGCTGCACAAACGGGCCCTTGTATGGTGCGGAATTTAGGCTATCCTAAAGAAGCGATACGTAATTCCTAATATCATTGTCGCCCGACGCCGTTGCACGCGAGCGGCTTCGCAGGCGCTGGGACTGCTCCCCGTTCGTGCCTCCCCCTCGATGATCCGCCACCGCCGACTCGTTCGCCTGCTGCTGCTGCCGTCCGTCGCGCTGCTCGCGTGCGGGGAGCCCTTCCTGCCCGGTGCCCCCGATGCCACTACGACCCTCGATGGCCCCATCGACGGGCTGTCGCCGACGCAGGTCGCCACGCACCTGAGGGGCGACGGCGAGTTCGCGCGCCGGTTTGCCGCCACCGATGGACTCGGCCCGCTCTTCGTCGCCACGTCGTGCGAATCGTGTCACGTCGGCGACGGGAAGGGACATCCGCTCTTCGACATCACCCGCTTCGGCCGGCGCACGGCGAATGGCTTCGACGGCATGGCGGCCGACGGGGGGCCGCAGCTCCAGAATCGCGCCATCCTCGGATTCGCTGCCGAGCGCATTCCGCCCGGGGCCACCGCCACCGCGCGGTTCATGGCGCCGTCGGTCACGGGGCTGGGGTATCTCGAGGCGCTAGAGGATGCCACCATCCTTGCGCATGCCGACCCGAACGACGCCAACGGTGACGGCGTCTCGGGACGGCCGTCGCTCGTCGACTCGACCGACTTCATCGCCGATCTCGTGTCGGTCTCCGATGTCGCGGCCGGGGCGGCGCAGACGCGTCATCAGCCGCATCAGGGGAAGTACGTGGGGCGCTTCGGAAAGAAGGCGCGCACCATCAACCTGCTCCACCAGACCGTCTTCGCCTACTCCGAGGACATGGGGATCACGACCGAGCACGTCCCGCGCGATCTCTACAATCGGCAGACGGGTTCGCAGGCGACTGACGGCGTCGCCGACCCCGAGGCCGCGGCGAGCGTCGTCGACGCGGTCGTGTTCTACCTGCGCACGCTCCGCCCACCGCCGCGGCGCAACGCGGATGATGCGGCCGTACGCGAGGGGGAACAGCTCTTCTCGCAGATCGGGTGTGCCGCTTGCCATATCCCGACGCTGCGCGCCGGCGTCTCGGACATTCCGCAGGTGAGTGGTGCGTCGTTCGCTCCGTACACCGACCTGCTGCTGCACGACATGGGGCCGGAGCTCGACGACGGCTATACCGAAGGGGATGCCGCGCCGTCCGAGTGGCGCACCGCTCCGCTCTGGGGCGTGGGGCTCGCGGAGCGTGCGCAGGGCGGGGGCGCGCACTACCTGCACGACGGCCGGGCGACGACGCTGCGCGACGCCATCCGCCTGCACGGTGGCGAAGGGGGGCGCAGTCGCACGGCCTTCGACCGCCTCCCGCCTTCGCAGCAGGAGCGCCTGCTCGCCTTCCTCCGTTCGCTGTGAGCATCATGCCGCCTGACGAGTTTCCCGCCACACCGAACGACGCGCTGCGCATCGACCGCCGCCAGTTCCTGGTGCGTCTCGAGATGCTGGCCGCGGGGTTGACGTGCGGTGCCCTCCCGCTGATCGCCGCCGGCTGCGCGGCGCGTGCCAAGTACGTGACACCGACGTTGACCGGCGAACGGCTTTCGGTGCCGCTGGCGCAGGTCGGGGCCACGGGCGGCGTCCTCGTCGAGGACCCGTTCGGCGACCTCCCGATCTTCCTGCATCGCACGGCCGACGGCGCGTACGTCGCCGTGTCGACGCGCTGCGGACACCGCGGCTGCCAGGTGGAGCCGGCGGCGGCGAAGCTTGTGTGCCCGTGCCACGGGAGCGAGTACACGCTCGATGGCACCATCCTGCAGGGGCCGACGCTGCGCCCCCTCGAGCGCTACCGCGTCACCGTCGACGGCGCGGCGGCCATCATCCACCGCACGTCGCCGGAGACGCCGTGACGCACTCGGCCTCTCGTCAGGTGCAATCCCGCGGCTGTACCGTCGTGGCCCTGGTCGCCGCGCTCGTGGCGACACCGGCCCACGCCCAGTCCGACACGGCGCGCACGGACCGCCCGCCGGGCGCCGCCGTGGCACGCCCCGCGCGCGACACCCTCGGGGTGCAGGGGAGCATCTACACCCGTCCGTTCATCGCCGGCGCCGGGCGCACGTCCATCGGCGGGTATGCCGAAGTCAACACCAACTACTTCGTCGAAGACGGGCTCACCGAAGGCTTCTCGATGGAGTTGCGCCGGTTCAACATCTTCCTGTTTTCCGCCGTTGGACCTCGGTTGCGCTTCATCTCGGAGCTCGAGTTCGAGCACGGGACCGCGGAGATCGCCCTCGAGACGGCGCTGCTCGACTTCCAACTCGATCCCGCCTTGGTGCTGCGCGCGGGGATCATCCTCCCGCCCATCGGCGCCTTCAACCAGAATCACGACTCGCCGCGCTGGGACTTCGTCGACCGTCCCCTGGTGTCGACCCGCATCATCCCGTCGACGCTCTCGGAAGTCGGCTTCGGCGCCTACGGGCGCGTCCCGCTGCGCGGGGGGGCGACGCTCACGTACGACGCGTACCTGACGAACGGGCTGGGCGACGGCGTCGTGCTCAACGCCGAAGGGCGCACGATGCTGGCTGCCGGCAAGCGCGAGGATCAGTTCGCGGGGGACAACAACGGCGTCCCGGCGTTCTCGGCGCGTGTCGCCCTGCAGCGCCGCGGATTGGGCGAGTTTGGCCTCTCGCATTATCGCGGCGCCTACAACTCGTTTCGCGTGGACGGCGTGCAGGTGGATGCGAAACGCGGGCTGGCGATCAGTGCGCTCGACGTCACGACCTCGCTCGGCCCCGTGTCGGTGCGCGGCGAAGTCGCCAGCGTCAGGCTCGACACCCCGCCCGCGCTGTCGGAGCTGTTCGGGAGCCGGCAGTGGGGCGCGCACCTCGACGTGATGACCGCGGTGTGGCGCCCGCGCCTGTTCGGGCTGCGCGAGGCCGTGGTGAGCGCGGGGGCACGCGCCGAGTACGTGGACTTTAACGTGGGGTCGTTCTCGTCGACGGACCGCCCGATCCGGGACGATGTCGTGGCCGTCGTGCCTGGCCTGACCTTTCGCCCAGTGCCGGGGACGGTGTTCAAGCTCAACTACCGGCGACAGTGGACGCGCGACCTGCTGGGCAATCCGGCCGCGCGGCTCGGGGGGTATCAGGTGGGAGTGGCGACGTATTTCTGAGGCGGCGTTTACCCGACAACGTCATGCGGACGCCTCCCTCGCGGGGTGACGCTCGCCCACTCCCCTTTCAGTGCCGCAGCCGCTTCGCTCCCCATCCTCAGGCCATCGGCCGTTCTGCGCCTGCGAGGCGTCGTCTAGAGATGAGCGATGCATCCGTGGCCAACGTCGTCTGCTAGGCCGGGTTGCATGCGGTCGGAGGACGAGGTCGTCAAACGCGACAACTGTTAGCGGCGATCCCAGATTTTGGTGAAGACGGTGCGACGCTAGGCGCCGTCGCGCTGCACGTTAGGCAATCCGGAGCGATCCGGCGGATCATCCGTGCAACTCATTGCAGCGCGGCGCCTTCGAATACTGTTTCACCAAATGATGATCAGCCCCAATCTGGGATCGCCGCTAACATGCGTCTCAGAATCAAACGCATCATCTCAAGATCACTCCGCCGATTCTCATCTTCACAACGCGGGTGTCCCACCATCACGCGATCCGCCGCTGCTGGACCCACCGGCGGGGATCTCGGCGAGCGATAGTTTCGGCAATGCGGGCTCTCGGGTCGTCGCCGAGCGCTGCAGGGGGCGAATCGCGGCGCGCGGCGTACCCAGGGACAGCGTCGTGTCGATTTCCTGTGCGGCGGGTCGTCTGTCTCTCGCCAACGCGCATCAGGGCTTCCCTGACATGAATGACCCCACGGCGCTGATTTTCTCCGCACGGCTCATCGCCAATGCTTTTACACTCTCCCTCGACGCTCCAACCGACTTCGCATGATCGTTGCCGTCCGCCGCCTCTTTGCCTCGTTGATCCTCACGAGCGTCCTCTTCGGGACGGTTGGTGGGGCGCACCCGGCGTGCGCGGCGCTACCGGTCAACGGCCGCGCTGACGGTCGCGTGATGTCCGACATGGTGATGAAGCATGCGCACGCGCCGCAGGGAAGTCGGGACGAGATGGGAGAAACGGGTGGTGTCGAGAGCACGGAGGGCGGCGACTACGGTACCGATCAAGGAACCGATCCCGGCGCACGACCTGGAGGAGGGCATGAGTGTGTGCCACCGCCTGGATGCGCGACCGTGGCGCACTGCATCGCCGTCGCTGTAGCCCCCAGCGCCTCCCCCCCCATCGGACTTGCTGTTCTGCCTCAGCAGCCGCGCGAGGCTCGCGTGACCTTTCCGCGCAGCCCCACGCGAGAGCCGGACTTCCCCCCACCGCGAGTCTGACCTCCGACGGGCCCGCTCCGTACGGCGCGGGCTGGCGCGCTCGCACGCCCCATCTTGGCCGCCCCTACCTGGGCGCCGGGCTCCGTTTTCGTCGAGAGGTCCCTCGTGCGGTTCCGAATCGTATTTCCCGCGTCGCAGAGTACGCGTCCGGGGTGGTGGTCTCCTTTCCTCGCCTTGCTTCTGCTGCAGGGCACTCAATCCGTGCTGGCGAACGCGCAGGCGGCGCCGACGCCCGCCGCGGCGCCTCCCCTGCGGCTTGATTCCGTATATGCGCTGGTAGCGGCCCGCAGCCCGCGTGCCCAGGCCGCCGTGGCACTCGCCCGCGCGGCACAAGCGCGGGTGGCCGGCGCTTCGCGCCCTCCGGACCCGGACGTCCAGCTTGGGTTCATGAACTACACGCTCCCGAGTGTGAAACCGGACCCGGCGCTCGGCATGACCCAGCTTCAGGTCATGCAAATGGTGCCGCTCCCTGGAAAACTCTCGGCGGCCGTCAGTGCCGCGCGGGCGCGCGCCGATGCGGCGCGTGCGCGCGCGACGGATGCAGCGTGGGAGGCTCGGTCCGCTGCGGCGATGGCGTATTACGAGCGCTACGAAGCGGCCGGTTCCGTCGCTATCGCCCGCCAGACGCGCCGACTCCTCGAGGATGTGGCGGAGGTGGCGAGCGCGATGTACCGGGTCGGCGACGGGCGTCAAGCGGACGTGCTGCGGGCCCGGGTCGAGATCGCCCGCATGGACGAGGAAGTGGTCCGCATGGGCGCGATGCTCGCGGGCGCGACGGCGCGACTCGCCGCGGCTGCCGATTCGCCGCCGGATGCTGTGGCCGGCGCGTCGGTGTTGCCGGCGTTCCCGGACACGCTACCCGCACTCGAGACCTTGGAGAGTCTCGCGTTCGAGACGCGGCCGATGCTCGCCGCTGGTGCCGCCGACGTGCGCGCTGCGTCCGCCGACGCGAGGCTTGCCCGGCGCGAGTTGTGGCCCGACCTGCAGGTTGGCGTGCAGTACGGCCAGCGACGCATGGAAATGGGGGTGGACCGCATGGGAAGCCTCATGATCGGCGCCTCGCTCCCGATCTTCGCCCGATCCCGGCAGCTCCAGATGCGCGAGGAGACCGCGGCGATGCACCAGATGGCCGAGGCGGAACTGACCGCTATGCGCGCGGAAACACGCAGCCGACTCGGCGAGGTCTTCGCGACGCTCGCGAGCACGCGCCGCCTTCGCGAGCTCTACCGCGCGACCGTCCTCCCCCAAGCCGACGCGGCGACGATGTCCGCGCTCGCCTCGTACCGGTCGGGCGCCGTGGACTTCATGACTGTGATCGACAACCAGATGGGCGTGAACCGGTACCGGCAGGAGCTCTTCACACTCGACGCGGCGGAAGGCCGCGCGTGGGCCGAGCTCGAGATGCTGGTCGGTCGTCCGCTCCTACCCCAGACCAATTCGGCCTCCGCGTTCCCGCGCGCCGGCAGAGGTGCCCCGTGACGCCCACGCCGAACGATCCCCTCTCGAACCAGCCACACCACGCGCCCCCGCCGAACGAGGCGCGGCCCCCCGAGCCGACCGCCCCACCTGTTCTTGCATCGCAGGCGCCGGTCCCGCAGCGCGCGCGTCCGCCGGTCGCGCGTCGGCTCCTCCGGGTGACGGCCCTCGTGGCGGTCCCGGTCGCGGCGCTGGTCGTCGCATGGTGGCTGACGCGAACGTCGACGGTCCCGACCGCGACCGGTGGGCACGACCACACGACGATGGCCGCGCCCGTCGGCGCGGCCTCCCCTGTGTCGCTGACCGGCGATCAGGCGCGCCGCATCGGCGTGACGTTCGCCCCCGTGACCGCCAGTGTCCTCCCGCGGGAGATCCGTACGGTCGGACAGGTCACCGTGGACGAGACCCGCGTGCAGACCATCGCGCCCAAGATCGACGGCTGGGTCGAGCATCTCTATGTCAACTTCACCGGTCGAGTGATCCAGCGGGGCGAGCCACTCATGCGCGTGTACTCGCCCATGCTCGTGACGGCCCAGGAAGAGTTGCTGCTGGCGCAGCGACTCGTGGGTGACGTGGCGGGCGGCGCGCCGGACGCGCAGGCTGGCGCGGCAGATCTGGTCGCGTCCGCCCGCCGACGTCTCGCTTATTGGGACATCCAGGCCGACGAGATCGCCGCTATCGAACGAAGTGGCCAGGTGCAACGCACCCTGACACTGCGGTCATCGGCGACCGGCGTGGTCGTCGAGAAAAACGTCACGACGGGGCAGCGCATCATGGCCGGCGAGGCGCTCTTCCGCGTCGCGGACCTGACGACGGTGTGGGTCGAGGCCGACGTGTACGAACAGGACCTGCGTGCGATCCGCACCGGACAGATCGCCGTCGCCGAGTTCGACGCGTACCCCGGCGAGCGGTGGACGGGTCGCATTGCCTACGTCTATCCAACGCTCGATACCGAGACGCGCACCGTGCGGGTGCGCGTGGCGCTCGCCAACGCGGGGGTGCGCCTCAAGCCCGGCATGTACGCCACGCTTCGGATCACGGGGGCGTCCAGTGCCACGGGGGCGGCCGTGCTCACCGTGCCGCGCGGGGCGGTGCTCTCGACGGGCGAGCGGACCCTCGTATTCGTCCGCCGAGCCGATGGTCGGCTCGAGCCGCGCAGCGTGCAGGTGGGCGCTGCCTCGGACGACCGTATCGAAATCCTGCGCGGCGTGGCACTCGGCGACACGGTCGTCGCATCGGCGACCTTTCTCGTCGACGCCGAGTCCAACCTCGGCACTGCGCTCGGCGGGATGGGCGACATGCCCGGCATGGAGATCACGGTCCCGCCGACGAGCACGCCGTCGCGTGCGCCCGCCGATCCGGGGTCACGACCCGCCCCGCGTCCTGCGAGGCCGATGCCGGACATGCGCATGCCGGACACCTCCGGCACATCGGGCACACCGGGCACACCGGGCACACCGGGCACACCGGGCACACCGGGCACACCGGGCAGGCCGAACCCGACCGAGCCGGTTCCGTCGACCGCAACGCGGGGCGGCGAGACACACGCTGGCCACGGCGGGAGGTGACGCCATGCTGAAGCACATCATCGAGTGGTCGGTCCGCAACCGACTCATCGTGTTCCTGCTGACCGCGGGCCTGGTTCTCGGAGGCATCTGGTCGATCCGTCGCACGCCGCTCGAAGCACTCCCCGACCTGAGCGACGTGCAGGTGATCGTGCAGGCCGAGTACGGCGAGCAGGCGCCACGCATCGTCGAGGATCAGGTCACGTACCCGGTGGCGGCCGAGATGCTCAAGGTGCCGGGCGCGCGCACCGTGCGCGGCTACTCGTTCTTCGGCGTCTCCTTCGTGTACGTCATCTTCGAGGACGGCACGGATCTGTACTGGGCGCGCACCCGCGCCCTCGAGTACCTGAATGGCATCAAGGGGAAGCTCCCCGCCTCGGTGTCGCCGACGTTAGGCCCGGACGCGACCGGGCTCGGGTGGGTGTACCAGTACGCGCTCGAGGACACGACGGGGCGTCTGGACCTCGCCCAACTCCGTGGCGTCCAGGACTGGTACCTCCGCTACGCGCTGACCGCCGTCCCCGGCGTCGCCGAGGTGGCAAGCGTCGGCGGGTTCGAAAAGCAGTACCAGATCGACATCGATCCGGCCAAGCTGCTCGCGTACGGCATCCCGATCACCCGCGTGATGTCGGCGATCCAGAGCGCCAACAGTGACGTCGGCGCGATGGTGATGGAGCTCTCCGAGCGCGAGTACATGGTGCGCGGGCTCGGCTACCTCAAGAGCATCGGCGACATCGAAAGCGTGGTGGTGGGCGCCACCGCGTCAGGCACGCCGGTTCGCGTCTCGGAGCTCGGCCGTGTATCGGTCGGCCCGGCGGTACGCCGCGGCATCACGGACCTCGATGGCCGCGGCGACGCCGTCGGCGGCATCGTGATCATGCGGTTCGGTGAGAATGCGCTCGCCACCATTGCGCGCGTCAAGGAGAAGCTCGCGGCCGTGCAGACCGGGCTCCCGCCCGGCGTCGTCGTGCGCCCGGTCTACGACCGCAGCACGCTGATCGAAGAATCCATCGGCACGGTGCGCGAGACGTTGATCGAGGAGGCGGTGATCGTCGCCCTCATCTGCGTCGTCTTTCTCCTCCACGTGCGCTCGGCGCTCGTTGCCGTGGTGAAGTTGCCGATCAGCGTCGTGATCGCCTTCATCGGTCTGCGAGCGTTCGGGATCGGCGCCGACATCATGAGCCTGGGAGGCATCGCCATCGCCATCGGCGAGATGATCGACGCGGCCATCGTGATGGTGGAGAACATGCACAAGCACCTCGAACGCCGCGCGCCGCCCGGCGCCACCTTCGTGGATACGGCCACCCTCACGACCCACGAACGGATGGAGGTGGTACTCGACGCCGCGAAGGAAGTGGGGCCCTCGCTCTTCTACTCGCTGCTCATCATCACCGTCTCGTTTATTCCCGTTTTCACGCTCGAGGGGCAGGAAGGACGGCTCTTCAAGCCGCTCGCGCTGACGAAGACGTTTGCAATGGCGGCAGCGAGTCTGCTCAGCATTACGCTGGTTCCGGTCCTCATGGGAATCTTCATCCGTGGGAAGATCTACCGCGAGGAGCGGAACCCATTAAGCCGGGCAATGATCCGTGCCTACCGGCCGATGCTCGCGTGGACGATGCGCCACCGCTGGCCGGTCATCAGCGCGTCGGCCGCGGCGCTCATCCTGACGTGGATCCCCTTCCAGCGCATCGGCAGCGAGTTCATGCCGCCGCTCGACGAGGGGACGATCCTCTACATGCCGACGACGCTCCCCGGCATCAGCGTGGCCCGCGCGCGCGAGCTGCTGCGGCAGCAGGACGCTATCCTGAAGTCATTCCCCGAGGTCGCGAGCGTGTGGGGCAAGGCGGGGCGCGCCGAGACGGCGACCGATCCGGCGGGGCTGGACATGGCAGAGACGACCATCTCACTGAAGCCGGCGTCCGAGTGGCGTCCCGGCATGACCTACGACCGCCTGATCGCGGCCATGGATTCTGCGGTGAGCATGCCAGGGGTGACCAACGCGTGGACGATGCCAATCAAGGGGCGCATCGACATGCTCGCCACTGGCATTCGCACGCCGGTGGGCGTGAAGCTCTACGGCCCGGACCTCGGAGAGCTCGAACGCCTTGGCAAGGAGCTCGAGGGGCATCTCAAGATGGTGCCCGGTACCCGGAGCGCCTTCGCGGAACGCGCGGTCAGCGGCTACTACCTGGACATCGACATCGACCGCGCGGCGGCGGCGCGGCACGGGCTGAACGTCGGCGACATCCAGACGGTGATCGCCACCGCCATCGGCGGCATGACGATCACGCAGACCGTCGAGGGGCGCGAACGCTACGGCGTGCGTGTCCGCTATCCCCAGGAACTGCGCGACACGCCCGAGCGACTCGCGTCCGTGCTCGTGCCGGTGAGCCACGGGTTAGGGGCGGGGGCTGCAACGAGGGGCGGGGCCATGACGGCCGGCATGTCGTCGGCCCAGGGCGACGCCGCGCCGCCCTCCCGCGCCGGCGTGTCGCAGGTCCCGTTGGGGCAGGTCGCCACCATCCGGCAGACCGCGGGGCCGATGGTCGTCCGCACCGAGGACGCGCAGCCGACCGCGTGGGTGTATGTGGACGTCGGGGGCCGCGACATCGGCGGGTACGTGGCCGAGGCGAAACGAATGGTGGCGCGTACGATGACGCTGCCGCCGGGCTACACGCTCGCGTGGAGCGGGCAGTACGAGTACATGGAGCGCGCCAAGGCGAAGATGCAGGTCGTCGTCCCAGCGACGCTCGCCCTCGTGTTTCTGCTGCTCTACTTCAACTTCAAGAATGTCGGCGAGACGCTGATCGTGATGCTCTCGATCCCGTTCACGCTGGTGGGCGGCGTCTGGTTCCTCTGGGCGCTGGACTACGACTGGTCCGTCGCCGTCACCATCGGGTTCCTTGCGCTCGCTGGCGTCGCGGCGGAGACAGCGGTCATCATGCTCGTGTATCTCGACAGCGCATGGAAGGAGCGGCGCGCGTCCGGTCGCCCCGCGGGGGTGCCGGAGCTCTACGCGGCCGTGATCGAGGGCGCGGTGGAGCGCGTGCGCCCCAAGATGATGACCGTCGCCTCGACGATGATCGGGCTTTTGCCGATCCTGTGGGGGACCGGCACCGGCGCGAGCGTCATGAAGCGTATCGCCGCACCTATGATCGGTGGCATGGTGAGCAGCACGATTCTTACGCTGCTCGTCGTGCCGGCGATCTGGTCTCTGGTACAAGAGCGCGGACTGCGCACGGCCGCGCGCAAGGCGGACGACCCATCCGGGCCGCACGTGCCGGGAACGCTTGCCGGGAGCACCGCCTCGCCGTCGCGTGCGTGAACAGGTCACGGTCGGCTTCCGGGGCGTCGCCCGCGGAAGCCGGTGGTGCGGATCTTCTTCTGGGAGGAGCCATGCAGCGCTCGCGTGCGTTCCGGGCCCGGCGGTCCGCCGTCGACCAGACGGCAACGGGGTGGCAGAAGCGCGTCGAACTCGCCTCCAGCGTGGGCGCCGGGATTCTCGGAGCCGGCAGGAGCGCGCGGAGGGCTCGAGGCTCCCCGCCTGGTCGGTCGCCCTCTGGTGAATCTGCTGGGTCGCGCTGCTTGCGCCCGCGGCCTATCTCGTCGCGCGCGGATAGCCCACGACGGCCGACCCGTCGACCGGCGACCCATCGACCGGCGACGCATCGGCCGCGACCCTTCGACGACCGAGACGGCGAAACGCGGCCGCAGACTCCACGGCTGCGCTTCGCCTCCGTCGGCTCACGCGGTGGTGAACGTGAAGATCATCCCGTAGCTCCCGTCGGCTCCCCGCCAGCCGGCGCCCATCATCCCCATCCCGCCGCTCATCATCCCCTCCGAGACCGCCCTCCCGCCCAGCGACGCGCACTGGGTGTGGTCGAGCGGCCTCCCATTCTGACCCTGCATGTCTCCGCCCATGTGGATGACGTAGGTGGTCCGGGCCCTGAGCGGTACGTCGGGTGTGAAGGTCAAGGTCCGACGGTCTGAAGACCAGCGCCACTTCCCGCCTACGGCGGACCCGGTGAGCGACCCCTCGTGGACGACGATGTACTTCTCCATATCGCGGCCCATCGGCCGGGAGAAGTTCATCGCCATCGACATGGTGATCGACACGCCCGTGACGCCGTTCGCAGGCGAGACCGAGTGCAGTGCGGCCCGCCCGGTGTCGTCTGGCCCGCCCAGGATTGCGTCGCCCGAGCAGGCGGCAAGCGTCGCGAGCGCGCCAGACGCGATGAGGACAGACCGTGCCGTGCGCGTCCAGTTCCGCATAGGTACCTCCAGTGAACGTCCATAGGCGTACGATCAGCGCGCAAGCGCAGGTCGGCGCGCGGGACCCCGATCTTCCAATGTCCGGCCCAGCCGCGGCGATGTCAGTCGGAGGTCGCGTAGAAACACGCGGCGCTTCCCCGACAACCGCCCCGTCCGCGTTCCCGGATGCGAGGAGGGGGGCGGATCTCCATATTCGTCGGACGCACGCCCCCGCTGCTTGCTGGGCGGTCGAGGGCTACGCTGTGCCACGAATCGTGGCATCCCGTCCATGTCGGCTGTCCCCTTCGCGCCCGGAACCGCCGCGCCTGCCAGCCCCACCGTCCCGGTGCCGCCGGAGCCGCTCCGCGTCCTCCTCACGCGCTCGCGAGAGGGCGTTGGCAGCACGTACCGCACCTGTTTCCTGTGGGAAGCGCGGGTCACGAACTTTCGGTCCATCCTCCGAGGCATCCTGGCGGTCGTTCGCGAGATCGAGGCAGGCACATTCGGCAACGCGTACCGCGGCTCCTCGCTCAAGACGGTCTTGCACTCGGTGGCCGAGCAGCGCGAGCATTCCGAGGCGCCGACCACGCGTGGCTCTGGAAGCCAAAACTTCTCATCCCGGACACCTACGAATCGCCGGAGAACCATTGCGCCTTCGGCCGCTTTCTCGATACGTGCGTGCGCTGTACCACGGAGGTGCAGGTCCTCGCGGCCGTGCAGCGGCTTGCGGTCGTCCAGAAGTCTTTTGACGCAATTCTAAGGAAGTCTTTTGACGACCTCTGTGTCTCGCCTAACGAGGTCGGCACGTGCCTCGTGCGGGGTATCCTCGGGTCCGGTGTCCGCGGGAGGGTGGGTACCTCATTGAGGCGCGTTATCTTGGGCGCGGCGCAGCTTCCACGGCGCTCCATCAGGGGTATGGGATGAGGTGGGTCTAAGTTCTTTTAAACACGTAACTCGATGCAAAACAAGGGTTTACATTGTAGTAGGCCGCCACTTAGCTCGCTGCCCTGTTACTTCGACAACTTGGCGCCCGTCTGACTTGCGTAAACGGTGCTAGGGTAGTACCGTGAAGGTGATGCAATTGCTGTACGCCCGCCCCTCTGGCAACGGAGGCTCCATAGCGCGGCTTAGCAATCGCAGGATCCGGTGAGGAGAGCCGGCCGTTGCTCGGCAGTTACAAAGGGTCGCGCGGCCCGATGGGGGTTGTGGTCTCCACAACTTTTCGCTGAGTGACTTCGCGATTTAGCATCACGGAACGGCGCGGGCCAAGAGCTCGCGCCGTTCTGCGTTTATGATAGCCGAGGGGTGCCATCCGCGCGCCTCGGCGTCCATGAGTTGCTGGGAGCGCAAGTAGGCTGCGGAAGTTCTCCGCCCCAAAGATATACATGCCCATTCCAGGAAAGACGCTCGCGTTTGTCTACGCGGTAAAGGCCGGACCCGTCGCCAAAGAGCTCTCGGAAGCCTTCCCATCGATCTGGAACAAGGATCTGCGCCTCGCCGCCACGGAGAATCGGTCGCGCGGGCCGCAGCACAGGCCGGGGGTGGATCTTCACGGGATTCGGGGTGCGGTCGAGGAGGCACTGAAGGTGAAGCCTCCTCAGATCCGCTCCGCTGTTCTCATTGTCATCGACATGCGAGATGACGACGCGAAACAGCTCACGGAAGACTTTGCATATCGACTTCCCCTGGTTGAGGTCGTGCCCGTCAAGAGCAAAGGCAATGTCGCCGAACGGGTTCGCGAGCAGCTCGAATACTTCGGGGTGCTGAAGTGTCACTGGCCCGAGAATGTTAGAGATGCGCTAGGCCGGTGGGCGAAGAGATTCCCGGAGATCACACTGCTCCCAAGGGCGCTTCGCTCAGCCGACGATGCCGCAGACTTCGAGGAACCCCGACTACTTCTTGGGAGCCTTCACGCGCTGAAGCGAGTAGAGATCGATTGGCAAATCGCCAAGCGCAAAGACAACAATCGCGCGGTGCATCGAGTGCTTCACATGAACACGCGAGATGCTCTGAACGAACTGATCGAAGACGCCCGATTCGGGGTGAGCGACGCTGCGGATCGAGCGGCCAAGAGTCGCAGTTGGAAATGCGAAGACGACGTGACGCGTTACTTCGGATGGCATCTCAAGTGGAGCCTTCGAAGCATTCGTTCCATCGAGAACCACTGTCGCGTTCACTGGGCGACCCAGCAATTCTCAAAGCCCGTCAGGGTCGATCTCTACATCGGCCACTGCGGTGAACACCTCGACTGATTGTCGATAGTTGGTACCCAATGGCGCTACTGATACGCCCCCGATGCACCCGGAGGTGGGCGGTCTCGGTGAGGCGCAACGCCACATGACTTCGCAGGGCGCGCGGCACCCGTCCGGTCCGGGCGACGCATTGTTCCGGATCGCTGAGGATGATCGCCAACCCGACTGCGGCGATGTTCGACATGTCGTCGCCCGCGATCAACGTAATGTCGCCGTTCTCGATGGCACCCAGGAGGTCTAACGGGCGGTTTTCCACTCGTTAGGTTCTCGACGACGGTTTTGTGACCTGTGTCCAAGAACTTACCTCTCAAACTGTCAAGAGACTTCTGGACGACCCCAGGCGGCTTGCGGTCGTCCAGAAGTCTTTTGACACTTTCGAATGGAAGTCCTTTGACATTGCTCACAAAGCTGCCGTCGGATTCCTAACGAACGGAAAACTGGGCGAGGTTGTGAGCCCCTACCGACCATCTTGCCGACCCCGGCAGGATGGTCGAGTCGTCTCTGGGGGCGCGAAGCCGCCTGACGTCGCCCGTCTTCAACGTGCAGTCTCGTCACCACCGCGCCCCCCCGAATTGACAGACCCGCCGCCTGGCGGTAACCGTCCGGGACCACAACGGGTCGGGGAGAGTATGGCCGCACCAGCAGCAGCCGCAGCCCTTCTCGGCGGAGCCACCGTGCTTGGCCGAGACGTGCACACCGATATCGAGCTTGCCGCGGAGATCGCTCAAGGGCTCCCCTCGGGGTCGCTCACCCACCTGGTCGAGGAACTCCACCCGGCCTTATCGCCACAATTGATCTACGCCCTCGTCGGGTCCGACGGCGCGCTCGATCTCAAACAGAGGAACCGCGAGCGACTGTCTCCCTCTGAATCAGATCGGCTGGCGCGTTTGGCGCGGATCGCCGTCCGGGCAGAGGAGGCCCTAGGAGACCGGGACACCGCATACCGGTGGCTCGGGACACACAACCGGGCGCTGGAGGGGCGGCAGCCTCTGGAGTTACTCGGCACGGACGCAGGCGCGACGGAGGTGCAGGAGGTGCTCGTGCGCATCGAGCACGGCGTATACGGCTGAGTCACGCTTGAAGGTAGTCGGCCTGCTCCGGTGCGGCCTCAACGGCCTATCAGCCCCCAGATCCCGCTCATGCCTGACCCGAATATCCAACGTTGGGGAGACGCGCTCTGCTGGGTCGACCGCTGCATCGCCCGGCGCCGAGGCCGTGAAGCTGATCGACGTGCTCTGGCTGAAGCGCGACCCGTTCGGCGTCCCGACCGGCGGCGTCGCCGGCGCGTTCGAGGTGGAGCAGACGACATCCATCGACTCAGGGATCGTTCGAGTACTCGACGTGGCGCTCGGCGCACCGGATGCGGCCGTGACGCACCTGTTCCCCGTCGCGCCAGACGAGCGTGAGGCCGATGTGCGAGCGCCACTCGCGCGCCCCGCGTTCAGCCGCGTGTCAAATCTTCGCGTACGCTACCTGCCATACGGTGAACTTGCGCGTCCCCGAGCAACCATGGCGCGCTTCGGCACGGGGATGACGGCCGTCGAGGCCGTCGCGAACCTTGGTTTGATCTGCCCGATCAATGTGACGGATTGTAACCGCGCTCTGGATCCGTGCGCGGCCAGTACTGATGCGTAGAACTAGGGACGTCGGGCTCGCGACGACCAGTGGATCGCGCTGATGTGCCAGCCGTCAGGGGCGGCAGTCGCGCGGGTCAGGACCATCAATTCCGCACCGGCCGTATTGATCGCGCGCCCTCGATATTCGCCCTGGGTGGTGCTCGTGGACGTCGACCACGCGACGTCGCCACCTACCACGACGCGCACCGCGCTGCGTTCACTCTTCACGGCACGCGCGAAGCCGATGTCGCCCGGCAGGTGGTGGCTCCGGTACTCCTCCCGGGTTTCGACACCCCCGCTCTCAGCAATGGTCACGTCCGGCGCGAGCAGCGCGAGCGCGGCGGCGCTGTCGCCGGCGGCAAGAGCCGTGTGAAAGCGCGCGACGGTGCGCGCCACGGCCGCGGAGTCCGCGGTCTGGGCGCGGGCGACGGTCGGCATGATCGCGCCCATCAGGAGGCCATAGGAGGCGGCGAGCGCGACGGACATGCGGCGAACGGTCGGGTGCATCACGGTGAAGCCTCGAGAGGGGTCAGAAGGGAAACGCGGAGGGCCAGCGTCCGGTGACGCTACGGGGCCTCGTGGCTCGCGGCAAGGCGGGCGTGTGTGCAAGGCGCGGTGCCATCACAAACGCGCGCGGCGGAGCAACTGGGCGTTGACGGCGACGATGATCGTGCTGAGCGACATGAGCACCGCACCAATCGCAGGCGTCAGAACAATGCCCCAGGGGGCCAGCACTCCGGCGGCGAGCGGGATGGCCACGATGTTGTAGCCGGCCGCCCACCACAGATTCTGGACCATCTTGCGGTAGGACGCGCGCGACAGCGTGATGATGCGCGGAATATCGCGAGGGTCAGATCGCACCAGCACGATGTGTCCGGCTTCGACCGCGACGTCAGTGCCCGCGCCGATGGCTATGCCCACGTCCGCCGTCGCCAGTGCCGGCGCATCGTTCACGCCATCGCCAACCATCGCGACCCGTCGCCCAGACTCCTGGATCTCTCGCACGTGCCGCGCCTTGTCTTCGGGCAGCACTTGCGCCAGCACGTCGTCGATCCCCAACTCGGCGGCCACGGCATTCGCTACCTCGCGCGCGTCGCCGGTCATCATGGTCACCTGCACGCCGAGCGCGTGCAGCGCGCGCATGGCTTCGTAACTCTCCGGGCGGATCGCGTCGGCGATGGCGAGTGCGGCAAGTACACGGCCGTCTTGCAGCAGGTAGATGACTGCCTGCCCGCCCTTCTTGGCGTCCGACACCGTTGCCGTCAGTGACGCAGGGACATCTGCGGAGCGCTCCTCGAGAAGGGCCGGTCCGCCCATCTCATACGTCACGCCATCGATGGTCGCCGCCACCCCACGCCCAGGCAGCCCACGCGCATCAGACACGGTCGGCATTTCGATTCCTTCTTCACTCGCGGTACGAATGATACCGCGTGCGATGGGATGCTCGGACTGCGACTCCACCCCTGCGGCGAGACGCAGCACCTGCTCTCGTGTCACACCGTCGGCCATGGCCAGCGCGACGATGCGGAACTCGCCAAGTGTCAGTGTGCCAGTCTTGTCGAATACCACCGTATCGAGTTTGCGCGCTTCCTCCAACCCGCGTCGGTCTCGTACGAGCAGTCCGTGCCGCGCGCCGATTGCAGTGGAAATGGCGACCACCAGCGGCACGGCGAGCCCCAGTGCGTGCGGGCAGGCGATCACCAGCACCGTCACGACGCGCACGATGGCGACATCGATGGTGGCGCCAACAGCGAGCCAGGCGACAAGTGTCACGAGCGCGGAACCGATGGCCACCCACGTCAACAATCGCGCCGCACGATCCGCCAGAAGCTGCGCGCGGGACTTGGACGACTGCGCATCGGCGACCAATCGCATGATGCCCGACAGCTTTGTCTTCTCGCCGGTCCCGGTCACCGCGATCTCGAGCACTCCATCGCCGTTGATGGTGGCCGCGATCACTTCGTCGTCAACGCCTCGTTCCACCGGTCGTGATTCGCCGGTGATCATGGCTTCATCCAACGTGCTCGAGCCGCGCACGATTGTACCGTCCGCCGGCACGCGTTCGCCGGGACGGATGAGGAGTTTGTCACCCTCGCGTAGCTCGCTCACCGCGACGGTCTCTGTCCCGCCACTCGTAATGCGCGTGGCTTCATCGGGCAGGAGCTTCGCCAACTCCTTCAGCGCGCCCTGTGCCTGCTGGATCGAGCGCATTTCGATCCAGTGCCCGAGCAGCATGATGGTCACCAGAGTCGCCAGCTCCCACCACAGTGCTTCGGCTCGTAGCACTCCCAGTTCGACCACCCACGAGAACACGAACGCCACCGTGATGGCCAGCGAGATAAGCGTCATCATCCCTGGCTGTCGCGCGCGCAGTTCGCCGGCGGCAGATCGGAGAAACACGAGGCCGCCGTAAAGGAAAACCAGCGTACCAAGGGCCGCAGGGATGCGGGCGGAGAACGGAAACACGGGCGCCGTGTAGCCGAGCAATTGTTCGATGTGCGCGGACCAGATGACGACCGGCACCGTCAGTAACAGAGAAAGCCAGAAGCGGTCGCGGAACATGCCCGGGTTGTGGCCGGCGTGCTTGTCGTGACCGCCGGACTCGTGCGCTTCGGCTCCGTGCGCTTCGGCTCCGTGCGGCCCGGCGCCGTGTGGTTCAGCGTCGCGTGGTTCTGCGCCGTGAGGCGCGGCCCCGTGAGGCTCAGCGCGGTGCGGCTCGGCTCCGTGCGCCGAGCCGTGGTGACGAGCGGTCTCGTGCACGTCGTGTTTTCCTGATTTCCCGTGGTTCCCGTGCATCGCCCGCCTTCCGTACGTCAGGGTGCGCTGCTGTGCTCGGCGATCTCGCCGGCACGTGTTATTGCCAGAGCCTAAGGCCTGCCACAAGTCGCGCTTCCCCGGCCGCCCCACCCGCTTGCCGCGCAAACTGTGCTGTGCGTCCATAACCCCGGTCCCACACCACACCGAAGTACGGCGCAAACTCGCGGCGCAGCTCAATGCGCGTTCGCAAACCGAACGAGGTACTGCTGAGTCCTCGCCCGATACCGAACTCAACTTCATCGCGTAGTGACACGGCGGACTCGAGACGGGGCTGCAACACCAGACGCTGCGTCAGGTACAGGTCGTACGACACGGTGAGATCGAGCGACACGTTGCCGTCCGTTGTCACGAACATCGACGGCTCCACCTCGAACCAGCCGGGGGCCAAGCCCTGCAAGCCCGCTACCGCGCCCACGCGCGTCGCGGCGCTGCCGTCTTCATTCGCCTGGTCCACGCGCACGCCGATCTGCGCATCCCACCAGGGCGATACGAGTCGACCGTACAGCACCTGGTACTCGCCATGCAGGCGACTGCCGCGTGTTGCGATGCCTCCGTCGGCCTTCGCCCAAAGACGATTCACCGCGCCTCCGGTCCACGCCAGCAGGTCGTAGTTCACGGGGCGATTCACGCCGGAGGGTGCATACTCCAGCACTTCCGAGAGCACAAACGTCTCTCTCCCCCACGACATGTCGTGCGCGCTCGAATGAGGTAGCGTATCGACAACTTGCGCAGCCAACGGGCCGCTGCTGGCCAACATCAATGCGACAATGAGCACCGGCGCGGCCAAGAACCGCGTGACGCGATCAGGCTGCATCATGATGCCCCTCGTGTCCGCTCGCGGCTTTGCTTACGCGCACTTCGCGAAACATGCCGACTTCCATGTGATACAGCACGTGACAATGAAACGCCCAGCGGCCGAGCGCGTCGGCCGTCACCAGCAGCGACACCCGCTCTGCGGGCTTCACGTTGATGGTGTGAATGCGCGGACTGCGGTTGCCGTGGCCGTTCTCCAATTCCATCCACATCCCGTGCAGATGCATGGGGTGATTCATCATGGTGTCGTTCACCATGGTGAGGCGTATCCGCTCGCCGTACGTCAGCTCAATCGGTGAAGCCTGATCGTACGGGATGCCGTCGATGGCCCACGTGTATCGCTCCATATTGCCAGTCAGATGCAGCTCGATCTCACGCGTTGGGGCACGGAATTCTGCCCAAGGCTCCGCTGAGCGCAGCTCGGCGTATCGCAGCACGCGGCGCCCGTCCCCACCAAGGCCGACGCCAGGCTCCCCGAGGCGACTCTTGGTGCTCATGGGCACCATCGCGTTTCCAACCCCGTGCGTTTCCGAACTGTGAGGCGTTTCAACTGGCAGCGTACCCGGTGCGCGCAGGGTAGCTGTCGCTATCGCGGACATATCGTGACCCGCGTGCGCGTCGGCGGTCGCCGCCGGGACCTTGGCCGGCATGGCGTGCCCCATCGCCGCGTGATCCACCGCCGCACCGGTACTCGCAACCGTGTCCGCCTTCGCCCCGTGGTCCATGCCCTTCTTGGCGCCATGATCCATGCCCTCCATGGCACCGTGATCCATCCCCGCCATGGCACCGTGGTCCATGCCCATATCGGCCATGGTCAGCAGCGGACGACGGCGACGGGCAGGAAGCGCGGCGACGACACCGGCACTACGTGACAGAATGCCGGCCGTGAACCCACTCCGGTCCATCGCTTCCGCGTACACACTATAGGCATGGTCTTCGGGCAACTGCACGATCACGTCGTACGTCTCGGCGAGCGCGATGCGGAACTCGTCGGTTTCCACCGGCTCGACCGGCTGGCCGCTCACCTGGACCACCGTCATTGGGACGCCAGGAATACGCACGTCGAAGTACGAACCGGCCCCGGCGTTGATGACGCGCAGCAGCACGCGCTCCCCGGGCATGAACTCGCCCGTCCACGGTGCTTCGGCCGTACGCCCGTTTAACAGGAAGCTATACGTCGCGCCCGTCACATCGGCGATGTCGGTGGGGTTCATGCGCATGCCCGCCCACATGACACGATCACTCACTGCGGCCGAGAGGCCGTCGCGAGAGACATCGCGAAAGAAGTCCATCACCGTGCGACGCTGAAAGTTGTACGCGTCGGGCTGCTTCTTGAGACGGGAGAGCACTCTGTACGGGCTCTCGAACGTCCAGTCAGAGAGCACGAGCACGTGCTCACGGTTGTACGAGGGCCCGGTTCGCTCCGCAGGCTCGATGATCAGTGCCCCATAGTGCCCGAGCTGCTCCTGCAAACCCGAGTGGCTGTGGTACCAATAGGTACCCGCCTGATTGATCGCAAACCTGTACTCGAAGGTTTCGCCGGGACGAATGCCCGCAAAACTCAGTCCGGGCACACCATCCATCTCAGGCGGCAAGATGATGCCATGCCAATGAATAGACGTGTCTTCCGACAGCGTGTTCCGAACGCGGATCACGGCCTGTTCGCCTTCGCGAAACCGCAGCACCGGTCCCGGCACGGTCCCGTTGATGGTGACTGCTTTTGCGTTGCGACCATCCAGTCGCACGACCGTTTCCGCGATGGCGAGGTCGTACTGGCGCACGTTGTTCGGCGCCGGGGGCAGCGGTCGCAAGCCGGCGTCGAGCTGGGCGTCGGGCGGCGATGCTCGCAGCGGAGAGGCTAGGGCGGAGCCCGCGCCGATAATTGCGGCGGTGCGTACAAAACTCCGACGGGATACGCGTGAAGACAAGCGCAAGTCGCTCATAGAACAGTAGGCTAGCGAAGGCCCGAAGAAATATACCCCTAGGGAGTATTGTACATACCCCCTACCCCTATGTCAATACCGCCTTCAGGGAGGGCCGCTTGCCGCGGCTACGGGTTCAAATGCGGGGGCAACATTTACACGATGTAAAGTAGCTGGAGTCGTTCTTATCGGGCACCTCTTGCGGCGATTACTTTACGACGTGTAAACTCTCCGCTTCACTGAAAGCTCCGTCTCCCTTCCTGCCTGCCACCCTGAGTCATGACAATTCTGCCCCGCGGGACACGCCTCGTTGTGCTCTTGTCCGCCATGCTGGTGGGCGCCGTTGCGCAGGCTCAGTCGCAAGCGCACGATGCTCACCATTCCGCGCCGAATGCTGAGGTTGCAGCCGTCGTGCAGGCTATGCGAGCGCTCTTTGCCGCAGCCGAACGAGGCGACCTCACGGCGCTCGATTCCCT
>Ga0138256_10000801_pt1 | contig 33883 bp, 27 predicted proteins | sample KNB2016incub_MG_FD_105486 | JGI IMG/M metagenome (GOLD analysis project Ga0138256, IMG submission 105486) | Active sludge microbial communities from wastewater in Klosterneuburg, Austria - KNB2014incub_MG | ecosystem: Engineered > WWTP > Activated sludge > Unclassified | place: Austria... | reverse complement strand
GATCACGCTCTGCTTCGCACACACCGTGGGCGAATTCGGTGTCGTGCTGATGGTCGGTGGCAATATTCCGGGCGAAACCCGCGTGCTGTCGATTGCCATCTACGATCATGCCGAAGCGCTGGATTACGCCTCAGCACATCTGCTGTCTGGCAGCCTGCTGGTGGCGTCCTTCCTGCTGCTGCTCGGTGTTTATGCGGTGAACCGCCGCTACCGCGTAGTGCTTCCATGAGCATCGCGGCGCGCTTTCGCGTCGACTGGTCGGGCTTCAGTCTGGACGTGAACCTCGACATGCCGGCAACGGGCGTGACGGCGCTCTTCGGTCCCTCTGGTTCGGGCAAGACCACGTTACTGCGCTGTGTGGCTGGATTCGAGCGCGCGCCGGGCGGTTTTCTCGCCCTCGGCGATGAGGTCTGGCAGGACCAGGCGCGCTTTATTCCCACCCACCGCCGGCGAGTCGGCTATGTCTTTCAGGATGCCGCGCTGTTCCCGCACCTGACGGTACAGGGGAACCTTGAGTTTGGCCTCAAGCGTATCGCCGCAGCGGAACGCCGCGTATCGCTGGACCAGGCAATCGCGTTGCTGGGTATCGGACATCTGCTCGCGCGCAAACCGGAGCGGCTGTCCGGCGGCGAACGCCAGCGCGTTGCCATCGCTCGGGCGCTGGCCGTGAGTCCGCGCATCCTGCTGCTCGATGAACCGCTCGCCGCGCTGGATGTTGCGCGCAAGCGGGAAATCCTGCCCTACCTCGAGCAACTGCACGAGACATTGCAGATCCCCGTGCTATATGTGACCCATTCGCCCGATGAGGTCGCGCGCTTTGCCGATCACCTGGTCGTACTGGAGCAGGGGCGGGTGTTTGCCAGTGGCCCGATCGCAGAGGTCATGTCACGGCTCGATCTGCCGCGCAGTGAAGAGGACGATGCCGGTGTCGTGATCGAGGCCACGGCAGCGGTGCGCGATGCAGGCTGGCATCTGCTGCAAGCCGCATTTCCTGGCGGCAGTCTGTGGGCGCAGGACAACGGTGCCCCGATCGGGGGGCGGTTGCGCCTGCGGGTGCAGGCCCGCGATGTGAGCCTCGCACTCACGCATTGCACAGACGTCAGCATCCTCAATCTGCTGCCCGGTACGGTCACTGCCATCGCCGAGAGCGGCCATCCGGCTGCGCGACTGGCTCAGATCGATATCGGCGGCACCCTGCTGCTCGCGCGACTGACGGCGCGCTCCGTGTATGCGCTCGATCTCAGCCCCGGCAAAAAAGTCTGGGCCCAGATCAAGTCCGTGGCGATCATCGACTAAAGCGGACGCTACCCTTTAGGGGGCGCTGCCCTTTGCTACTTCAGCGGCCAGGGGTTGAGAGGAAACCCGCAGTCTTTCTCGATTTCCAGTAGCCGGTTGTACTTGGAAAGGCGCTCTGACTGAGTGATGGAGCCGATCTTTATCTGATCGCCTCTCCAGCCGACGGCGAGGTCTGCGAGCCAGTCATCCTCGGTCTCGCCGCTGCGCGCCGAGACCGTGACTTGCCAGCCGCCTTGTCTGGCAAGACGCAGGGATTCCAGCGCCTCGCTCAGGCTGCCGACCTGATTGACCTTGAGCAACAAGGCGTTGGCCGAGTGCGTCTGTATGGCCCGCTGAATGCGTGCCGGCGTCGTGCACAGCAAATCGTCGCCGAGGATCAGGCAAGAATGATCTACTTGCTGTCGCAGTTGCGGCCAGTAATCCCAGTCATCTTCGGCGAGACCGTCTTCGATAGAAACGAGCGGAAAGATCCGGGACCACTTCTGCAGAAGATCCACCATACCCACACTCGTCAGTGCCTGTCCCTGCAGGTTGTAGAGCGAATCCTGGTAAAAATGACTGGCGGCAACATCGAGCGCCAGGAAGATATCGCGGCCGGGCTCCAGACCCGCAGCCTGAATGGCACGGCAAGCCAGGTCCAGCAGCTGTTCGTCGCTGTCGACCGCAGGTGCCAGTCCACCCTCATCAGCAGTTAGCGCACGCATGCCGAGTTCGTCGCGGATCAGTCGTGCAGCGGCCTGCCACACCTCCCAGCTTTGAGCGAGGGCGCGATCCATCGTGTCCGCAGCCGGCACGATCAATACATCCTGGATGGCGGCCTGCCCGCCGGCATGTTTGCCGCCGCTGAACAGGTTGATGGTTGGACGCGGGAGCCGATCGGCGCCGTTCTGGCCGATCATGCCGGCAAAGTGCCGATGCAACGGCAGCCTGGCTTCCAACGCCTGGGCCCGGGCAAAGACCAGGGAGCAGCCGAGAATGGTGTTGGCGCCCAGACGGGATTTGTCCGCGCTGCCATCGAGGTCCAGCAGGCGCTGGTCCAGCTGCTGCTGGTCATGGAAATCCTCACCGTACAGGGCGTCAGCAATGATCCCGCAGACGTGCTCGACCGATTTGCGGCAACCCATGCCCCCATAGCGCTGTTTATCCCCGTCGCGTAATTCCCGCGCCTCGGCATGCCCGGTCGATGCGCCCGAAGGTACGGAGGCGCTACAGACAATTCCGCCGGATCCTTCGAGTTCCATGCGTACCTTGAGCGTGGGGCGCCCGCGGCTGTCCAGAATTTCAAGGGCATCAAGCTTGCGGATGCGGCTCATCGGGCAGTCTCCCATCGGTCCAGAAAATCTCTGAGTGTTTGTGGCGGGGAATCCAGACATTGCTGGACACCGCGCAGAATCGTTTGTTTTTCATTGTCGCTGAGGTATTCCAGCGGAGAGCGCCCCGCACATCGGGCCAGCAGGCAGCCCAGATGATGCGCAATGCAGCGAGCCTCCAGCTCATCTCCAAATACTTGCCCACATCCTTGTAACCATGCGTCAGCGAATACGCGGTGCGCTTCCAGGAGCCTGTCGCGGGCCGCTGGAAGATGGACCGCCTTGGCAAGCAGATGAGTCAAAAAAAATCCGCCATCGAAAGCCGGATCGCCCAGGTGGGCAACTTCATAGTCCAGCAAGACCGGCTTGCCGTCCTTGATCAACAGGTTCTTTGGACTGAAATCTCCGTGTACCAGAGCTTGCTGATATGTGTTTGTGCTCTCGATGAGATCCCGCAGGAAGCCAGCTGCCCAGCCCAGTCGCTGTGCGCTGGTTTCGTAATACGGCTCAAGACGCAGATGCCGGAAAAAACTGCGATCTTTGAACGCGGACAGTTCGTGAATGCGTTTGCTGCTCAACACGTGAATGTCGGCCAACAGGCTGCCGAGCGTGGCCATCAGCGCCAGATCACAGTGTCCCGACAGCAGCAGGTCCTTGAGATTATGATGCGGCTCGGGGACCGCCCCCATGCCGATGATATGCAGATCCATGTCTTCGAACAGGAATGGCGGCACTGTGCCGCGTGGAGCGATTTCCTGCAGGACGCGCAAGGCTTCAGCTTCGCGATGAATTCTGGCCGGATCGCAGTGCCAGGGATCCTTTACGCGCAGGGTTTCGAGGGCTTGCTTGAGCACCATGCCTGTGCCGTCGGCCCGTTGCACGAGTACGGTTCGATTTGAAACCCCACCCTCGAGCTTTCGTATCTGAATGGCTTCGTGGCGTCCAACCAGGCCGCGTTCTACCAGCCAGGTGTGCAGATCAGACTGGATTTCAATGTCCAGCATGCGCCTGACAAAAACGCATCGGGAGGATCGATGTACATATGCTGTTCATTAATGAGCGCAAAGTATACTAAATAGGTGGCAAGAAATGGAGATGCGCGGAATGGGTACAAAAGTTCTTTTTCATTACGATGTTGGCGACCGTCTGCGGAAAACGGTTGCGCAGTTTGGCAGTCGGGGTTTGCAGGTCGTGTGTTGTCCTGAAGGTTCTGACGAGCCTTTTTACTCAGAGCTTTCCGATGCGCACAGTATCTGGCATGTGCTGCGTCCAATCACCGCCGATGACATGGCGCGGGCACCGAAACTGCGGCTGATCCAGAAGATTGGCGTGGGGGTCAATACCATTGACCTGGAAGCGGCAAAGGCCAGGGGGATCGCCGTATGCAACATGCCCGGGACGAACAGCCGGGCCGTCGCAGAAATGTCCCTGTTGTTGATGCTTGCAGCCCTGCGACGGCAGCCCAGACTTGACCGTGCCTGCCGCAGCGGTGAGTGGCGCGTGGATAAAGAGACCAAAGAGTCGCTTGGCGAAATCAGCGGGCGCACAGTTGGTTTCGTCGGTTTCGGTGCAGTTCCGCAAATACTTGCGCCGATCCTGGATTGCATGGGGGCACGAATCACCTATACGGCTACAGCACCGAAGCCTGTGGACTATGAGTTTCTCTCTCTCGAATCTGTGCTGGCCCGATCCGACATCGTTTCGCTGCACATCCCGCTCACTACGCGAACAAACAAATTGATCGGTGCTGCCGAGCTGCGTTTGATGAAGCCCGGTGCCGTACTGATCAATACAGCGCGTGGTGAGCTCGTGGATGAAGCTGCGCTGTACAGTGCACTGACCGATGGTTCACTGGGAGCCGCGGGACTGGATGTATTCAGTCACGAACCCGTGGTTGCTGACAATCCGCTGTTGTCGCTGGACAACGTTGTCGTCACACCGCATGTGGGCTGGCTAACCAATGAGACCTTTTCGCGGAGCCTCGAAATCGCCGCCCGGAACAGTCTTGCGATCATGACCGGGGAGGATCTGGTACATCGGGTTGTATAGAGGGTCGGCGCCGGCTTTCAGGCCCGTTTTGGCCGCCGTCTAGCTGGACTATTCATGTTTTACCACTGTCCACCGGGACGCTAAGTGTCGGTCGTCGCTGTGTGTTGTTCTATGTACTGACGGGGCGTGAGATCAGTCAACTTTCGAAATACGCGGTAGAAATTGGCAAGATCGCCGAAACCCGATTCAAGACTGGCGTACAGGATATTGCCGGTTTCAAGAAGCTCGCGTTTGGCCAAAGCGATTCGGCGGTTGTTGATGTACTGATTGACGGTCATACCGGTTCTGGCCTTAAAAACATCCGTGTAACGCCGGTAAGACAGCCCGGCGATTGCCGCCAGATCCCTGATGCCGATCGGTTTGTGAATCTGCGCATGCAAGTGCTCCAGGCTGCGGGCCACGGCCGCGTCCCGCGGCGACAAACCGCCAGAATCAGCTTCCAGCGCGCAGGCTCGATTGCAAGCGACCATCAACTGGAGGACCCGGCCAAAAATTGCTGTTTGTGCTCCGGATCGGTCGGCCTTCTTCTCTTCCCGAATAGCATTGAGAAGCGACTTTATGCGCGCTGATCCTGCGGTCCCGTCGACAGAAATCGGCACGAGACGAGGAAAGTCGTTCAGAAATTCAGAGGGTGCTTTGAGCGCGGCCGGCAAGCTGAAAAATACATCCGCCTTAATGCATACGATCAACAGGACCAGATGGTCTGCACCACGATTGCACCAGCGATGCGCCGTCCCGGGCGGCAGCAGGATGAATTGCGCCTCAGGCACAGAGATTTTCCGATCTGGTAAATCAAAGCGTCCGTTACCAGATCGCGTGTAAATTAGTCTGAAATGGTCCCAACTGGCAAAATCTGTCTCGTAATCTTCATCCAAAACAGCATCTAACACGGTTACGCCGAAGCTTGCGAGTTGTGTCTCAAATCGCGAAAAATCGAACAGCTTCATGTTTTATTCGACTCATTGCCGATATTGCAATTAAGCTATTCCGGATTCCCCAAGGAAACAAGGGACCCGAAAGATAGCATTGGCTGGGCACACCAATTGGGGCCGAAGCAGAGGCTGGCAGAGTTGTTCGACAAGCTGGTGAAAGGCGCACTCTTCGGCTGTCAGCAGTGCGGTCAATGCCTGTTGTCACAAACGAGGTTGATATGCCCGATGACCTGCCCAAAGGGGCTGCGCAACGGTCCCTGTGGCGGCACCCTGGATGGACTATGCGAAGTTCTTCCGGATCAGCCCTGTGTCTGGACTCAAATTCGATCCAAGGGATCGGAGGTGCGATCATGGCATCGCCCTTTCAACAGAAGCCTGGTGAACCGTAGCAGCCTCACAAACTTTCTGCTGGGCGCAGACCGGGCGTCTCGACAACCCGTCCGCTTCCGTCCGATCCGGTCGGATCCGGCGGTGGACCCTGGCGATTGGCTGTTCCAGAGCAAGAAGCTGATTCTTACGTTGGAGGCACCGTCGCCACGTACGAGTGATGACATACCGGCTTTTCGGTCGTCCCTCGAAGGCCTCAGCGGTCTGCTGGATGCAGTCAATACAACCACTAACGCAGGTGGCCGGCCTTCCATACACTCCCTTGTATCTGCCGCGATCGTGAGGGATGCGGGACAGGAACCCGTCATTCAGTTTTGCGGACGCGATCATGAAATCGAAGACTTCCGTCGATTACTGGATAGTGCTCTGGCGGACGGCCATCGGAATTTCCTGTTTCTGACCGGTGACTGGAATCGGACGGTGCCGCGAACCAGGGATTCGCGTTATTGGTTTCCTATGGACAGCATCCAGATGGTTGCAGATACGTCGGAAAGATTCCGGGCGGGTGACGGACCCCGGATTGGTGTCGCCAGCAATGCCGGCTCAACACCCCTCGGTGTCTCGGTCGAGCGCACATTGGCGAAAGTACATGCCGGGGCGCATTTTACGCAAACACAGCTGGTTACAGACACCCAGGTGTTCGAGCGTTGGCTGAGCGCGCTCCGCAATCGGCTTGATGACGGCAATCGCTTCAAGGTGCTTGCCTCGATACCATTGATCGGACAAAGACGCTCTTATGAAATATTAAAAAAGCTCCCGGGTGTCCGTCTATCCGGTGTGGTTGAGGAATTTCTGGAGCGTGCCGCCACTTTGGCAATCGGTGGCGAGATGGTAGCGAGGCGCCTCGTCAAAGAACTGCTTGCGATGGACGTCGACGGCATTCATCTGATGAATTTTGGCATGACCAATGACCAGGTTTCCTCGCTTGCCAGGGATATTCGAGCACTGTCCGGTAGCTGGGCGCGCGACCGGAATTCCACCGGAAGAGCAGCGCACCATGGATAGCCTGTCCAGAGAATTAACCTGGTTTGCAGTCAAGGGCTTCTTTTCCGAAGTTCCGCATAGGCACCCTGCATGGATAGGTTGCCGCGAGGGCAGAATCGCCGCCATAGAAAACACTCCCCCGACAAGCTGTTTACAGTTGCCGGCGCAGTGGGCAGTCCCGCTTCTGGCAGACACCCACGCTCATGTCTATATGAGCGCCTGGCCGATAGAACCGGGATCTCGCCTGCCACCAGGAGGCGGGTCCTGTGAAGCCGAGACCTGCAACGCGCTGGCGCGAATCAAGCGCGCTTATGAACTGGGCATTGGCTTTATCCGCGATATGGGCGACCCACTCGGTATCAATTTCGCAGTCCGCGATCGGCTGGCGAGAACAGGCAGCGATGTGCCCGAACTTCAGGTCCCCGGCCCGGCATTGTTCAGGCGCGGCAATTACGGTCGTTACCTGGGTCTTGCTGGCGATAGTTTTGGCAATGTGCTCGAACTTCTTGAGACCTCGGTCGTCAGGCGCAACGCTGACTACGCAAAGATCGTTGCTACCGGTATTGTCAATTTTGAAAAGGCGCGGGTCATGCAGGCGCCGCAATTTTCAGTCGGTGAAATCAAGATCATCGTCGCCCGTGCACATGAGCACGGCCTCAAAACTGCAGCGCACTGCAGCGGAGACGATGGACTGGATCAGGTCCTGTCGACCGGAATTGAGTTCATAGAGCATGGTTACTTCATGCGCGCGGATCAGGTTCATCGACTGGCAGAAAGCCGGCAGTACTGGACTCCCACACTGGCCCCAGTCGCCGCCCAACGGGACCATCCGGAATGTGGCTGGAACGACGCGACCAGGACTGTGATCGAGCGCATCGTGCGAGATCATCAGCACGCTGTCTGGACCGCTCATAGCGTGGGTGTTCGGCTGCTGGCCGGCACAGACGCGGGCAGTCCAGGTGTCGAACTGGGACCCGGACTACACCATGAGTTGCAACTTATGGAAGAGGCGGGAGTTCCGGCGGCCGCGCTGCTCGGGATAGCCACAGCGAGAGCCGCTGATGCCTGCAATCCACGGCATTACACCGGGCGATTAAGGATTGGAGATCCGGCCGATTTTGCACTTTATCGAAAACCGCCCTGGGAGCAGATGAGCAATCTGCTGAGCCTTGCATCCATCGTATCTGGCGGCATGCGCGCGGCCGGGAGCTACCCGGCACTTGCTGACTAAAAGGGGAGAAATGATGACCGAATCCGATGAACAGCAACTTGTGACTTTCCTGGCTGACATGCGTGAGGGTGAAGCCCTCGCTTTGGCAAAAAAGATGATTGATGGAGGACATGATCCACTGCGGGTTCTGGAGCGCTGCCGTGACGCGATGGATATCGTCGGCGCACGCTACGAAGCAAAGGAATATTTCCTGCCGGAACTAATGCTTGCCGGTGAAATGCTGAGCGAAGTCAGCGCGCTCGCGAAGCCATTGATAGTCACGGGAGGAAATGGAGCAAAGCTGTCTAAAGGGATGGTAGTTATTGGCACTGTCCATGGTGATCTGCATGATATCGGCAAAAACATCGTGTCGTTCATGCTGGACATTAGTGGTTTTACAGTGATCGACTTGGGCGTCGACGTACGGCCCGCTACATTCATCGAAGCCATAAACCACAATAACCCTGAGATTGTCGGGTTGAGCGGATTCCTGACCCTCGCCTTCGACTCCATGAAAGAAACCATCGATGCTTTTTCGGAAGCCGGAATCAGGGATAGATTCAAGATCATGATCGGCGGCGGGCAAATGGATGAGCGGATTCGCGAATTCACCGGCGCTGATGCCTTCGGTAAAGATGCCATAGAGGCGGTGTCTCTCTGCAATAGCTGGGCGGGTGCCTGACCATGGACAAGTCTCCGCAGGAACTTTATCAGGAACGATTAAAACGTTATGAGGATGCCCAGGCAGGTCGGGTGCCGGATCGCATCCCGATCCCTCTCTTCACGGTTGACTTCCACGCTCGATACGCGGGCTATACGCTTGCGGAAACAGTTTACGATGGCGAAAAGCTGTCGCACTCAGTCGAAAAGACCGTGCTGGATTTCGAGCCAGACTGCTTTGAACAGCAGCACACAAGAAATCTGATCGGCCATGCACTCGACCTGGTCGGCTACATTCCCGAGAAATGGCCAGGCGGGGAAATCGGGGATGACGACCCGTTCCAATACCTGGATATGGAGATAATGAAGGGCGATGAATATGACGAATTGATCAACGATCCGTCCTGGTACTTCATGAGGCGAATGGTGCCAAGAACAGCGCGCAACCTGCGTGCACTGGAGAAGTTTCCGAATCCTACAGCGTTTCTATATCATGGAATCGTCTATAACCTGGCGGCGTTTGGCACGCCAGAGATGAAGCAAGCCATGGATCTCATGCACGAGGTCGGCAAGCTGGCTTTGAGCACGATCGAAGCCGAAAAGAATTTCATCCGGCATATGGCGAACAAGGGGTTTCCAGCCCAGCGGGGTGGGGCCATGGTCTGTCCGTTTGATGCCATCGTCGATTTCATGCGTGGCGCCAAGGGTGGCATGCTGGATGTAATGCGTCGGGGCGACAAACTTCTGGCGGCCATCGACGCTGTGACCAACACTTATACAAAGTACGCCATTGAGCTCGCTACTCTGCAGCCGAGCAAGACCCTTTTCATTCCGCTGCACTGGGGAATTGACAGCTTCATGTCTCCAGACCAGTTCAAGACATTTTACTGGCCGCAACTCCGCCGGGTTATCAATATGACGATTGAGGCGGGACTTACCCCGATGCCGTTTTTTGAAGGTGACTGCACCAGTCGACTTGAGATCATCGCTGATGTACCACCGGGAAAATGTACTTATCTGTTCGAATCAACAGATCTTTTCAAGGCAAAGAAAATTCTTGGCGACGTTGTCTGCATTCGCGGTGGTATGCCAGCCTCGCTGCTCATTGCGGGTTCTGTTACTGAGGTCGAGGAGCATACCAGGCTCCTGATCAAGGAGCTCGGAAGAGGCGGCGGATACATCATAGACAGCAGTGCCGCCGGTATCCCGCGTGAGGCCCGATTCGAAAATGTCAGGGCCATGTTCGATACGGTGAAACGCTATGGAGTCTATTAGGTGCTTATTACTGAAACAGACATCGCACTTTCGACGGATGCTGTACTTGCCCGACTCGATTTCTCGAGCCTTGCGTTTGCCCGGCGACCTGCCCCAAAACTTGTGAGCAGCATTCTTGATGAGATCAGGAACGATGACCTGCTCCGGGTGCGAATCAGCTATCGCGTGCACAACATAGTTGCACAGGATCGATACAGTATCGAGACGCAAACAGGCGCGGTGGTTCAGTTTATCGACCGCGGGGAGGATTCTGACCGTGCGAGCGGTGTGCTGTGTGCTTCCTGGACGCTCGGCGAGCGAATCTCGGACGCGATACGCGAAGCATTCAGCCGCGGGAGACTTCTGCATGGATTTATGATGGATGAAATTGCAAGCCTGTGGCTTTTTCAGGTTGCTGAAAATATATTTGTGGATGTCAGGAAAAAGGCCGCCAGTGACGCGCTGGCAATGAGCCGCGTGTTCGCACCGGGCGACCAGCATATTGGTATCGATCAGCAGGATGCGGTGCTGACGCTGGCTGGTGGATGCGAAGCGGGTATATCACTCTCTGCTGCCGGGGTACTTGCGCCGGTGAAATCCGGGACGGGCCTCGTGGAACTCGGATCTGGTATCGAAGGCTGCCAGCACATTTTCTCCTGTGAAGACTGTCGCGCGAAGGCTCATTGCCGATTGCGACAGCAAAATGGGATGGATATATCCCCAGTGGGCTATGCATAACGCTTCGGGAATCACCGGCGGTGGCCAGGTATTTTTCTGCGAGACGGCGCAGGCAGTCAATATTGTGCCGGGAGAGACCCTGCTCGATTGCGCGAGGCGGGCGGCGGTGCCGCTTGCCAGCTCCTGTGGCGGTGCGGGAACCTGCCTTACGTGCATGATTCGCATCACTGAGGGATTCGTACCTGAACCGAGTCAGGCAGACCAAAAGGTATTTTCCGAAAGGAGTATCCAGGCGGGCTGGCGCCGTGCCTGCCAGGTTCGGCTCACCGCATCGTGCAAGGTCCATGTGCCAGCGCGCTCAGCGTCTGTCGGTGCAGTGCGAATCCAGGAAGATGGCGATCTTCGTGTGAAGCCAGACCCCTTGGTGAAGAGTTGGCGAATAAGCGTGGATATGTGTGAACGAAATTCCGCGCGTGGATTTGATGACATGGTAATCAGCGCCGTCAATCGGAAGATAGACGGGGGTTGCTGCAGCATTGATCCACAAGTGATGTCTGGCTTCGGCACCATCGACCGAAGCGTGCCCCTGAAACTCATGGCCGTGATTCGTCAGGGTGAGCTCATTAATCTGGCGCCTGCAGGAAAACGTGTTCTCGCTTTGGCTGTCGATCTTGGCACGTCAAGTGTTGGTGCGTTTCTCATTGACTTGCGGCGCGGGAAAGTAATCGCCACTGAGGGTTGTGGCAACCCTCAGAGTCCGCTCGGCGAGGATGTCGTTACCCGGCTGAATGCGGCAGCGCGGGACAGGACGGTGGGCCTGGAACTTCAGCGACTCATCATCGAAGGAATCAGCCAGCTCTCCCGCAAGCTGACCATGGCCACCGATACCGCCCCCGGGGATATTGCCGATATTGTCATCGCAGGAAACTCGCCGATGCAGCATTTCCTGTTGGGCCTGCCTGTTACCGGACTCGCCCGTGCGCCGTTCGTTTCCACCATGCGCGGGGGCGTCGACGTTAAAGCGAGACACCTGGGTCTTGAGGCAGCACCAGGTGCTTACGTGCATGTGTTCCCTGGTATCGCGGGTTTCGTCGGCGGTGACCATGTGGCTGCATTGCTGGCGTTTGAGACGAGGGGTGTCAAAGGGACGAGCCTGCTGCTGGATATCGGGACAAATACCGAGATATCACTGCTTCGGGGCAACAAAATACTGACCGTTTCCTGCCCATCGGGGCCTGCCCTCGAAGGGGGTGAGATCTCCTGGGGTATGCGGGCTATGCCCGGCGCCATTGAAGCCGTCTACCTGGTAGATGGCAAGTTGGCCTACAAGACAATCGAAGATCGGCCAGCCGAAGGCTTGTGTGGTTCCGGGGTGATCGATCTGGTCGCAAAGCTGCTGCAGGTTGGCGCCATTAATTTCCGTGGCCGGCTTTCGGCAGACCATGCACGCGTGCGAGAGCAACGGGGCATGCGCGAATTCGTTATTGTCGATGAGACTGAGCGAGATGGACCAGCAATTACCTTTCATCAAGATGATATGCGTGCAGTACAGCTCGCAAAAGCTTCAATCCGTGCCGGCATCGATACGCTGCTTGCCGCAGCCAACATCGAAGCGCACGAACTGGAGCTTGTCGCGATCGCGGGTGCGTTCGGTACTTTCATCTCCGTAGAGAGTGCGATTGCGATCGGTATGCTGCCCGATATACCGCTGGATCGCTTCGAGCAGATCGGCGATGCGGCCGGTCTCGGGGCCCGGCTCGCGGCTGTGTCTTGCCCCTTGCGGGCAAGGGCCGCACAACTGGCCCGACAGGTACAGCACGTGGAGATGGCCGGGACGGCGCGTTTCCAGAGCTCTTTCGTCAGACGGATCAACTTCGCGTAGCGCAACGAGGAGAAGACTGATGGCGATTAAAGGACTCGGCATCGTCGGTGAACGGATCAATCCCGGCTTTCGAAGTGCTCGCCAGGCCATCGAGAACGAGGATTTTGAGGCGATCCAGGCGTTAGCTGTTCGTCAGGCCGTTGCGGGAGTGGCATATCTGAATGTCAATGCGGGGCGACGATCCAAAGATGATCCGGACTTCATGGTTGATGTGATTCGCGCAATTCAGCAGGTCGTCGATATTCCGTTGTCTTTCGACTATCCCGATGCGGCAGTGCAAGAAGTGTGTCTCAAAGCCTATGACATCGAAAAAGCAAAAGGGCGCATTCCTGTTATCAACTCGATTACCGAAACGCGCTGGGAGATGGCAGATCTGCTAAGAATCCGACCCGCCAAAGTGATCGTCATGGCGTCTGAGCGCCAACACGACGGTATGGCCAGTCGAAACAAAACGTCGGACGATATCTGCGCTACGGCAAAACGTTTGGTGAAGCGTCTTCAAGACGAATATGACATGAAGGCCGACGACATCATCGTCGACATATCGATCGGCACGCTCGCTGCTGACACGGAGGGCCTGGTAGCAGCCGCACTGGATGCGGTCGGACGAATCGGTTCCGACCACGACATGCGGGGGGTGCACATGATCGGGGGGCTCAGCAATATCGCCCAGCAGCTTCCACTGCGCGAGGTAAACGGTATCGGTCTTTCGACCAGTATCGAGTGTGCCTTTTTAACCCGTGCAATGCCTCGCGGCCTCGATATGATCCTGGGAACACCATGGAAAGACTACTACCTGATGGAAGAGGATGAGCCGCTCCTGCAGGCGTTCGATGACATTCTCCGCCTGCGTGGTCGCGAAGCGCTGCGTCGCATGCGAGCTCTGTATACAAATACGGAACAGATACCAGGAGGGTGACATGGCCATTGATTTTGCGATCAACCCGATGACAGAAGAGTTCAGAACAAATTCTGCTGCGTATTTTTCGCGGTTACTGAAAGAGAGGCCCGTGGCCAGAACCGAACTGGATCAGTGGCTGTTCTGCAGGTATGAGGATGTAAAGCGCATTCTGACCGACCATGAGCATTTCCAGCGCCCATCGGACTGGACTGTCAACCGCAAGCCAGCCGGCCCGCTACGGGAGTTCGGCAAAAATAACATGGTGGCGATGAATCCACCCAGACACACCCGCTTCCGCCAGTCATCAGCACCCGGCCTTACCCCAAAGGTAGTCAAGTCCATGGAGCCCGCTATCGAGCGCATGGTGGACAAACTCCTGGACGGCATGGCGGAAAAACAGGGTGGGGATTTCATCAGCGATTTTGCTTTTCGGCTGCCGGTCTACGTGATTTGCGAAATGCTGGGCATCCCCCATGATGACCACGATTTGTTCGGGCGGTGCACGGCAGACATGCTGGCTAGCCTGGAAATGGCAGCCACGCCGGACGCTTTCCAACGCGGTACGGCGGCGGCGAAAATCCTGTTTGATTATTGCCAGGCAGTGGCCAAATACAAGGAGAGGCACCCGGGAGACGATCTGATCAGTATTCTCATCAGCAAGGAAAGCGAGCACAAGATGACCCGGGAGGAGGTGATCTGGACTGCAGTCACCATGCTGCTTGCAGGGCATGAAACCACTACGCACATGCTGGGCAATGGCATGCTGGCGCTGGTGAGGCACCCGGAGCAATACGATCTGCTGAAGAACAACCCGGGTTTGTCCGCAAATGCCACCGAGGAAATACTGCGGCACGATCCCACCCTGTACGTTCTGTTTCGCGAGAGCCTCACCGACACTGAGATCGGCGGGCAGGCGATTCCTGCCGGCAGTTTTCTGATCACTTCACTGTATGCGGCCAATCACGATCCTGAAGTGTTCGAGCAGCCGGATGTATTCGATATCAAGCGCGAAAACGCCAGGCAACACCTGAGTTTCGCCGCCGGACGCCACCTGTGTCTGGGACATAACCTGGCGCGTCTGGAGGGCAGGATCGCCTTTTCACGCCTGTTCAGGAAGCTGGATGACTTTACCCTGGCCGGCGAACCCGAGCCACGCAACGGATTAATGTTCAAAGGTAATTTTTCCTTACCCATGAGTTGGCGGGCTGTTTGAATGCGGCTAAGGGAGTTCACCTATAGCTGATTGTTGATGCGCGTTTAATAGTGACCCGAGCGGTCCAGTCGCAGGGATGCACTCCAGGTCCCAGCTAACTTCCGGTGGGATTATCCGGCACGGGGAATACGCAGTGTCAGCGTTGGCTTGAAAGTATCTTAAAAACACTTAAAGTACACTAGATTCTGGTGATGGTTCGATGGAGGAACGTCGTGGAAAGCAAAACAGGTTACCGGACCGAGCGGCGCCCCGTACTGATCGTTTTCGACGAGAAGGCCGCTTTCAAGGACACCTACGCGGGTGAAATCGGGCGAATCGCGCTACAGGCGCATCTGATCAGGCCGGTCGACAAGCCATCGCGGACAGTTACTGTGTTCATGCACCCGATCGGTGGGGGCGCTTATCTGCCGATGCTCAACGCCCTGGCCAAGGCGGGCGTCCATGTGATGTGGTGTGACAGCCGGTACCGCGGCACGGACTCTGCGCTGATCATGGAAAAAGTTGTCATTGATATGGGCAATTGCATCAAGGAACTCAAAAGCAAATACCATTACGAAAAGGTGATTCTCGGCGGCTGGAGCGGCGGCGGTTCATTATCGTTGCTGTATCAGGCCGAAGCGGAGGATCCGACGATATCCTGCACGCCGGCCGGAGATCCGCCGGATTTGACGAAGGAGGGGCTTGTGCCCGCGGACGGCATCATGCTGATTGCAGCACATCTGGCCCGACATCGAACATTTACTCAGTGGCTCGACCCTTCGATTAGAGATGAGGATGATCCGGAAAGCCGGATTCGGGAGCTGGATATCTACGATGCTGGCAACCCCAATCAGCCGCCATACTCAAAGGATTTTCTGGAGACATACGCCCAGGCGCAAATCGAGCGGAATCGCCGCATAACGAGACGGGTCAGAGACAAGCTCGAGAAATTCCGCGCCAACGGTGAAGTCAACCGCGAGTATGCCTTTGTGGTTCATCGCACGATGGCCGATCCACGCTGGCTTGATCCTGCCGTCGACCCAAATGATCGCAGGGCCAACTGGTGCTTCCTCGGTGACCCCCGGGTGGTCAATGACAGCCCCATAGGGTTGGCAAGGTATTGCTCGCTCCGCAGCTGGCTATCGCAATGGAGTTATGACGACGCAAACGGAGACGGTATCGCGTGCGCCGGCCGCATCTCGGTACCGGCATTGATTATCGGGAATACAGCCGATGACGGTATAACGCCATCGCACACGCATCAGCTCTATGAAGCGGTTGGTCACGATAACAAGGAAATGCACTGGATCAACGGCGCCAATCACTACTACTTCGGGCAGCCGGACAAAGCGGCTGAATCCGCGGCCCTCTGTGCTGACTGGTTGCAGAAAAAGAAGCTGCTGGACTGACGGGGAGGGTCAGATTCCTGCCAGTGAATGCCCGCCATCAACGGCAATCGTCGTGCCTGTCATATATTCGGAGGCGTCCGAGGCGAGCAGCAAAATGGTGCCGTCAAGTTGATCGGGACATCCGAGACGGCGCTGTGGAATACGCTTGATCATGTTTTTCGCCGTTTCTGAAGTGAGGAAGTCTTCCGCCATGTCGGTGGCGAAATACCCGGGCGCAATGACATTGGCCCGGATCTTGTATTTTGCCCATTCCAGCGCCATGACCCGGGTCATCTGGATCAGGCCAGCTTTCGATGCCGCATATGGCCCGGTACCTTTCTGCGCGGTATAGCCGAGGATCGATGCAATATTGATGATCGACCCGGATGTTCCGGCGGCGATCATTCTGCGCGCCGCTTCTCTGGCTACCAGCCATGCGCCTTTCAGATTGGTGTCGAGGACTGTGTCCCATTCAGTCTCGTGCATGTCCAATAGCATCGATTGACCCGCGACGCCCGCATTGTTTACCAGTATTGAAATCTGGCCGAAGGCCTGTGCGGCGTCGAAACCGGCCGCGACCTGTGCCGCGTCCGTGACATCCATCGGCACACACAGCGCCCTTCCGCCGGCCTGGTTGATTTCTGCGGCTGTTTCCTGAAGTTTGTCAGTGCGACGGGCACAAAGAACAACCGATGCGCCGGCCTCTGACAGGACTTTGGCAAATCGTTTGCCAAGACCGGTCCCGCCGCCGGTGATCACAGCCAGGTGACCGGAAAGATCAAAGATATTTGCTGCAGTCATTCGTTACTTCTCCGGATCAGTCTGTGCGGACCGGGCGTGCCCCCGCGCTTTGCAGGGACCATGATCCGCATTGCGCAGGTCCGACCAAATGCCAAGGGCCGTGTTGATTTGGACTTGCCGAGAATTTAATATATCCTTAACAGAGTTAGGGTACAATAGAACCGTTGGCATACACTGGGATTCTCCGACGTGGGACTGTGCCATGGCGCGAACGGCAGAGTGGTCTGCTGGCTGCGGTATCGGATGCCCTCGGCGCGCTAATTTCAGTCGCGACGCCGGCGCGTCGGGAACACTGTGTTATCTGGAGGGCGGATGAATGCCTGTCGATACGTTTATCTATGATGCCATTCGAACACCCAGAGGCAAGGGGAAGGCCAACGGGTCGTTGCATGAAGTCAAGCCAATCCGGCTCGTGGTGGAGTTGCTCGAAGCCCTGAAGACGCGCAACGATCTGGATACGCGCAGGGTAGATGATCTGGTCATGGGCTGCGTCAGCCCGTTAAAGGATCAGGGTGCGGTCCTGCCAAGAATCGCTTTGCTGATGTCAAGTTGGGACCAGTCGGTTGCAGGTGTGCAACTGAACCGGTTCTGTGCCTCCGGACTGGAGGCGGTGAACATGGCTGCCATGAAAGTCGCTTCAGGCTGGGAAGATCTGGTCGTCGCCGGCGGCGTCGAGTCGATGTCCCGCGTACTGATCGGCTCGGATGGTGGTGCCTGGGCTGAAGATCCCGAGACCAACATACTGACCGGGTTTGTGCCTCAGGGTGTCGGCGCAGACCTGATCGCTACGCTCGAAGGGTTTAGCCGGGCAGATGTAGATGCTTTTGCGGTCCGCTCGCAGCAGCGGGCTGCACATGCATCGGCCGAAGGGTATTTTTCCCGTTCCCTGATTCCGATCAAGGACATGAACGGTCTGACAATACTCGATCACGATGAATATATCCGCGCCGGTACTACGATGGAGGCGCTTGCTGCGCTAAAGCCTGCATTTCGACAGATTGGCGAGGCGGGAATGGAATCCGTCGTCAAACTCAGGTATCCGTCCGTCGAAGCGATTAATTATGTGCATACAGCGGGGACTTCTTCTGGCATCGTCGATGGTGCAGCGCTGGTGCTGATCGGCAATGAGGCCATTGGAAAGGAGCTGGGGCTGGTGCCCAGAGCGCGCATCGTCGCCACGGCGGTAGTGGGCAGTGAGCCAACCATCATGCTGACCGGGCCAGTACCGGCGGCGGAAAAAGTCCTGAAGAAGGCCGGACTGCGCGTCGAGGATATCGATCTTTTCGAGGTGAACGAGGCGTTTGCCTCGGTGGTTATGCGTTTCCAGAAGTATCTGGGGATCTCCGATGACAAGGTCAATGTGAATGGCGGCTCTATTGCTATGGGGCATCCCCTGGGTGCGACGGGGGCGATGATCGTCGGGACGGTTGTCGATGAACTGGAGCGCCGTAAACAGCGCTACGGTCTCGTCACGCTTTGCGTGGGTGGCGGCATGGGAATCGCCACAATCGTTGAACGGGTCTGATCAGATACCCGTTCTATATCCGGATTAGCAGCCTGTGAATTACGGCGGAATTCTGCAATGAGCTATGTGAGCTACAAGAAAGACAATGACGGCGTCGTTACTGTGGTCTTCGACGACCCCGGTGCCAAAGTCAATGTGATGAATTCGGGTTTCATTAACGGCCTCAACGAGGCGGTTGGGAGGCTTGAGGCGGAACGCGAGACGGTCACCGGGGTCATCATCGCGTCCGGCAAGGATACGTTTTTTGCCGGCGGTGACCTCAATGAACTCATCGCCGTAGACAGTACCAATGTCGGTGCGTTTTTCGACAGGGTCATGCGCATCAAGTCGCTGTTTCGGCGGATGGAAAAACTTGGTCGGCCGGTTGTAGCGGCAATAAACGGGGCTGCATTGGGCGGTGGCTTCGAGATATGTCTGGCATGTCATGGGCGAATTGCGCTGAACGACAAGCGCGTCGTCGTCGGACTTCCGGAGGTGACACTTGGCTTGCTGCCGGGAGGCGGCGGAGTTGTGCGGCTCACTCGGCTGCTTGGTCTGAAAAAGGCCTTGCCGCTGCTGCTGGAGGGAACATCGGTTCCGGCAGCCAGGGCACTCGACCTGGGCCTGATCGACGGGTTGGCGACAGATCGCGACGATCTCGTGCAGAAAGCAAAAGCATGGATTAGCAGTCATCCGAATCCGGTTCAGCCATGGGATGACCGGGCTTTCCAGTTTCCCGGTGGTGGTCTGGAATCTCCGGCCATGCGTACATATGTGACTTTTGCAGCGGCCGACGTGCAGGCGAAAACGCAGGGGCTCTTCCCGGCGCCGAGAGCAATACTGTGTGCAGCGGTCGAGGGTATGCAGGTCGATATCGATACGGCCGATCGAATCGAGGCGCGCTACCTTGCTCATGTGGCAACGTCGCAGGTTGCCAAGAACATGATCAGCTACTTTTTTCAGATGAACCGGCTTCGCTCGGGTGAAAGTCGACCGACCGGCTTTGAGAAATCGTCCGTTTCGCGGCTGGGTATCCTGGGCGCCGGAATGATGGGCTCCGGCATCGCATTCATGGCCGCGCAGGCCGGTATCGACGTGTTCCTGAAGGATCTGGATATCGCTACAGCTGAGAAAGGCAAGTCCTACTCGGACGTTGTCGCATCGAAACTCGTCGCCAGCGGAAAGATGTCTGAAGCGCAGAAAGTCGCCTTGCTGTCGCGTATCCAGGCGACCGGTCAGGCAAGCGATCTGGCTGGCTGTGATCTCGTCATTGAGGCAGTCTTCGAAGACCGGGCCCTCAAGCGGAAGGTCACGGAAGAGATCGATGCCGTTCTGGCGGACGATGCGATCTTTGCATCGAACACCTCGACACTGCCGATTACGGGTCTGGCCCAGGCATTCAGCCGGCCCACGGATTTCATTGGCCTGCATTTCTTCTCGCCGGTCGACAGGATGAAGCTGGTCGAGATCATCTGCGGAAAGCAGACCAGCGACGCGACCCTTGCCAGGGCATACGATTTTGTTCGACAGCTCGGGATGGTACCGATCGTTGTCAACGACAGCCGGGATTTCTATACGTCCCGCGTTTTCGAGAGTGGTTGTGACGAGGGCGCGTGGCTGTTGTCTGATGGTGTCGAGCCGGCCCGCATAGAGAACCTGGCCCGGGCGGCGGGTATGCCCGTTGGGCCGCTGGCCTCGATCGATGCCGTATCAGAGCAACTCGTTTATCTGGTCAAGACGCAGGCCAGAAAAGACTTTGAGCACGAGGGTCGCGCGTTTCCAGCCGCCGATGAGCCGCCGTTCCAGTGGATCGTGCGCATGGTCGAAGAATTCGATCGCAGGGGCAAGGCCTACGGTGCCGGTTTTTACGATTATCTCAAGGATGCCGACGGCCGTCGCTACAAGGTCCTGTGGCCCGGGCTTCTTGATGCGCAGCCGGCGCCGACACGACAGGTCAGCGATCAGGACGTTCGTGACCGGATTCTGTATCGGCAGTCTATTGAGGCTGTGCGTTGTCTGGAAGAGGGTGTTCTTCGCAGTGTTGTGGACTGCAATATCGGCTCGATCCTCGGTATCGGGTTTCCAAAATACACCGGCGGGCAGCTGCAATACATCAATGCATGTGGGGTCGCTGCGTTTGCGACCCGGGCTCAGGAACTGGCGGACAGCTATGGCGAACGCTTTACGCCACCCCGCTTGTTGCTCGACAAGGCAGCTGCCGGCAGCGTATTCGAATAAGTGTCCGATCGACCAAATGGCCCAGGAAGATCGATGAAGGAGATTATCTCCAGCTTGCCCGGGTTCACTGCTGATGACGGCCGGTAAACGGATGACATCCGGGCCGCTAAGCGGGATAACCGTTATCGAGCTTGCAGGAATAGGCCCGGGGCCATTCTGCGGCATGCTGTTGGCCGATTTGGGTGCGGAGGTCGTTTGCGTAGAACGGCCGGTTGAGAATTCCTCCGCAATCCGTCCGGACGCCGTGAACTTTCGCGGCCGCCGCTCGATAGGTATCGACCTGAAGCGCCGGGAAGGCGCTGAAGTCGTATTGCAGATGTGCCGTACAGCCGATGTTCTGATCGAGGGCAATCGGCCCGGCGTTGCAGAGCGTCTCGGTGTCGGTCCGGAGCAGTGTCGAGCCGGTAATTCCAGACTGATTTATGGCCGTATCACGGGGTGGGGGCAGGACGGCCCACTGGCGTCGACTGCCGGTCACGATATCAACTACATTGCGTTGTCGGGCGCGCTGCATGGTATTGGGCGCAAGAATGATCTGCCGGTTCCGCCCCTGAATCTCGTCGGTGACGGGAGCGGCGGGTTGCTGCTGGCTTTAGGTGTCGTCAGTGCGCTGGTGGAGCGCAGTAATTCGGGTCAGGGTCAGGTTGTGGATGCGTCGATGGTCGACGGATCCGCACTCCTTGCTTCTGTTTTCTTCGGGCTTCAGGCCCAGGGCTTCTGTGGTCTGTATCCGGGCGACAACTATCTTGGCGGAGCGGCACCATTTTACGATGTGTACCAAACCCGGACGGAAGCGGGTCAGGAGGCACAATATATTTCTATCGGCGCGCTGGAACCAAAGTTCTATGAACGACTGATAAACCTGACCGGATTGCAGAAGCGGGATTTTTACCCCCAGGAGACGGTGGAGGAATGGCCTGCGCGCAAGGCGCGATTGCGGGAATTGTTTCTGTCGAAAACCCGTGATGAGTGGTGCCGGCTGTTTGATAACGAGGATGTATGCTTTGCACCGGTCCTGTCCATGCGGGAGGCACCGTGCCATGCCCATAACCGGGCACGTGAAAGCTATATCGAGGTTGGCGGTATCGTACAACCGGCACCAGCGCCGAGGTTCAGTCGCAGCCAGTCAGCAATTCCGGTGGCGGCACGAGTACCCGGTCAGGATACGGACGAGATCCTGGGCGAGAGAGGGTTTTCGCGAAAGCGGATCGATCAGTTGAAAGAGAGTGGGGTGATATTCGGTTAACCGGAGATACCGCTGAAGTTCGGTGGGCGCTTTTCCGCGAGGGCAGCGAGCGCCTCCCTGTGTTCTGCCGATGCAGCGCATTCGAGCAGTAACCGTTCCTCCGCCCGCATTCGCTCCAGCAGGGGCTCGATATCACCTTTGAGAAGCCGCTTTGTTTGCCGAACGCTGTTGGCGGGCAAATCCGCGATATTCCTCGCCGCTTCCAGCACAGCGCCTTCGAGCGCATCGGCCTCGATAACACGGGTTGCGATTCCAAGTTCGCAGGCCTTGCGTCCATCTATCGGTTGCCCATTGAGTAAAATATCGGCGGCCCTGGTGTAACCGAGAAGACGCGGCAAAATCATGGATGAGCCCGCCTCGGGAACGAGAGCCAGTTTGACGAAAGGCAGTATCAGTCGCGCCCGGGGTGTGACGAAGACCGAATCGACATGCAACAGCATGGTTGCACCGATACCCACGGCGACGCCATCAACACCCGCAATAATCGGTACGGTTGATCGCGCCAGACCGGTGATGAAGCGTAACGGTGGCGATGGTTCGTCCGGCAATAACGGGGCAGGCGGCTGGCTGATATCGTTCCCGGATGAAAAATTACCGCCTGAGCCAAGAAAGACGACGACCCGCACGGAGGGGTCGTGTTCTGCCCGCTCGACCGTGTCACTGATCACGGAATACATATCCATGGTCAGTGCGTTTTTGCGTTCTGGGCGGTTGAAGCGGATCTGCAGAATTCCACCGGCTTCTTCGATCCTGATTTCCCCGCTCATAACTGTTCTCGCTTGCAAGTCGGCATGGTTAACGGGTCTTGAGACCCTGTGTGAAGGTATAAATGAACGTATCCGAGATCTCCTGGCTCGTCATGCCGGACTTTGGTCGATACCATTTGGGTATCCAGTTCAGTGCACCGAGAATGGCGTCACAGGAGGCGATCGGGTTCGGCGATGCCATCGTTCCCTCACTGATGCCGGCCATTATGATTCGTGTGATTTTCTTGGAATGTGCGGTTGCCCGTCGTAACACCAGCTCACGGTGTTCTGGCGAGAGAGCCGAGATCTCGCTCATTATCGCTACCGGCCCGTCTTCACCGCAGGCTTCTTCAATCTGGTAACGCAGAAACAGTTCGAACTGCTCCAGTGGCGTGTTTCCTTCCTTGATTGCACGTTGTAATGCCGCCTCACCCAGGTCAAGGGCGCGTGTGTAACACAGGAAAACCAGTTCTTCCTTGTTCTTGACATAGTAGTAGAGCGCGGCATCTGTGATACCCAGCGCATGAGCGACATCTTTCAGCGATGTACCGCTGAAGCCTTTTTCATTGAAACATTCAGCCGCGATCTTCAGCAGCCTTTCGCGCTTCAGGCGTCGCTGTTGCTCCCTGTCGAAATGCCAGTCATCTTTGCTTGCCATTTGAAAGTCCATCTACAAGAACGGCCGGATGCACTGGCGCTCTTGTCCATCAGCCTGGAGCCGGTATGCCACCGGTTGCGATACGGCACGAATTATAGAGTCGTATTACTTGCATTAAAAGTACTGAATGGAATTATGGTTTTCTAGTTTCACTTAAGTCAGTCAGATGTTTTTTAAAAGTTCAGCTCCCGGTGACCGAAAAACAGTCAATAAAGTTGACAACTGAGCGGAACTCTTTTAGCCTCTGAAGCGTTCCCGGAAAGGCGATTGCAAGAAGGAATGTCGCTTCTGGCGGTGTCAAAACCGTCGCTCATCGCCTGTCTGGAGATTCCATTGATCCATTCCAAGAGGATTTACAAATGAACGACAAGCGTCTCAATCCGGCCGACCTCAGGCCGATCAACAATACCCAACACACCGCATACCGTTGCCGCGATGCCGAGCAGACCCGGTGGTTTTGCGAAGACGTGCTGGGGCTGAAACTCGCCGCCGCCCTGGCATTCGATGAGCACTCCGGAGTAGAGGGCTTGCCGAGGAAGTATATGCACCTGTTCTTCGCGATGGGCGACGGTAACCTGGTTGCGTTTTTCGATGATCCGGATCACGTGAGCAGCGACTACTTCGACAAGAAGATGGATGGCTTTAATTCGCATATATCGATGGAAGTCGGGAGCATGGAGGACTTGCTCGCCATGCAGAAGCGAATCCGTGATGCCGGGATTACCTGCCTGGGGCCCATTGACCACGGTTTTGCGAAGGCGGTCTATTTCTACGATCCCAACAACATACAGATGGAACTGATCTGCAAGACGCCCAACTACGGCGAAATCATGGCCGCAGCGACCAAAGACGGGCACAGGAGCATTGCGGACTGGTCGAAAAAAGTGAGGAAGCAAAAAGAAGCGCTGTTCGGCGCCAAGGCTCTGGACCAGAGAGGCAAGAACAAGTTGGCGGCATAACCGCTGTTCAGGGTATGACGTCCGACCGCTGATCCGTGGTCGGATTTCGGGCGGTGTCGCGCGCGGCAGGGATGAGTGCCGCGCGCGACAGCATTAAATAAGTTGTCTGGCTTAATGGCACAGCAACAGCCAGGTGCACCGGTACTGTTGCCAAACCGAGACAAGAACGTTAATGGACGTTCAAAATAATTTGCATTGACAAGGTTTAGTACGCATGCCATAAACCAATGCGTGCCGGCGTATCTGTCGTTGTCGAGCAACGGGACGCCGCTAGTGCTCAACAGGTTTCAGGTTTGCCAAGGGGGAATAGACGATGTTCAATTTGCATAGGGCCAGAGTGACGGCAACTGCCGCCATGGTCACCGGATTGTTTGCGTTTGGCGTGCCGTTTCACGCGAATGCCGCGCTGGAGGAAGTCCTGGTAACCGCAACCAAGCGGAGCGAGTCGCTGCAGGATGTACCAATCTCTATTGGTGTCGTTACCGGTGACACCATACGTGATCTGTATATCCAGGACCTGACTTATCTGCAGGATTTCGTGCCGGGATTTACCGTGCAGTCGACTTTCGGTAACTGGGCCGTGCGCGTTCGCGGTATCGGATCGGGCGAGGCGAACCTCGCGTTCACGTCGTCGGTCAGCATGTTCAATGATGACGTCTATTGCGGTCGGTCACGCTGCCTGCAAGGCGGATTTCTCGACATGGAACGGGTAGAGGTTGCACGCGGTCCCCAGGGAGCCCTGTTCGGCAGCAGCACCATCGCCGGCGCAGTCAGTATGATTAGCGCAAAGCCGACGCAGGAATTCGAGGGCTGGGTGCGCGGCAGCTATGAAATGGAGAATCAGGGATATTCTCAGGAAGGTGTCATATCCGGCCCGCTTACCGACTCTCTGCGAGGGCGAGTTGCCATCAAGTCAGCCAAGGTTGGCGGATACATGAAGAATACCTATTCAGGGATCGACGAACCAGAGACCGACAAATTTGCTGCCCGGGGTAGTCTGGCATGGGATGCTACCGAGGACCTGCAATTCAATTTGAAGGCTGAATTTTCCAACATTGACACAAACGGGAATACCATGCAGCTGGTCACCCCCGGCCTGTTCGGCTCCCTTACCCAGGATCCGGGTAAGGAATTCAACAAGGATAATATTCGTCGTGGAAACACCGGCAATGGTACGCCGGAGTATGACGACATGAATAGTAAAATGGCCGTTCTGTCCGCGAACTACAAAATGGGCGAATATACGCTCACCGGCATTGCCGCGTACTGGGCCTTCGACTATAAAACCAATCTCGATCTCGATGGCGTGCCCGAGCGTTACCTCGTTGGCGGTCTGAATGAAGACTATGACCAGACGTCTTTAGAGCTGCGCCTGCTGTCTCCCACCGGGAACACGCTTGAATACCTGGTCGGGGCTCTGTATCACAACAGCGGGATGCGCAGCCAGCAAAAGTCGTTATATGCCTTCATACCGACGCCCTATACCCAGGACCGGAACTATCGTGGCGATACTGATCTGTTGTCTGTGTTTGGCCAAGTAACCTGGCACATAACTGATCAACTGCGGCTTATCGGCGATGCGCGCTATTCGCATACTGAGCAGGACGGGACGGCTTTCGGACTGTTCCCTCTCGACAGCAATCCAAGCCAGCAATACCTGCCCATGGCACCGTATATAATGTCCGAAAACCGGACAGATGAAAGTGCTGACCCGGCGATCCGTCTGCAGTTCGACCTGAATAGCGACATGATGTTCTATGTTGGCTACGCGACCGGATCCAAACCGGGCGGTATGCGATCGAATGACGGCGATGTAGGCAATCAGGTTTTAGGCAGGAATGATCCGGTGTGGTATCAGACCTACCTTGGTCAGCCCACGGTGACACGCCCGGAAGTTGCCGCCGGCATCACCCTGGGCCAGGGTAACGGCACCTTCGATTTCGAGGATGAGTCCGCCCACAGCATTGAGGTCGGCACGAAACTGCTTTTAGCAGACCGGCGAGTCTCGCTGAATATCGCAGTGTTCTCGATGAAATACGACAACCTGCAGACGTCTACCTATGACGGCACCCGGTTTATCATCGCGAATGCCGCTTCCGCCGACATCAAAGGTGCCGAAATCGAGGCCAACTGGCAGGTCAACGACGAGTTGAGTTTATCGAGCACGATGTCGCTACTGGACGCCAAATATGACCAGTTCTACGGCGGCCAGTGTCTCCTTAATGGCCAAGGTGGTCTGGTCCATCCCGGTTGTGTTAACGGATACGAGGACCTGTCAGGGACCCAGCTGGAGCGCACGCCGAATTGGGAGGGTACGCTCAGCGTCCACTACAACAAGCCGCTGACCAGTTCACTGGAGTTTCGTGGTTTTGCATCGATCTACCACTCTGACGAATTCTTCGTCCGTCAGGATCAGGCCTTACAAGGCACACAGGACGCTTATTCGAAGTGGGATCTGCGGGCGGCGATTGGCAGCCTGGACAATAAATGGGAAGTCGCGCTGGTTGGTCGCAACCTGGGTGACGAAATGACGATCAACCATGCGTTTCTGATTGCGGGATCAAGCTTCGTTGCGCTCGGAGAGGGAAGAACAGTAAGCCTGGAAGGCACCTGGCATTTCTAGTTCGGGTTCACGGATGCTGAATTGCGTAGTCCTTCGGACCGCCTGGCTCACAGGCCGGGCGGTCCTGGTTCCCAACGAAATAGAAAAGCCGAGTGTGAAGTGAAAGCGGTCATATGCTCTGAATACGGCGATCCTGCGGGGCTCGCTCTAGAAACCATCGAGGCGAAGCCGCTTAAAGACAGTGAAGTCCGTATCGAGGTGCACGCCTGCGGCATCAATTTCCCGGACGTCCTGATGGTTCAGGGCAAGCACCAGTTAACCCCGAAGTTGCCGTTCTGCCCGGGTGGCGAGGTGGCTGGTATCGTCCGCGAAGTAGCGCCCGACGTGACCGCTGTCGCCCCCGGTGAGCGGGTCATGGCGGTGACGTTCTGGGGTGGACTTGCGGAGCAGGTCAACGCGCCCCTGAGTTCGGTTGTCGTCATTCCGGACGAAATGGACTTCGCAACGGCTGCCGTATTCCAGGGTGGAAACGCGGTAGCGTACTACGCGCTGAAACGGCGCGGGGCATTGCAAGCTGGAGAGAACCTGCTCGTTCTCGGGGCTGCCGGTGGTGTCGGTACGGCTGCGGTGCAAGTGGGCAAGGCGATGGGCGCGCGCGTTATCGCGTTAGTCAGTTCGCCTGAAAAGGCCGCGGCCGCATTGCGAAACGGCGCCGACGACGCGGTCAATTACACGACCGAAGATGTGCGCGGACGACTCAAGGCGCTGACCAATGGACGCGGCGTAGATGTCATCTTCGATCCGGTTGGCGGTGCGCCGTTTGATGATGCCTGTCGCAGCGTCAACATCAACGCGAGAATCCTGATCATCGGTTTTGCCAGTGGAAAAATCCCGCAATATCCCGTCAATCTTGCATTGCTCAGATCCTGTTCGCTGATCGGTGTCAACCATCATCATTTCTTCGTGACCGAGCCACGCCAGGCTGAACAAGACATGAGCGAATTGCTGCAAATGTACCGGGACAAAAAGATCAGCCCCGTTATCGATCGAATCTACCCGATGGAATTGGTCGGGCAAGCCTTGACCCAGGTGGCCGAAGCCAGGGTAATCGGCAAGGTCGTCGTATCGATTTGCTGATACCGCCCCGGTGACGACACGGGGCGTGCCGGAGCCGGTTCAGGCGGCTGGCGATGGCGACACCGATACCCAGTATTCTCTTCGCAGTTCACGTTTCAGGATCTTGCCGTTGGGATTGTGCGGCAGGTCTTTGCGGATTTCGATAGCGCTGACGCGCTGCCGTTTGCCAACGCGTTCATTGGTCCAGCCGAGAATATCGTCGACGGAATGTTCAGCCTGATTCTTCAGGACCACCAGGGCCAGCGGTGTCTCGCCCCATTTCTCGTGCGGAATACCGATGACGGCGACTTCGGCAATTGCCGGATGCGTGACCATGATGGCTTCGATGTCTGCGGGATATATGTTTTGCGATCCTGACAGGATCATGTCTTTCTTGCGGTCGATGATGAACAGGTAACCATCCTCGTCTATGCGACCGATATCACCTGTTCTGAGCCATTGCCGACCGTCCTTGTCGATATACATGGCTTCGGCGGTCGCATCGGGACGGTTGTGATACTCGGTCATCCAGTGAATACTGCGCACACATATCTCCCCTGAATTGCCCCAGCCAAGCGGCTGATCCTCAGGGTCGAGAATAATGTAGTCACTACCGCGCACCGGTTTACCGACGGATGCCAGCCGACCTTCGGCTTCTTCAGGCTGCAAGGTCGTCATAAATCCTTCAGTCAAGCCGTAGAGTTCGATGATCGCGCAGCCCAGTTCAGTGATGGCTCGCTGTTTGAGTTCGCTGAACAGCGGCGAACCACCGGATATGATTGCTTGCAGGGATGACACGGCTGTCGTCGAGAAGTTAGGCGCCTCAAGCACCTTCCGGATCTGCAGCGGCACCATCATCGTATGCGTGACGCGGTATTTCTCGACAGCACTGACCCAGGCATGGGGGTCGAAGGACCGCTGTATCACGCAGGTGGTGCCAGTGATCAGGCTACCGAACAGCGTCGCCCAGGCGATGTTGGAATAAAGGCCGATCGGGCACAGCCCGACGGCCCCGAAATGATATCGGCCCGCAAGCGTCAGTTCATAGCCAGCCCTCGTACGTCGCCCATACAGGTGCTTGATGCCCTTGGGTATGCCGGTTGTTCCGGAGCTATAGATGATGTTGCAGGGCGCGTTCTCGTCAACCGCGATGCCGGCATCGAGTGGATTCTGCCCGTCGCGCCATGCCTCATAGTCGCGAGCCTTGGCAAAATCCGCAGCACCGTAAACGAAGATACCGTTCGGCAGCAGCGTGTTGACGCTGGCGAGCCGCCCTGACATGCGACTGTATTCGGCGAGCGTCAAAAATACTGCGCGGGTGCCGGCATCATCGAGCATCAGTTCCAGAGCCTCGTCACTGACGCTGAGATTCAGCGGTATGACGACAGCTCCCGCCTTCCAGATACCGATGAGGATTTCGATATATTCGACGCAGTTGGCCATGATAATAGCCACGCTGTCGCCGCGTCCGATACCCATAGCGTGCAGCCCGTTGGCGACCTGGTTTGACGTCCTGTCAATGGCACTCCAGGTCAGTCTCTTGCTCTCATCGATCATGGCGGCTTTGTCGGGGTACCACCTGCCATGCAGGCGGACCAGGTCATGTAAAAGCGGGGGCTGAATTTCAAATTGCATAGCGCTTCTCTCTGGTGTGGCCTGGTCGGGGGTCCTGGCACGGATAACGACGCTGGCGAGTGATCAGTCAGGACTTGTGTGCATATTGTTTACGAAGGGAAACACGATCCAGCTTGCCGGTTGCGCCGAGCGGCAGCGATTCATGAAAAACATAGGCTTTAGGTTGCTTGAACGAGGCGAGGCCCTGCGCCTTGCAGTATTCGCCCAGCTCGAGGTCGGAAGCTTCGCGACAGCAAACGACATGGGCCTGGATGCTCTGACCCCATTTGGGGTCCGGGACGCCTATCACGATGACCTGGGCAATCGCCGGATGTCCACGCAGGCAGTGCTCCACTTCTTCGCCGTTGACCTTGATACCACCAGTGTTGATCTGGTTATCTGCCCGGCCCTCGACATACAGATAGCCTTCTGCATCAAGGCGCCCGAGATCGCCGGAACGCCACCAACCGTCGACGAAGCGTCGCTTCGTCAGCGCCTCGTTCTTGAGATAGCCTGTCGAAATAGTCGGTCCACGCAGGACAATTTCGCCTGACTCACCCTGTTCAACTTCATCATCGATACCGCCATCCGGATTGACGATACGCAGCTCGGTACCGGCGAGTGGCTTGCCGGCGCAAACTGCCTTGCCATTTTTCCGAAGATCGTTCAGTTCCCAGTAAGTCGCGACCCCCGGCGCAGTTTCCGAAGCCAGATACAGGCAGCGAATATCGGTATTCGCCCAGCTGAGGACTCTCTCGATATCGCTTTCGGACGGCGGTTCGCCGGCGCACAGTACCATCTCGAATGAGCTCAGGTCGTAGCGTTCGGTGATCTCGGGTACAAGCATACGGATCATGGTCGGCACCGGCCCTGACATGGTGATTTTCTCGGCTTCCACAGTCGCGCAAAATGAATCTGGTGTGAAACCATCCAGCAGGACGAGCGTGCTGCCGTGAAACAGGACCGAGATCGTTGAAAACGGCCAGGCGGCAAAGGAGGTGGCGACGATAACGAGAAAACGGGTATGCCGCGTTACGGGGCCGAACAGGGCCGGGGCGCCAAGCATCCAGCGCACGAAATTACCATTGCTGTGGATGATGCCTTTGGGTGCGCCCGTCGACCCGGACGACAGGATGATGACAGCCGTATCCGAAGCACTGACCTGGATAGTCGGCTCTGTTGCCGGAAAATCCTTGATGATGTCGGCATAATTGGCCGCGATGTTCTTGTGCGACGTGTCGCCTAGCGAGAATATCGGGATGTTCCGCGCCAGCAGTTTGACGCCTGCGATGGCTGTTGCCAGCAACTGCTCGCTGCAAATCACGGCTTTTGCGTCGACCTGCTCGAGTGCGCTTGCAATGAACTCGGGTGATTCACGTACGTGAATATTGCACGTAACGCCGCCGAATTTGTGTACCGAAAAATAAGCGGCATAAAAGCGGCACGAACCCGTGCCCATCAGCGCGACGGTGTCGCCCTTGCCGATGCCGTGGCTCAATAGTGCCTGCGAAAATGCACGGGCTTCGCGGTTGAGCCGATGCCCTGTATACCGGGTATCTCCGTGGATGATGAGTTCTCTATCGCCATGCCACCGGCAGAAGTGCTCGACTGCAAATTTGACCGTATTGCCTTGTTCCGGCCTGTACATGATCGTCTAGCTCTCGGGACCGGCGGCGACCTGGCCGCGAATCAGATCGTTGACCTGCTGGTCAGTGAATTCCAGTTCCCTGAGGATCTCCCGACTGTGTTCACCTGCCCGTGGAATTGACCGCCGCGCGTCCGTCCCCGTTCTGCTGAAACGTGGTGCTGCATTCGGGTAGACGAACTCGGTGCAGGAAACGAAGTTATCGCGTTGCCGGTTATGGTCGTTTGCTACCGACTCTTCGATGGACAACACCGGCGTCACACAGGCATCCAGGTCGATATAAGTTGCGGTCCATGCCTCACGCGTCCGGGTTCGGAACGCCGCAGTGAAGGCGTCTCTGAGCGTGTCCCAGTTTGCCGGGTCCTGTGGATCGGGCAACGTGCTGATGTCCAGGCCCAGCCCGGCCACGAATTCACGATAGAACTTGGGCTCGATTGCACCGACCGCCATGTATTGTCCGTCTGCGGTCTCATAGACGCCGTAGTAGGGCGCTCCGCCGTCGAGCATATTGCTGCCGCGCTCGGGCCGCCATAGACCGGCCGCGTTGAACATATGAATGGTCGTCATCAGGTAGGATGAACCGTCCAGCATGCCGGCGTCGACGACCTGGCCTTTGCCGGAGGATCGGGCTTCGAGCAGGGCGGCGAGGATGCCGGCGATCAGAAACATTGCACCGCCACCATAGTCGCCGATCAGGTTGATCGGCGGTACCGGTGGACCGTTCCGGGTGCCGATCGAGTGCAGCACCCCGTTCATGGAAATGTAGTTGATGTCGTGTCCGGCCCGCTGGGCGAGAGGGCCGGTCTGTCCCCAGCCAGTCATGCGTCCGTAGACCAGGGCGGCATTGCGGCCGAAGCATTCCTGCGGTCCGAGGCCGAGCCGTTCCATAACACCGGGACGCAGGCCTTCCATCAGTACGTCAGCCGTTGCTGCCAGTCGCAGCGCGATTTCCACCGCCTGTGGGTTCTTGAGGTCGAGCGCTATAGAGCGGCGACCGCGGCTGAGAAAATCAAAACGTGGGTCTATGGGCGGGCCTGCTGCAAACGAATCTGTGCGCTCGATCCGGATAACTTCTGCGCCGAGGTCCGCAAGCATCATTCCGCAGAATGGCACCGGACCAAGCGATGCCATTTCAATGACCCTGAATCCGGCCATCGGGCCTTGCTGCTTGTTCATTTGTTTATGCAACCAACTCGGGTGGGCAGGTGGGTAATCAGAATAAAAGTCAGTATAATTGACAAAATCTTCTGAGCAAAGTCCGCTGGAGGCCATGACGACATGATGCGACCGAAATCTTTTGCGCAGCGCTTGCGGGCCGGTGATCGGCTGCTGGCCGCTTCGGCCACGATCTCGCCGATCGCCGCCGAAATCCTCGGGCGATGCGGCTTTGACTGGTTGTTTATCGACGCCGAAGCCATTCCGCTGACATCGCCGGATATCCGGGCGCTGATTCGTGCGGCGGAGGGTACGGGCGCGGCACCCGTGGTGCGGACCAATGATGATAATCCGGCAGATATCCGCCAGATTCTGGATATGGGTGCCGAAGGCGTGATTATTCCACTGGTCAGGACCGCGGCACAGGCGCGCAGCATTGTGGACGCGGCGCGGTTTGCCCCGCTCGGTATTCGCGGCGTCACGGCTGGCAGGGCCCAGGGATACGGTTATGCAAGTAATGTCGCCGAGTACCTGAAAAGGGCCAATGAAGAGACAGCCGTGATCGTCATGATCGAAGATTCGGTCGGCCTGGAAAATGTCGCTGAGATCGCAGCTGTCCAAGGTCTGGATGGTCTGTTTGTCGGGCCGGGCGATCTGGCCATCAGTCTCGGTTGCTCCGGGCAGCCACTGCATGCCGACATGCGGGCCGCCTACGTTGCCATTGCGGCTGCAGCGCGCAGCAACGGAATTGTTCTGGGCACGTTTCCAGCCAACAGGGAAATGCATGAGCTTTGCCGAAGTCTTGGTTTCAGTTTTTTTCTGGCCGGACTCGATACCCAGCTTCTCGGTACGGCAGCGCATGCCAGGCTGGAAGACATGAAGAACTGGTGATTTCGGTCTAAAACACAATTCCTGTAACAATGTTGCCCAGCATCCGGGCGCCAGACCGGAGATGAGGAGAGATTGAAAAAATGAGTATAAAAAAGCTTTTTCCATGCTCGATGGTGGGCAGCTATTCCCAGCCGGACTGGCTTGTATACAAGGACCGCCTCGTAAAAAACCTTCCACCCCGGGTTCGGGCAGAGGACATCTGGCGTATCCCGCTCGATCTATTACGGTCTGCGCAGGATGATGCTACCCGGCTCGCAATCAAGGACATGGAAGAGACTGGACTCGACATCATTACCGATGGCGAAATTCGACGCGAGAGCTACTCAAATCGTTTTGCAACGGCGCTGGAAGGTATCGATATCGACAATGTCGGTCAAATGAAAGACAGAACAGGCAAGATGCACGCGGTGCCTCGCGTGGTCGGGCCGATTCGCCGCAAATATCCCGTACAGGTTGAAGATGCCCGCTTTTTAGTGGCCAACACCAAACGGCTGACGATGCTGTCGGTACCTGGGCCGTTCACGATGAGTCAGCAGGCCCAGAATGACTATTACCCGAGTGACGCTGACATGGCACTGGCCTATGCCGAGGCGATCAATGCTGAAATCAGGGATCTGCACGAGG
>Ga0138256_10000800_pt1 | contig 33895 bp, 30 predicted proteins | sample KNB2016incub_MG_FD_105486 | JGI IMG/M metagenome (GOLD analysis project Ga0138256, IMG submission 105486) | Active sludge microbial communities from wastewater in Klosterneuburg, Austria - KNB2014incub_MG | ecosystem: Engineered > WWTP > Activated sludge > Unclassified | place: Austria... | reverse complement strand
AATACCTCCCCCTCGCCAAAACATTCTCCGGATTCGCCAACTCCCCCTCCCTTGCGGGGAAGACCTGCACCGCGCACGCCTTGAACTCGGGAATCAACGCCTGCGGGTCGAGCGCGTCGTTGGTGAGCAAGTTCGCGGCGGCTTCGTGGAAGTGCCAGGGAATAAACACCACGCCCACCGTTGTCTTTTCGGTGACGGTGGCGCGCAGGACGATTTCGCCGCGGCGGGAGGTCACGTGCACGGGCATGTTATTCGCAATGCCGTGCATCTCCGCGTCCGCAGGGTGGATCTCGACTCGCGCCTCCGGGTAGACTTCGTCAACCACTGAGTTGCGCGTCATGGTGCCGCCGTGCCAGTGTTCGAGCACGCGACCGGTCGTCAGGATGAACGGATACTCGTCATCCACAGGTTCTTTCACCGGCACATAATCCACGCTGATGAATTTCCCCTTGCCCCGCGGGAAGGATTCCTTGAACAGCGTCGGGGTGCCGGGGTGATCGAGTGTCGGCACGGGGTAGATCAAGCCGACTTTGTCGATACGCTCATAGGTGATACCGGCATAATCCTTGCTCAAGGTTGCCGCCTCGCGCAGGATCTCCTCGGGGTGGGAATATGCCCAATGGCTTGTAGCAACTCCCAATCGGGATTCGAGGCGCAACGCCAAGTCGCAGAGAATTTTCCAGTCGGGGCGCGAATCCCCACGCGGAGGTTGCGCCGTCCTCACGCGTTGCACGCGTCGGTCGGTGTTGGAGAACGTCCCATCTTTTTCGGCGAACGGGGTGGCAGGCAGAAAGACATCCGCAAACGCTCCAGACTCGTTGATGAAAATATCCTGCGAAACGAGGAACTCCAACTCTTGCATGTGTTTGCGCGTCTCGTTGAGATTCGGCTCAGACATCATCGGGTTCTCGCCCATAATGAAGAGCGCGCGCACGCCGCCCTCATGCGCGTGACTTAAAATTTCGGTGGTGGTGAGGCCAAGTTTGCGCGGAAGCCCATTGGGTTCGATGTTCCATAATTTTTCCCATTTTGCGGCGTGCTCTTCATTGTCTACACGTTGATAGCCGGGATAGAAGAACGGCATCGCGCCCATGTCGCTTGCGCCTTGCACGTTATTTTGTCCGCGCAAGGGATTCAGTCCAGTGCCATCGCGCCCGATGTGACCGGTGAGCAACGCGAGATTTACCAGACCAAGCGCGGATGCCGTGCCGTGCGAAAGTTGCGAAATGCCCATGCCCCAATAGATTGCGGCGTTGTTTGCCTTCGCGTACATGCGCGCGGCTTTGCGAATATCCTCGGCTGGCGCGCCGGAGATCTCCTCCGCGAATTCGGGCGTAAATTTTTCAAGCGACTCGATGAATTCATTGAAGCCTTCAGTGCGGTTGGCGATGAAATCTGGATTGATCAAATTCTCTTTGACGATCACATGCGCCATCGCGGAAAAGACGGGGACGTTCGTGCCGGGCTTGAGCGGAAGCCACAACTCGGCGAAATCCACCAGGTCGATGCGGCGCGGATCGATGACGATCAACTTTGCGCCGTTCTGCCTGACCGCTTCTTTCATTTGCAAAGCAATGATCGGATGATTCTCGCCCGTGTTCGAGCCTGTGACGATGAACACATCGTTCAACGCCACCTGCGAGGCTGTGTTGCTCATCGCCGACGTTCCCAACGCCTGGAGCAGAGCAACCACGCTTCCCGCATGGCATAGCCGCGTGCAGTGATCCACATTATTCGTGCGGAATAACGCGCGCCACATTTTTTGCAGGAGGTAGTTATCTTCGTTGGTGGCTTTGGCGCAACAATAGACCGCCATCGCGTCGGAGCCATCGCGTTTGTAAATACGCGCGAGGGTATCGGCGGTGATGTTTAATGCAGTCTCCCAATCGGTTTCGACCCAGTCCCAGAGATTGGAGATTTGAGAATTGGGGATCGGCGCGCCATCCGTGCTGACAGCGAAGACTTGTTCGCGTCCTTCGGGTTTCGGTTTGCCTTCAAGCAGGTAACGTCGCGCGAGAGGTGTGGTGACGCGCTTGGGGTGATAGATGAAGTCGTAGCCGAAGCGCCCCTTCACGCACAAGTTCCCCTGATTGACGGGCGAATCAAACGGCGAGGTGACTTTGAAGATAAAGTCATCCTTGATGTGCAGTTTCAAATTGCACCCCACCCCGCAGTAAGGGCAGGTGGTTGTGACGATTCGGTCGGGTTTGATCATCAAATACTCCTCACCGCTAAGCGCGCGAAGAACGCAAAGATTCTTTTGTTTCTTCTTCGCGGTCTTCGCGGTCTTTGCGGTTATCTTGCTTTTCTCTTTTTTCTACCGGTATTCAACACGCTGATCTCCTGCGGACTCATCCCCTGTTGTAGCAAATATTCGCGCCTGGGTTTCAACGCGCCTGTGGGGCAAACCGCCACGCATTGACCGCACAGCACGCAGGTTGTTTCAGGGATGGTTTTATCGAAGAATGTGCCGATCTGCGTTTCAAATCCGCGCCCTTCGAAGTTGATGGCATACGTGTACTGCGCGTCCTCCGCGCAGACTTGCACGCACCGCCAGCACAGCAGGCATTTCGAGTAATCGCGGATGTACATCGGGTTATCGTCTTTGATTTCCGACTCGCGGCGTTCGGCATCGGGGAAGCGGTTCGCGTCTGTGTTGTAGTCCTTCATCATCGTTTGGATCTCGTCCGCTTCGGACAAGTCCATTGTGGAGTCGAGCATCTCAAGAATCGTCTTGCGCGCGCGGATGACCTTCTCGCTTCGCGTGTGGACCTTCATCCCCGCCCCCGCCTGGACGACGCACGCCGGCTGGAGCGCTCTCTGCCCTTCCACTTCCACGACGCACATTCGGCATAGCCCATTCGCCGTTGTCGCATCGTGATAGCAGATGGTAGGAACATCTTTACCCATCTCGCGCGCGACATCAAGCAATGTCTTTCCGTCTTCGACAGTTAGTTCCTTGCCATCCATTACCAGCGTGATTGCCATAATTCCTCTCAGACTCTCTACTTTCCACTTTCCGCGAACAGCTCGGGCCACAATTTCATTGCGGACAACACCGCGCTTGCCGCCGTTTGACCCAAGCCGCACAGGCTGGCGTCCGTCATCGTCCAGCCGACATCTTGCAGGCGGATCAAATCGCCTTCAAGAGGCTTTCCTGTCGCAACGCGGTCTAAAATTTCCATTTGGCGTTGCGCGCCCATCTGGCAGGGATAGCACTTGCCGCAGGATTCGTGCGCGAAGAAGTGACCGAGACTCTGCAACACCTGTCGCATGTCGCGCGTTTCGTCGAAGACCATCACCACGCCGGAGCCAAGAGGCAAGCCAGCCGCGCGCAGGTCTTCGAAGGTCATTTTCGCATCGAGGTGTTCAGAGGCGGCAAACGCGCCTGCCGCGCCGCCGAATAAAACGGATTTCAACTTCTTATCGTTGGCAACGCCGCCAGCCATCTCGAGCAGTTCGCGTAATGTTACGCCGAAGGGGACTTCGTACAAGCCAGGTTTTGTCACGTCGCCGGAGACGCAGAAGAGTTTGGGTCCCGGCGATTTCTCCGTGCCGATCTTGCGATATTCGGCAGAACCCAGCCCAATGATCAATGGGATGTTGCAAAGCGATTCGACATTGTTTATTACAGTTGGTTTGCCGAACACGCCGTGAGTCGTTGGGAAGGGCGGCTTGATACGCGGAAAGCCGCGCTTGCCTTCGATGGACTCAAATAGCGCGGTCTCTTCGCCGCAAATGTACGCGCCCGCGCCGACACGGATCTCGATATCAAATTGTTCGTTGAGGTAACCGGCGGAACGCGCCTCGTTCAGCGCGTCTTCGAAGACCGGCACGATATATAGATATTCGCCGCGGATGTAAATATATCCCTTCGTCGCGCCGATGGCATGGGCGGCAATACACATCCCCTCGATGGTGCGGTGCGGATCGTCGAGTAACAGGATTCGGTCTTTGAATGTGCCCGGTTCTGATTCGTCCGCGTTGCAGATGACGTACTTTTCCCCGCCTGCCGCTTTTGCCGCGCCTTCCCATTTGACGCCGGTTGGGAATGCCGCGCCGCCGCGCCCCACCAAGCCCGAGGCTTTCACCTCGGCAACAACATCTTCGGGTTTCATCGCCAGCGCTTTTTTGAGCGCGTCATATTCGCCGTACTTTTCAAGCGAAGTTGTGCCGTTTCCGCAGTTGGCGGTGAGCATGCGAATCGGACCATAGACCATGGACGCTGGCTGGGTATCTGCCTTCGTTCCATCTCCGATGGTCGATTGCCCATTGTCCATCGTCCATACCGCTGGCGCGTGTTCGCACAGCCCCAAGCAGGGACTCGGCTCGATGGTTAGAGACAGGTCGCCCGTCGTTTGACCCGGTCTGAGTCCATGTTGAGAACATAGTTGATTCAGCGCGCGATCCGCGCCTTTGAGCGCGCATGCCACATCCGCGCACACTCGGATCACATGACGGCTCGTCGGTTCGTTGTAGAAGAGGGAGTAAAACTCGATCACGCCATGCGCGTCGGCAAGAGGCACGCGCAATGACCGGGCGATCTCTGCCGCGACAGGCTCGGGGATCCAGCCATAAATTTTTTGAGCCGCGTGCAGGGCTGGCAACAGCCCCGAGCGGCCCATTGGGATGTAGGATTCGATTGCAGGTTTGAGGGGAGTGAGGTTGTGGTCTGCCATAAAATCTCCAAGCAGAAGTATAGCCGAAATTTATTGTAGCGGTACAGTGACGTTTGGAGGATGAAAATCACGAGGCGGATTTCGTTCGAGTATACTCACGAGGCATCGAACTTATGGATTGGAGATAACTAGTGAAGCCAAACCGGGTTACGGATCTTATTCATCGAAAATGGAAAACGATCCTCGTCGTCGGCGTCTGCGCGTTGTTGTTCTGGTGGTGGCGCGCGCCACTCGGCAATTTCTTCGCGTGGATCAGCAACCGTGACGCCGTTGCCCGTTTTATTGAAGGCTATGGGAATTGGGGAATCGTCATCTATTCCGCGCTGTTGGTGTTGCAATTGATCGTCGCCTTTATCCCCGGGCAGGCGCTCGTGTTTGCGGGCGGTTATGCGTTCGGGTTTTGGAAATCCCTGCTCGTCACCATCCCTGTTGCGGTGGTTGGCAGTCAGGTTGCGTTTTATCTCGCCCGCCGCTACGGGAGACCTCTCGCCTACCGACTCGCAACGCAACAGGCGATCGATCGTTGGGAGTCGGTCTCGAAGAATCAAGGCATCCTGTTTTATTTTCTTGCGTTCAATTTGCCGATCTTTCCTTCCGACGCGATGTGCTATGTGGCGGGGCTGGCATCTATCCCTGCAAGGCAATTCTTCATCGCCAATTTTTTGGGCAGAACTGTTTCAACAATTTTCACCGTGATGGTTGGCGCGTACGGGTTGAATTTACCGACCGCGTTTTGGGCGGTGGCGATACTGACAGTCGCTGGTTTTTATCTCGCGTGGGTAGCGTATGCGCGGAAGCGCAAGATCGATGTGTATCAAAAAAACTGACAGCCTTCACGAAAAAAGGGTGTTCTCACCGCCTCTGCGTCTCGCCGTTCACATTGCCCTTGCGCAAGAGCGACATGCTGCGGATTAACCATTAAACCGAACAATAAACGTAACTGCTCAGGCATGTCGTTGCGAGGAGTGCCCTTGCTCGCCTGCCCCGATGTTTTTTCGGGGTCCCGACGAAGCAATCTCCCGGTATTGGGAGACTGCTTCGGCAAAACCAAGAGCGCCTCGCAGCGACATGTCCCGAGGCTGAGTAGTTACGATTATTTTGGAAAAGAGCAAAATGCCGCAATACGAGTACCGAATCAATTTCAATCGCGTAACATCGGTTATTCACTCACCATAAAAAGTCGTTCAAGAATTCGTGGGTGACTTACTGCCTTCCCCTTACACGGTCAAATTCGCCGTTGGCAAGAATCTCGGTTGCCTGCGATACTGGGTTGCCTGCTCGAAAGCGTAGGCAAGCCGAATCAACGTCGGCTCCTGCCAAGCCGTAGAAAAGAACGAGAGTCCCACAGGCAAGCCAAACATATATCCCGCAGGCACCGTGATGTGCGGATAGCCCGCCACTGCCGCAGGAGAGGTCGACTCCATATCCCAATTCGGCGCGTCGCCATTGGCAAGGTCGATCATCCACGCCGGTCCGCCCGAGGGAACTACAATCGCATCAAGTTTATATTTCTTCACGGTTGCGTCGATCCCCTCTTTGCGAGACAAGCGCAAATTCCTTTTCAACGCATCCTTATACTTTTTATCTTTCAGCGAGCCTTTTTCCAATGCGGTCGTCATCCGCTCGTGGCCAAAATACGGCAGGACGAGATCGCTGTTCTCTTCGTTGAACTTGATCACATCTTCCATCGAATGGACGCGCGCCTCCGCGCCGAGCGATTTCAAATACGCGTTCAAGCCCGCCTTGTATTCGTAATACAAAACCTCGCGCTCGGTTTCCGCGAACCTATCGAAGTTTTTCACATCGGCAGGGTCGATCACGATCGCGCCGAGATGTTTCATCACATCGATGCAGTTTTCCAAAATTTTGAGCGCGCGCGGATTCGTCCCCGCCATGTTTCGCGCAACACCGATCCGCGCGCCGTTGAGTCCATCGAGATCGAGTTGCTTGGAATAATTAGACAAAGCCCGCTTCTTACTCGGACGCGTGGCTGAATCGCCAGCGTCGACTCCCGTCATCGCCCCCAACAAAAGCGCCGCATCGGCAACTGTCCGCGCCATGGGTCCCGGGGTATCCTGGCTATGCGCGATCGGAATGATGCCGCTACGGCTTAACAGACCCAACGTGGGTTTGATCCCCACAATCCCGTTCGTTTGCGCCGGGCAGATGATCGAACCGTCGGTTTCCGTGCCCACCGCCGCCACAGCAAGATTCGCCGCCACCGCCGCCCCCGACCCGGAGGATGACCCGCACGCCGAACGATCCAGCGCGTAGGGGTTGCGCGTTAACCCGCCGCGCGAGGACCACCCGCTCACCGAATTCTTGCCGCGAAAGTTTGCCCACTCGCTCAGGTTAGTCTTGCCCAGGATCACCGCGCCTGCCTTGCGAAGTTGCTTCACGATGAACGCGTCCTGCCCGGCATAATTGCCCTCGAGGGCAAGCGACCCGGCAGTTGTCTGCATTTTGTCGTGAGTGTCGATGTTATCCTTCAATAAAACGGGAATTCCGTGCAATGCGCCGCGCACTTTTCCCCGTTCCCGCTCGGCGTCCAACGCAGAGGCGATCTCCAGCGCGTCCGCGTTCAATTCAATGATCGAATTGATGTGCGGCCCGTTCTTATCCACCGCCTCGATGCGCGACAAATACAAATCCGCCGCCTGACGCGCCGTCAACTCGCCAGACTCGAATTTCTGCTTCAGGTCGGAGATCGTCCATTCAGGCAGGATCATTACCGTCCCCCTCCGGTGATGTAATGTTCCAATTGAGCAATCATCGACTTCTGCACTTCCACCACTTCACGAAGCACATCGCGCACCGAGATCAGCCCCGTGAGTTTTCCGCCGGAATACACGGGCAGGTGACGGATGTTTTTCTCCAGCATCAAAGACATACAGGCTTCGAGTTCCTCGTCCGCCTCAATGGTGATGACCTTCCCCGTCATGATCTCATCGACCCGCGTATTCTGCGCCTGTTTCCCGGAAAGTTCCAATTTACGAACACAATCCCGCTCAGACAAAATCCCCTTCACTTCGCCGCCTTCCATGACCAGCGCCGCGCCCATATTGTGCTTTTCCAGCAATTTCAGGGCTTCCAGTGCGCTCGCCGAGGGGGAAATTGAGAAGATTTCCGCGCCTTTTTTTCGGATCATATCCTGTACGGTAGCCATGGTTCACTCTCCTTTCCTTTCTTGGAAGATTGTTCAAAGTATAGACTCAAACGCCCGCACTGACAAGGAAACGCGTCAAAAAACAGACTGCGTCACATTCCACGATTTGGCGATTTCCCGGATCTCCTCCGGGCTAAGACCGCCGCCCGGCGAATCGGCAAGCCGGTTCAAGGTTTCGTAGTGAGCCGCCGTCTCGGCATATTCGATCAGGTCGGAAGCGCGCAGAATCGAATGATCTGCGCGCGCCATCACCCCATGCCGCGCCCAGATCACAATGCGATGAGTCCGAAGCGAGAGTTTGGTCTCCACTACCAGCTGGGCAGAACCAGGCAACAGGAACGGGACCACCCCAATCCCCTCCGGCATGTTGAGGATGGCTTCAGGTTGCCAGCGGAGCAACCGCCGGCTGAGCGTTTTTTCATCCTGATATTCTTCCAGGTGGCTGAGGTGCGTGAGATGGACGGGCTGGGCATGGATGACGGCATGCAAGGGGATGTCCGTGAGGCGCATCCGATCCGCGTGGACGCCGAGATGCGAATTGAACTCGCTGGTGACCCGCTGGAACTGCCGCTGAGGCGATGTGTGCATCTTGCCTCTCCGCCCACCGGGGTGGATGAGCACACAAGCGAGATTCCCCAACGGGGATTCGGCGATCTCTCTCAACCTTCTGCCTGATCCACTGACGACCAGCATCATCCCAGCCAACTCAGGGGCGGCGTGAGGCAATTCAATCTCCTGCGTTTGAGGGAATTGCGCGCCAACATCCAGCGGCTGACGCAGGCACACCGAGATATTGCCCGCCGCCCCCTCCGCCGCGCCGATCTCCGCCAGCCGCGAGCCAGCCTGCCCCAAATGATAGAGAATCGTGTCAAGTTCGAGCGCTGTGTGATCTGCCATAGGAAGCGATTTTATCACTCACCCCATACAGTAACCCAGGATTTATCTTGCCCTTCGCTTGCTTTCTTTCGCCATACAATCGCAAAGTGAACTTTGCGGCACGATCTCCTGACAGATTGCTTGAAACCCCGGGTCTATAAAAAAGACTCCCATTGCTGGGAGTCTTTTTGTCGGGGTGCCGAGATTTGAACTCGGGACCTCACGGACCCGAACCGTGCGCTCTACCGGTCTGAGCCACACCCCGATTTCGTGAGAGTGAATGTAGACCTTGGCGCTTGTAGCGCCACTTTCTACCGGTCTGCGTCACGCCTCAATAGTGCAAAGCGTACGAATTATACACACCGTATTGCGAATTGGCAAGTTACGGGTTGAGCAGAACTTCCTGCGTGTACACGTAAAACATACCGGGAATGCGATCGTCTTCCTGGCGGATGGTCAGGCGGGCAATGACCGGCTCCGAGACCCGGTATGGGATGGTCGTTTCGAACAACTGCGGGGTTGTTTGTTCGATGTTAAGCACGCGCAGACCCAGCGATTTCCCATCTGGCGTGATCAACTCGAGGATGATCGGCTCCAAACTGAAGGGCCAGACATCCCCGCGAACAGCGAGGACGCCGCCCGATGCGGAATCCTTTTTGGCGGGGGAAAAAACTCGAATCGGCTCGGAAGGATTCCCCGGTGTGGTGATTTCATTTTCACCCGAAGAGAGCAACAACAATCGAACAGAGTTCACCGCTTGCGCGCGATCGAATTCATCGAACGTGCTGACGGTAAGCCGCCCCACTTCCGCCGCGCCGGGGATCTCAAAGGAAACCTTGATAGTTTGCTGGATGCCATGATTGGAGGTGGGCACATTCTTTTTGAGCAGGCGGGTGACGAGACGACCATCCTCGCCAAAAAGGTCCACCTGCACAATTTCGCTTTTGCCGGTGGTGATATCCATTTTGAGGGTGATCGGCGATACCACTTTCGAAAAGGGACCCGGCGACGCGATCTCGATCTCCGCAAGATCATGCCCGGGGATGCTGGTTGCGGTGGGAGATGGACCTGGGGTGATGGTTAACGTGGGCGCGGGAGATTGAGTCGGCGCCAGCGTGGGAAGCGACGCCATGAAGGTTTCGGTGGCGGCGAGGTTTGCCGCTTCCGCAGTTTGAGCAATGACGGTGGGAAGATGGTCGGGCGGAATCGAAGTCGGGATGGGGCTTAAGGCCGGGGTGGCGCAACCAGCCAACAGTCCGAGAAGAGAGGCGAGGGTTAGGAGTCGAATTTTCATGGATTCATGAACAAATCCAATGACCCAATCATGTGTCATTGGACTTGTCTCAATAATCAACAGCCGAATTTACAAGGAGTAGATCTCGCTGTATTTTTTCGTCAGGTAGCGGATGTAGGGTTCTGGTGTGATCGTTGAGCCGGTGACGCGCTGAACGAGGTCTTGCGGATCATATTTGTGGCCATATTGGTGGATGTTCTCTCGAAGCCAGCCAAGCAGGGCGTCGAATTTGCCGGCGCGGAACTGGTCGTCGAGGTTGCGGAGGTCTTTGTTGATCTTCTCCCATAACTGGGCGGAAACAAGATTGCCCAATGCGTAGGTGGAGAAGTAACCGATCAGCCCGGCTGACCAGTGAATATCCTGCAACACGCCCTGCGCGTCGTTCGGCGGGGTGACACCGAGGTATTCCCGCATTTTTGTGTTCCAAATTTCCGGCAGGTGTTTAAGCTCCACCTTGTTCTCGACCATGGCGATCTCGAGATCGAGGCGGAGCATGATGTGCAAGTTGTAGGTGGCTTCATCGGCATTGACGCGAATGAGCGAAGGTTCCACTTTGTTGACCCCTTTGTAGAATGCCCTGAGTCCGACGCCATCGAGTTGCGCGGGGAAGGTCTTTTTGAGTTTTGGGAAGAAATGTTCCCAGAGCGGAAGCGACCGCCCGACGAGGTTTTCCCACATGCGAGATTGCGACTCGTGAACGGCAAGCGAGGCGCCGCTCTCTAATGCTGTGCGCTCGAAGGCCGGGTTCACGCCCTGCTCGTACATTCCGTGCCCCGCTTCGTGCATGGTGCTGAAGATCATCGCCAACGGATTGCCGGCTTCGAAACGCGTGGTGATGCGGACGTCGTTCACGCTGAATGTGGTCTCGAACGGATGCGCGGCTTTATCCTGCCTGCCGCGATTAAAATCATAGCCGAATGCCTTGATGATCTCTTCGCCGAAATCCCACAATTTTTTCTCGGCATATTTTTTATGCAGAAAATCATCCTTCACTTGTTGCGCCTCGCCAATGGCTTTGATCAACTCCACTTGCCTGGGACGCAACCCGTCGAAGATGGCTTTCACATCGGCGGTCTTCATGCCGGGTTCGTAATCATCGAGCAGGGTGTCGTAGGGATGATCGGCAGGCGGGAAAAACGAAATATACTTGTGAACAAGTTCCACCATTTTTTGCAGACGCGGCAGGAAGATCGAATAGTCCGATTTTCCCTTTGCCTCCACCCAGGCTTCAAACGACTTGGAGGTGGCCACTGCCTGTTCCGCCACGAAAGACGGCGGGACGCGTTTTGCCTTGTCGTAGTTTCGCGCGGCAACGCGGATCATCGCGGCATCCTCTGAATCTACGCCGGCAAACTCGAGTTTCAGATCATCGATCAAACGCCCCACCTCATCGGATGTGAATTTCTCCTGCCTGATCTTTCCGAGCGTCGCCAGTTGTTGACCGCGCGCATCGCCGCCCAGCGGCGGAATGTTTACCTGCTGGTCCCAATCCAGCACCGACGAGGCTCTGCCAAGATCGGAAACCTCCCCAAGTATTTCTTTCAAACGGTTGAGTTTTTCAGACATGGAAACTCCTAAACTTCTAATTGACCTTCCATCGTAGAGGCTTATCCAGCAAGGCGGATAATACCTCGTTGGCGATATCCTCCGACGCGCGGGATTGCGCTTCGGCGGTCTGCGCCCCAATATGCGGCATGGCGATCACTTTCGGGTGGAGGACTGCTTCAGTTTCCCCGGGAGGTTCCACCGCGTACACGTCCAGCGCGGCGCCGGCGACCTTGCCGCTGTTCAGCGCGGCGACCAACGCGGCTTCGTCGATGATCCCTCCGCGCGCCGCGCACACGATGCGCGCGCCGTTCTTCATCTGCGAAAACGCCAGCGGACCGATCATGTCCCGTGTTTGCACGTTGAGCGGCAAATGGAGGGAAATGAAATCAGACCACGCGTACAGGTCTTGAATCGAAACCGGTTCCGCGCCGCGTTTTGCAATTTCATCTTCCGAGATCAACGGATCGTAGGCAACGACGCTCATGCCGAAAGCGGCGGCGCGCTTGCCCAACTCCATGCCGATGCGCCCAAAACCGATCACGCCGAGGGTTTTTCCGTTCAACTCCGCGCCTTCGAGTTCTTTTTTGAGCCATTTGCCTTGTTTCATGCCCGCATCGGCGCGGGGAATTTCGCGGGCGAGGGCGAGCAGTAACCCAAAGGTCAATTCGGCGACAGCGATCGAAGTGGACATGGGCGCGTTGACAACGGTGACGTTGCGCTTTTTTGCCGCGTTGAGGTCGATATTGTCCACGCCGACGCCGGCGCGGCCGATCGCTTTTAGGCGGGTAGCCGCATCCAACACCGAGGCAGTTACCTTCGTCCGACCGCGAACGATGAGTCCGTTGTATTCGGGAATCGCTTTGAGGAGATCGTCCGCTGAAATGTCTTTGCGGTTATCCACTTCCGCTTGCGAGCGCAAGATATCCAATCCGCTTTGGTCGAGTCCGTCAGTGATGAGGATTTTGAATTGTGTCATACATGGATTTTATCACGTGGGGAAGAGCAATTTATCCGCCAATCTTCGGGGGCTTCCGTACTTAACGGGAAAGAGCCTCACCACGAAGGATACAAAGTACACAAAGGGGAAAAAAGCCTACATTCCTTGGGTTTTTCCTTTGTGACCGTCGTGTCTTTTCGACACGGTGAGCGAAAGACGAACCGTTAATGCAAGCCATTGTGTTTGAAAAGGGTTTCCCGTTAAAAACGGTAGAGCCAATCTTCGCTAATCGCCGTGAAGGAAACCATTCGCGACGATTAGCGAAGATTCAAAGTTTATTCATACCGCAACGCTTCGACAGGTTCGAGGCTCGCCGCGCGATTAGCGGGATAGATGCCGAAGAATAACCCCACGGCCGCCGAAAAGATTGTGGCAAGCGCGACCGCATCCGTTGTGACCAGCGGGATAAAGTCTGTGCCGTTCGCCGCGGCGATCTGCCCGACGGCATAAGAGATCAACCAACCGAGAATAATGCCGATGATCCCGCCGATGAGACTCAGCAGGGATGACTCGGTGAGGAATTGAATCAGAATATCGCGCCGGCGCGCGCCGAGCGCTTTGCGCAAACCGATCTCACGCGTGCGTTCTGTGACCGAGACCAGCATGATGTTCATAATGCCAATGCCGCCCACGAGCAGGGAAATTCCCGCGATGCCGCCCAGAAAGATCGTAAGCACGCCGGTGATCGCGCCGAATGTTTGAAGGAAATCCTGCTGGGTAAACACGGTGAAATCGTCGCTACCGATGGGCGTGCGGTGCCGCTGGCGCAAAATGTTTGCGATCTCCTCCGAGGCTTGCGGAACTGTTTCCCCGCTTGTGGCTTGCACGAAGATCACATCCACTTCATCGCGCGCATTGCGCTTAAGCAGGCGCGCCTGCGCGGTGGTAAACGGGAGGTAGGCGCTGTTATCTTCACTGCCGAACGCGCCGCCGCCTTTCGCCTCCAACACGCCGATAATGCGGAACGGCTGTCCCTCAATGCGGATCGATTCGCCCACAATGCCGTCGTGCCGACCCATAATTGCATCGGCGGCTTCAGGTCCGAGCACAACAACAGACATGCGCCCGAGTAGATGCTCCTGATTGATAAACTCGCCTTCCGAAAGTTCCAAATTGCGAACGGCGAAATATTCCGGCGTGACACCGGTGATGGTGGTCGATGCGTTTTCGCCCGCGAAAGTGATCATCCCGTTGCCTTGAATCGCCGGCGCAACGATCGCCACCGACGGCGCGGCGAACGGGTCTGCCAACGCCGAGGCATCGGCAAGAGTCAATGGGCGGTCGTTCTGGGCGCTGCTACGATCTGGCGCCTCCTGCTGACTTTCAGGACTGCCGCGAAAAACGAACAACAAATTCGTGCCGATACTGCTGATCGAGCCGGTGATGGACGCCTCCGCGCCGTTTCCCACCGCCAGCATGGCGATCACCGCGGCGACGCCGATCACAATCCCCAACACGGTCAGGCCAGACCTCAGCTTGTTCCCGCTGATCGATTCGAGCGCTTCCAGGAAGGCTTGCGCGATGCTCATGAGCCGCTCTCCAGTAATCCATCGCGCAAGCGAATGACACGCTGGGTTTGCTCGGCAATCGTCGGGTCGTGCGTAATGATAATCAACGTAGTTCCGCTCTCTTTGTTCAGGTCGAGAAGTAACTTCATAATTTCCTTGCCGACTTTCGAATCGAGGTTGCCCGTTGGCTCGTCTGCCATGATGATGGCGGGGTCATTGACAATGGCGCGCGCAATTGCCACGCGTTGTTGCTGTCCGCCAGAGAGTTCGGCGGGACGATGCGTCATCCGATTCTCCAACCCGACGGCTTTCAACGCTTCGATCGCGCGGGCGCGCCTGCCTTTTGCGTTCCCGGCATATTTGGAATTACTGGAATACCGTAATGGCAGTTCCACATTGGTAATGGCAGTCTGCCGCGAAAGCAAATTGAAGCTTTGAAAGACAAAGCCCACTTTGCGGTTGCGAATATCTGCCAATTGATCGTCGTTCAAATTGGCGACCGTCTCGCCGTCCAACACATATTCGCCGGCGCTGGGACGGTCTAAACAGCCGAGCGTGTTCATCAGCGTGGATTTACCCGAGCCTGAGGGACCCATGATCGCCACTACTTCGCCGCGTTGAATGTTGAATGAAACGCCGCGCAACGCCTCCACTTCCACCTCGCCCATCTGGTAGACCTTGCGCAGATCGTGGGTTTGAATCACCCAATCCATGTCAGCCTCCAAACGGACCACCAACTTCGGCTGGCGGGTTGAGGATGATCGAATCGCCTTCCGAAACATCGCCGCCAGCCAGCGCGCTCGTCGTGTCGGAGGAGGAGCCGAGGCTGACCTCGGTTTTCTGCGGCGCGCCATTCACCAGTAGATACACGTAACGTTGTCCGTCCAGCAAGCGCACAGCGCGGTTTGGAATTAGGATCACATCGTTGATCTCTTCCACCGTGATGTTCACCGCCGCGGTCATGCCGGGCTTGACGCCTGCATCGGCATCGGTCAATTCGATAGTGACCTTGAAGTTCACCACGCCGTTGACGTTCGTGCCGGCTTTGGCAACTTCAACCACTTCGCCGTGATAGTCCTTGTCAAGTATGGCATCGAAGGAAAGCGTCGCCGGTTGACCCTCTGCCACGCTGTTGATATCCACCTCGGAGACTTCGACATCCACAAACAGGCTGGTCAGGTCGTCAAGGCGGAATGCCGCTGTGCCCGCTCCGACCTGGTCGCCGGGGAGTGGGTTGGCTTCCGTCACAGTGGCGGCAAACGGCGCGGAAACGCGAGCCAGATTGATGGTGGCTTGAGCCGCATCCACACGGGCTTGGGCGGCGGCGATCTCGGTCAGGTTGCCCCCGGCGAGCCGGTCGAATTCGCGCTGGGCGTCGTCTAATTTGGCTTTTGCAAGAGCGAGGTCTTCGTCCGCTTTGGCGATGGCTTCTTCACCGGCATAGCCGCGATATTCCTTCAAGACCGGAATCTTCCGATTGCCGAATGTTTTGTAGATAATTTCCTTGATGTGAATCTTTCCGTTCAACTCTTTGCGCCAGTTGGCGGCTTTGTCGTACACTGCTTGCGCGTCGCGCAGGGTGATGGTTGCCTGGGCGAGCGCGGTATTGGAATTGGTCAGGTTGTCCAACGCTTGTTGCGCGCTGGCGAGGTCTGCCTCGGCAAGGATGACGCTCTGCGGCAGGGATGTCTTCTCAAGGTAGGCGAGCACAAAATTTACAGGGACGTTATCGCCCACTTTCGCGTTCACCACGTCCACAGCGCCTGCCGCCTGCCAGATCAGGATCGCCGATTGTTTCGCGCGGACGGTCCCCGTCGCGCCGATGGTGGCGACCAGGTTCCCCCGTTCGATGGATGCGGTTTGGTACTGGCTGGCAGGGTCGGGCTGGGAATTTCGCAGATAGAAATACCCACTCACTCCTACGATCAGGACCAACAATGTGATCCACAGCCATTTTCGTTTCTTGAAAAAATCACTCATGAGGTTCCTCCAACAGATTTCTAAAGCCGGGAAAATTCTACCCGACAAATGTGAATTGCCAATGAACAACCTGGCGAGGTATACGCAAATTTTATGCTGGGGTTTCTCGTCTATATAGGTCTGCCATGAGCGCCTGATAAAACCTCTTGCCGCACACGAATCGCGCGGAGTACACAGAAATCTCTTTGATAAACAGAAAATGTCCTTTCGATTCGCGAAACCTGTGCTGACGGTTCGTTTTTCACTTACCATGTCGAAGTATCCATGCGCCAAAGAGTCAGCAACCCAGACCTTGAGAGCGGCGCGCTCGCTCCTCGAGGCTGTCTCTCTCTCGCATCCATACTGATATAATTTTCTTATGTTTTATCGTATTGCTCGCATACTGGATTTCCTCGCCGTCATGCTTCTTGTTCTCTTTGCGGTATCAGGCGATGTCCCGCGTTTCACCGGGCAAACCGATCGCGTCCGCCTGTACACGCGCGAGATCGAGTTCGATTATCCGAATTGGGTCTGGAACGCCACATGGATCAAACTCGAACAAAACGCCATCGGCTTACCCTATCTCTTCGAGCGCGGCGCGAACAAACAGATCGTTTTCGAATATCTTCGAACCACGCAAACATTGATGGAGACCGAGTACTCCCTCGAACTCATCATCGCCGACCCTGCCGTCACCGACAAAGAAACTGCCAGCGCGCAACTTCGAGCCAACCGAGATTCCCTGCTCAAACGGCAGGAGCTACTGGCTCCGCTCGCCGAGGCAACCCTGCAAGGTCAAATTTCCGAAGCGTTGGCTGAACTCAACCTTACCACAGGCGGTCAACCATTTCCGCCTGTGCTTTACCACACCTCCCCCACGCCGCTCGCGCTCGTCGTTTCGCGCCGCGACGTGATCGAACAGATCGCGAACATTTCAGTCCTCCCGACCCTCTCCCTCGACGACCAGATCGCACTCGAAAACAACATGGCAGATTCGCTGGATGTCTCCACGCTCACCGTCCCCATTGGCGGCGTGGGCGTGTATCCCACCATGGTCACCGAAACCACCGACCTGCGCTGGTTGCTCGAAACCATCGCGCACGAATGGACGCATAACTACCTCAACATCCGCCCGCTGGGAATCAATTACAGCACGACTCCCGAACTGCGCACGATGAACGAAACGACTGCCTCCATCGCTGGCAATGAAGTGGGGACTTTCCTCATCGAAAAATATTATCCTGAGCTTCTCGCTTCAACTCCCCATTTCGGCTTGGTCGCTTTTCCCCAAGCGCCTCCCACCCTTGACGATCAGAGCGATCCGCCGCCCTTCGACTTCCGCGCTGAGATGCGCGAGACGCGCGTCACTACCGATGAACTGCTCGCCCAGGGAAAAATTGAAGAAGCGGAAGCCTACATGGAAGAACGCCGACAAGCCTTCTGGCAAAACGGATATTTACTCCGCAAACTTAATCAGGCTTACTTTGCCTTTCACGGAGCCTACGCCGATGTGCCCGGCGGCGCGGCGGGAGAAGACCCGGTCGGTCCCGCCGTGCGATCCCTGCGCGAGCAAAGCGCCTCGTTGGCAGATTTCATCAACGCCATCGCGCAAATGACATCCTTCCAGGAACTGCAACTGGCGATTAAAAATTAACCTATGCGGAAAATTATCTCAGCGCTCTTTCTCCTTTGCTTGTTGGCATCCGCGTGCTCTCCCGCCTCCGTCACCCCTACGATCAACCTCACCCCGCCGACAAACATCGTACTTCCCACCCAGCCATCCTGCGCCACAGTGAACATCGAACCCACGCCGGGACCCGAGTCGCCATCCCTGTTTCCGCCGGAGAGCGCGACCGACCATTCGGTTGGAGCCAGCGAAGCGGTTGTGTCTTTCATCGCATACATCGACTATCAAGATTCGCGCAGTAAATTTTTCGTCGATGTGGCGAAACAATTGCTCGAAGAATTCCCAGAGGAGGCGCGGTTCACCTTCCGCCCATTCCCTCTTGTCGACGTCAACGACAAGTCTGCGCTTGCCATGCAAGCCATCGAAGCCGCTGGCAAACAGGGAAAGTTCTGGGATATGCACAACCTGCTCTTCGCGCAATACGAAAATTGGGCAAACCTGCCGGCGGTGGATTTCGAACAATGGGTCACTGCGCAAGCCTCCACGTTGGAAATGAGCGTGGAGCAGTTCAAATCCGATCTCAAAAGCGGGGAGACTATCGCCCAAGTTCAAAAATATGCCGCCGATGGAAAATCCATCGGCATTCCCGGCACGCCGCTCATCCTCATCAACGGGCAAATCTACGGTGGACCGCGCGACCACGGCAGTCTCAGAGACATCACCGCGTTGATCCTGATGGGCAAGCGTCAGTTCGCCTCCTGCCCCCCGTTGACCGTTCAGCCCAATCGGCAATACATCGCCACCCTGCGCACCGAAAGAGGCGATATCGTGATCGAACTTTTTGCGGATAAAGCGCCGATCACAGTGAACTCTTTTATCTTTCTCGCGCGCAACGGCTGGTACAACGGCATCACCTTTCATCGCGTCATCCCCGACCTGTTCGCGCTGACCGGCGACCCAAGCGGCACCGGCGACGGGAACCCCGGCTACTACATCGTCAACGAGTTCGATCCGTCCTTGCAATTCGACCGCCCCGGTATGGTGGGGATGACCAACGTCGGTCCCGACGCCAGCGACGGTCAATTCTTCATTACATACGCGCCCACGACGCAATATATTGGAAAGTACACCATCTTTGGTCAACTGCTCACCGGCATGGAGGTTTTACTCTCGCTTAACCCTCGCGACGCGCAACCGGGAAGCGACACCCCGCCGGGGGATACACTCTTGAGCGTGGAGATCGAGGAGAAATAAGGCTATGGTAAGATTCTTCCCATGCCTCTCAATACCTATTCCTCCACCGCGCGCGACGGCGACCTTGTTCAACTGGTTGGGTTGCGGCACAAACATTTCATCTTCAACTTGCTGGCGGGCGCAAAGTTCGAAACCCATCGCGGCGTTTTGCAACACGACGACCTGATCGGCAAGGCATGGGGCACGCAGGTGTTCAGTCACCTTGGCGCGCCGTTCTTCCTCCTCCAACCTTCGCTCGCAGACCTGCTCACCAACCTGCCGCGCACCACGCAGATCATGTACCCAAAGGATATTGGATTCATCCTCGTCACGATGGGCGTCGGTCCCGGTCAAACCGTGATGGAGGCTGGCTCCGGCTCCGGATCGATGACCACCGCCCTCGCCTACGCGATCGGCGCGGAAGGGCGCGTCGTCTCGTATGAGGTTCGCCCGGATATGCAAAACCTCGCCCGCAAGAATCTCGCCCGCTTCGGGCTTGACTCCCGCGTGGATTTCAAGCTGCGCGATATCGGCGAAGGTTTCGATGAGACCGACGCTGACTCATTTTTCCTTGATGTGCCGAATCCGTATGATTACATTGGCCAAGTGCGCGCTGCGTTGAAACCCGGCGGATTCTTCTGTTCGTTGAGCCCCACGTTCAACCAGATCGAAAAAACGTTGCATACGTTGCGTCAGCACAATTTTGCATTTCTCGAAGTGTGTGAAATCCTATTGAGATATTTCAAACCCGAGCCATCGCGCCTGCGTCCCACAGATCGCATGGTCGCGCACACCGGCTTCCTCGTTTTTGGACGAAAGATCGAACCCACCATAGACCCACGCGGGCGGGAGCTCAACGAGGAAATAGAAAAAGGAGATGTTTAGCCAATGCGCCGCATGTTTCGCCGCCAAATCCGAAAGGGGGCAGGGCACATCCCGCCCATATTGCAGGAAGCCAATTTCGCTTTTGACAAGGGCGAGTTCGGTCGCGCCGGGGAACTCTTTGAACAGATCGCTCAAACCGTCGATGCCCGAGGCGGACCGCGCGCGCCGCTCTTCCACCTCCAGGCTGGCAGGGCGCGGATTTATGCCGGGCAAACAGCGTTGGGCATCCCTTCCATTAAACGCGGGTTAGCCCTGCTCGTCGAGCGGAAACAATTTCAACGCCTGATTCAAGCGCGACGCCGCGCCCTCACGGAACTGAGGGAACGCGGGTTGAACGAAGAAGCCGCCGGCATCGATGCGTGGCTGAAATCGATCTCCCCGGAATCCTCCGAGTTCGAGACGCAAATCCCCCCGAGCAAAAAGCCGGTTCTGCCCACCCATTGTCCGCAATGCGGCGCGGCGCTGAAACCCGATGAAGTGGAGTGGCTGGACGAGATCACCGCCGAGTGCGGGTATTGTGGAAGCCCGGTGAGAGAGGGCGAAGCGTAGGGCAAATTTCAATTTGTCCCACAATGCGCGAAATGAACCTCACCGAAGAATTTATCTCCCAACGACTGCGCGAGGCGATTCAATCCTCGGGTCCAGCCTCCGATGGCTACGCGGAACTTGAACTCACCGAGGACACGCGATTGAAATGCGCGGCGGTGCTCGTCCCGCTCGCGCGGCAGGATGATGAATGGCATTTGCTTTTCACCCGACGCACAGACCGGGTCGAATCGCACAAGGGACAAGTCTCCTTCCCCGGTGGCGCATGTGACGAGGGTGAAACAACTCCCGAACAAACCGCCTTACGCGAGGCAGAGGAAGAAATTGGGATACAACCCAACGACGTGAAGGTTTTAGGGCGGCTTGCCAACCTTATTACGATTTCCTATTTTCGAGTTACGCCGGTGGTGGGCGTGGTGAAATGGCCCAACGTGTTCCGCGTGGGAGAGCATGAAGTGGCGCGGGTCTTTACGATCCCGCTGGGGTGGCTGGCGAACACGACCAACCGGTGGCAATTTGAAATCGGGGAAAAGAAGCGTTCCGTCATCGCGTATCATCCCTACGATGGCGAGTTGCTCTGGGGCGCGACGGCGCGCATGACCGTCGATTTTTTGAAGGTGTTGGGGTATTAATAAATTGTAGGGGCACAGCGGATCGTAAAATGATTTGACGGTAACCCGTCCCGCTGTGCCCCTACTCTGATTGCGAAGAAATTTACTTCTTCTCGTCGGAGGCTTCGTCTTCCTTCTTGCCGCGCTCCACCGAGAGTTCGGGTTCGGATGCTGTAACAGCCGCCACCGCGCCTTCGGCGCCAGGCACTGCCGATTCCTCTTCCACCTTCGGCATGGTCGCCACGGCAACCATCGTATCGGCGTCTTCGAGAACGCGCACGGTATCCGAAACGACTACATCGCGGACGCGAATACCGTCGCCAATTTTGGCAAGGCTAGAAATATCCACTTCGATGCGCTCGGGCAGGTCGGCTGGTAGACACTCCACGTGCAATTGCTCGAGGTTGCGAATCAACACCGCGCCGTTATCCTTCACCGCCGCAGAAACGCCCACAAAATGGATCGCAACCGCCGTGCGAAGTTTTTCGCTCATGGAAACCGCAAGGAAATCGACGTGCAGTAAGCGGTTCTTGATGTAATCGCGCTGTTTCTCGCGCACGAGCGTAAGGTGCTGGGCGCCTTCCACGTCGATCGTCACCAAACTGGACGAGGTCGTTCTCGACAACGCCAGCGAAGCAGAATGCGCCTCCAGATTAATGTTGATCGGGGCAGTGTGGCGACCATAGATCACGGCCGGCAGTTTTCCCTCGCGTCGCAATGCCTTCACCTGCTTGCCAATCACTCCCCGCTTTTCCGCTTTTAGTACAACTTTCTCCATCGTTACTCCTCGAGCGCCTCTCACCCGGTGGATTGCGGACTTAAGTCCGCGCTCCGGGTTACCTTCGCTCTATGAAATGAATTTCTGTAGTGACGAATTCATTCGTCATCTTCAAAGCGACCAGCGTCGCTACTACATTTAACTTCGCCGCAACAAAAACCTGCCCAGCAACAGCATCAATCCGCCGAACAAACCGCCGATCAGCCCGGCGATCACAACTCCGCGCGTATCGAGCGTGGTAGTGATATTTCCGTTCACATTCCGCGCCAACAGGACAACCGTGCGAACATCCTCCGCGTGGACTTCCTTCGCCGCCAGATACCCCACCGCGCTGTGATGAATATCTGCGCTTCGCGCGCCAAGTACAGCTGTATACCCACTCACCGACGCGTTCTCTGCCCGGACGAACCCCGCCGCCGCGTTCTCTAACCGCGCCTCGGTTGCGTTCACCATCCCCAACCCAGACTGCCGCGCTGTGACCTGACCTGCCTTCACGTTCGCCGCCGCGCTATTTTGCATTTCCACTTCCTCAGCGCGGATGAACTCTGCGTCCGCCTGGCGCATCCGCACCAATTCCGCGTGAACGGATTTCACATCCGCGTGCATGACGTTCGTTATCTGCGGCGATTCGAATTCAGGAAGTTCTTCGGGTTCGACCATAGCGGGCGAGATTTTACCACAAGAAACCCTGCCAAACGGCAATGAAACCGCTCTTAAACAGGGGCAAGCTGCGCGCCTGCCCCTATTTTGCATGGCTTTCTCAAAGCCTAGATTGCCGACTCTTTAGTACACGGATTTTTCGGAACTGACGGATTTTTTTCCGTTTTTCACGGAGAGCCCTGTGTTGTCCGTGCGATCCGTGTACGACAAAAGATTTTGTCAAGCGACAATGAGAAAGCCATACCCTGCTCTGCCGCCATTATTTCGGCGTCAACACCAGATGCCCTTCGGCGTCCGCGACGATCGCGGGTTGGTCCCACAGCATGGAATAGTATTCGATATTCGCCCAAAGCGGCGCGAGGTCGATGTAGTGGGGGTGATACGCGTGACCAGATTGACCGGTGGTGTGCACTGTGAGCGAGTTGCTCAATGTGCCCAAATCCACGATCATGCGCATCGAAGGAAGCCAATTCGTCTCGTAGCCATCGCGCACCGACCAGCCGGTGGCGTTGACAAGCGCCTCTCCGCCGCCTGTTGGGAAGGGTCCGCGGTTGAACAGGTCTTCGATCAAGCCGATGCCCGACTCGCCCAGCGTTCCGTTGCGGAACGTGGACGCGTGCATGTCTCCCCACTTCCATTTGGAGGTGTCGCTACCAAACATCTCTTCCAGTTCGGTCACGCCTTCAGCGAAGGATTTCTTGATGATCGCCTCCCGCGTTTCCACAACATCGGTGGTGGACGCATCATCCCACCAGCGACTCGATTCGTCCATGTGGCGCATAATTTCGTTCCAGCGCGATCCGCCGTCCGGGTAATAGCGCTCCTCGGGCATATCATCATTGAACGTGTTTTGAAGCAGGTTACGCCAAAAGGCATTGAACATCGCCGCTGCGGAGGATTCGATGCGGTCTTGATAATCCCAGTCGGTTAGCAAGCCGATATGTTTTTCAGACAACCCTTCTGTATTCAAGAGAATCGGAACATACTGGGCGGCAACCGCGTCGAACGAATCGCCCTGCATTTGTTGAATATACGCGCTGTCGATTTTCCCGGGCGCGTTTTGAATCATATCTACGATGCGCTGCGCCCTGAACCCGTAATCCCAATCGTAGGTGATCCAATTGGGGTAATCAAACGGCGGAACCCGGTTGTTGGCAGTGACGATATATCCCTCGTCCGGGTTCACCGTATAGGGAAGTTCTTCAAATGGGATATAGCCGGTCCATTCGTATTCATCCGTCCAGCCGGGCACGGGAAGAGCGCCGTCCCCTTTCGCCCGGATCGGGATGTCGCCGGGCATTTGATATGCGATGTTGCCGTTCACGTCGGCATAGATCAGGTTTTGCGGAGGCACGTGGAAATCTTTTGCCGCTTCTCGAAATTCATCCCAGTTTGTCGCTTTGTCGAATCCCCAGATGGCTTTGAAAGGCGTGGATGGGGAAAGAGCCGTCCACTGGAGGGCGACAACATATTGTTCCGGTAATTCAACGCCGGCGCGATCTTTAAAGGGGACAAATTCTTCGTCGCCCGGTTCACCTTGATCTTTCAAGGGGCCGTAATCGTCGGAGATCACGGGTCCATGACGAGTCAGCCGCACCGTATGGTTGATCGGATCGCCGCCCGCCACGTTGATGATTTCTGTGCGGGTTTCGAAATCGACCCATTCTCCATTCACTTCATATTGATTCGGGTTTTCGGGGTTGACCCGTTCGATATACAGATCCATAACATCAGGACCGACATTGGTGAAGCCCCAGGCGATCTGTTCGTTATGCCCGATCACCACGCCGGGAACGCCGGGGAACGAGAAGCCAGCCACGTTATATGGGCAGGCATCTGAAACCGTTCTGCACTCCAAATGAATCTGATGCCAGATGGACGGCATCTGGATCCCAAGGTGGGGGTCGTTGGCGAGGAGCGGTTCCCCGGTGGATGTAAGGTCGCCGGACACCGCCCACGAATTTGAGCCGATTCCATCCCCTAGCGGACCAAGCGCAATGTCTAACAATGAAACGTTATTCTGAAGAGAGGCAAGTAATCCATCGGGGAGGGTGAAAGCCGCAGCAGGCGTTGGGGCGCGGGCAATTGCCTCGCCACCGATCTTGTTGACAATGACCGGGTGGTCTTGTGGGTATTCTGGGAACAACTCGGCAACCTGCTCTGGTGAGAGCGTTTTCAATAACACTGCCCGCTCGATTTCTTCCCCCATGTTGCCGCGCAAATCCCACGCCATTGCTTTGCCCCAGGTCAGGCTATGGACTGGAGTCCACGGCTCGATCTTGTAATCCGGCGCAAGGATGGGCAGTCCCAGAAGCGCATATTCGAGGCTGAGTTCAACCGCATCCTTACCTTGAATGTAGGCGTTTACGCCGGCGGAATAAGACTCCACCAAGGCTTTCGACTCGGCATCGAGTAGTTCGTATTCCTGTTCGGCGGTGACGCGCCAGCCAAGTGTGCGAAGAAACGCGTCAGTATCGGCTTGCGACGGGAACATTTCAGCAAGCCTGCCGGACCCAACGTGGCGCCAGAAATCCATTTGCCAGAAGCGATCTTGCGCCTGGATGTATCCCTGCGCGAAGAATAGATCATGCGGTGTCGTTGCATAAATATGAGGAACGCCCATGTGATCGCGATAAACATCCACCGGTCCATCAAGCCCTTCGAGTTGAATCTCCCCGTCGATCTGCGGAAAAGATTTGGGCGCGACGGTATTGGGCAGGTAACTCTTGAAATAAAAGCCGCCGCCTCCAGCGAGGAGCACGACGAGAATTAAAGCCCCCAAGCCTGTCCGTTTGAGAATGGTCTTTGTTTTTGACATTGAAGCCTCCAGGTATTATTTTTAAGGCTTTCGCTTTTACTGCGCTAAGGCAGACCGCCTGCGAGCGAAAGCCCTGATTTTATGTGACTACTCAGGCATGTCGTTGCGAGGAGGCTCTTGCTCGCCTGCCCCGATATTTTTCGGGGTCCCGACGAAGCAATCTCCCGGCGTTGGGGGACTGCTTCGGCAAAACCAAGAGCGCCCCGCAGCGACATGTTCCCAGGCTGAGTAGTTACGATTTTATAGGACAAGTCTAAGACTCGCCCTATTGTTTTTATTAGGCTTTTTCGGTAATAAGTCAAAAGCCTATCATGGACGCTGATCAACGCAGAAAACGCAGATTTTTTTCTTTTTGAATCAGCGCGAGTCAGCGCGTATCAGCGTCCGACTTTATTTCCGATAGAGTCTATTGCGTAATCCCCAACAACCTCGGGAACCAATACCACAGCACGTCGCGCGCGGGTTTGCCATGCACCGACGCCGATTTATCCTGCAACTCAACGGGGACAAAATACCCCCGGCTGACCAGCCCGCTCACCCAGGAACGCGCGTTCAGCGCGTTGAAGATCGCATCATAAATATCAACCTGTTGTTGCAGGTCGATGTTCACCGTGGCAAGGTCTGCGTTGGGGCGGCTGAGAGCGGTCCAATCAAGGCATGTTCCGCTTGTGCTGGGAATGCATCCCGTGGCGGAATTTGTCGCAGACGGGTACGATAGCGCGATCACGAACGGCTTGGCGATCTGCTGTTGCCACGGCGCGATGTTCTGGTCGAGAAGTCGTCCGGCTTCGTTGATCATATCCGTTTTGTTGGGGGTGGCGAGCGCGCTTATTTTTGCGAACCACAACAGGTACACGGCATCCGTATCCTGCAAGACCGTCACCGGCGGCGTGAAATCGGTTGTGTTGTACGGGATGGCGAATAGCAGATTTCCGCGAAAATGCTGGCGGACTTCCGCGATGATCGATTTCCAACGCGCGTCCGCGTCACCGGGGACTCCGCTGGGGGAGCCGTCGGCAAGTTTCCCGTTGGGAAGAGCCGGGAGAATCCAATCTCCGCCGATGATCAAGCCTTGCGCGCCGGATTGCGTCGCCTGGTCGGCGAAATGAATGGCAAAGACTCGGTAATGATCGAACCAGTCGTTCCACCAGTTTCCATCGCGCGGGGCTTTGCTCCAAAAATCGTTGACGCTCGCGTCGAAGCGTGGTTGTGGAAAAATAGCAACGTTGAGACTCTGCGCGCGCGCTTGCGTAACCGCGTCGAGAGTGTCTTTCCAAAACGCGTCTTTGCCGGGCTGTTGCGTGAAGGCAATGGGGCTGACGCTCTCGTACGTCCAGGTGGGAGTGTAGACGACCCAGTTCGCGCCGATGCCTTTGATGTTTTGAAGCGCGGGATCGTTGAAGCGCGGGACGTTGGGATCGTAATACGCCTGAACTTCGATGCCCGCCATAAACCCGGCTCCACGCGACGGGATGTTTGTTTGCACAAGTGTGGCGCTCCCGGCAACCTGGGGCCAAGCCCATGCGTTGACGGTGTCGGTGATGAACTGCGGCGTGATGGTGGCTGAGATGTTGCGCCCATGCGCCGCGGGACCCACCTGTTGCGATTCGTCCGCCGAGTCGCATTGCGCGTTGCGGCAGTAGCGGTATGCGAACGAATTGCTGTCACGGAGCGGGCCATATAACTTGAACGTCCAATGGTTGGCGCCGGCGTTTTGCATGGGGAGGGGAGGCGTCCAACCGTTGTGAGAGAACTGGATGTAAATGGTATCGCCCGGCGGGGTATTGGCGGGCACGGTCACGTCGAAAAGGATGGGCGCGTTCGGGGGTCCGTTTTGCCACGAGTGAACGGCATCTTGAACGACCATATCCTGAGCGCCAACGAGGATGCGCCGCGTGACAAATCTCCCTTCGGAGGTAAATTCCGAATTCCAATACCCATCGCCGATGGTGTATTTGTATTGCACATCCGCGCCAACGGGGAGACGGATCGTGGCAGTGTATCTGCCGTCGGCGGCGAGTTGCAGGGACGGCATTCGGTCGGCGATGGTACTGAGTCCGCCGCGCAGGTTGGCGAAGGTGTTGCCAAACTGAAGCAGACTGCCCGCGATGCGAGGCGTCCCTTGAGTCCCCTGCGGAATGGCGACGACGAACGTCACGTTCACTTGCGGCAGTTGTTTGAGTCGGATCTGCGCGGCTTGGGTGATCTGGTTGTCTGCGACCGCCGCGCCTTGTTGGAACACTTGATACGAGCCATCCAACGCGTAGGCGACAAGGTTGTGCGCGCCGGCGCGCAAGCCCGAGAGTTGAAATCGCCCAGCCGAGTCGGTGAAGAATTGTTCGCCGCCGGCGGTTACAAGAATATCGGGGATGGGCTGGTTTGTGTCGGCGTTGACCACGGCGCCAAAAATACTTCCTGAAAGCGTGTTGACCGGCTTATCCGTCCAACTGCTGATGGTGTCGGTGATCTGCGTATTCCCGCTGGCATAAAACAACCGGTAGCGGATGGGGTGATCGAGATTCGTATCTTCTGCCGCGCCGGATGGGTAACGAACGTACACATAACGGATCACCGCCTGATCGGGAATTTGCAACGTCCTTGTATATGTGACGCTGTCGATCGGGCTGAGTTCATAATCCACCGGGTTGTATGCCAGCCCCGCCACTTCATCCAACACGCGGATGACAACTTTTTCCCCCGGCAAGAGCGGGTCGGGCACGCGGACGGTAAACGTCACATCGGCGCGCGGCGCGGGCGTAACGGTTGAGCCAGAGGGTAACGGGGTGTTGACCGCCGCCGTTGGAAACGAGGGCCATTTGATCAACGATATCGCGCATGCCTGGCTGACCAAAGCCAACACTGTGATGACGATCAACATTCGATACGATCTGGGAATACGTCCGTTCATCTCTCTCCTCTTTCTATTGCTTCATCCGATGGGTCTGCCTGCTCCGAGCTCCTCAGCGTTTTCCGCCTCCTGCGCGCCTTTTCCGCGCAGAGCCGCGGCGAGGTAGCTCAAGAGGATGCTGAAGAAATAGATCAGGGTCATCGGCAACATCACCAAGCCCATGTTCGCCGGGTCAACGGTCGGAGTAACCGCGGCGGCGAGGATGGCAATGATCACAACGGCAAGTCTCCATTGCCGCGCCAGCGTTTTCGGCTGGATGATGCAGATATAAGTGAGGACAAAAATCACCAGCGGGGATTCGAAGAAAAGCCCGATCCACAACATCAGCCCGGTGATGAAGCCGAAATATTCCTTTGCCGTCCATACCTGGGCGATCTCGGTAAAACCGCCCAAAAACGGCAAGGCGGCGGGAATCAACAGGCGATGGGTCATCCACACCCCACCCACAAAAAGAAGCGTTGCAACCGGAATGGCAAGCAGGCTGAATTTCTTCTCACGAGCCTTCAACCCCGTCGCGGCGAATCGCCAAAAACCAAAGGCAATGAAGGGAATGGATATGGTCAAGCCGCTGGTCAACGCCACCCTCATATATACGCCGATCTCTTCGGTTACCTCGATCGCCTGCAACTTGGCGAGTCCTCCAACCGGCTTTGCGAGATACTCCATCAACGGGATGGTGAAATAAAACGACACCCCCACTGCCAGGGCGATGACGATCAAAATCCAAAGCAAATGCGCGCGGAAGTCCTCCACATGGTCGATCAGCGTCTTTTCGGATGTTTCATCCGGATCGGTATTCAGAAATTTCCACACCCGCGACGGAATTTGAAAGGGAAACAGAATGATCCTGTACAGAAGAACAAACGGAAAGGTCAGCGTCCGCCATACGTTTTTAAAAAAATTACTCATCTTTTGTATCGTCTGCCCGTTCCTCAGTTGTTTCAGCGGGGTTTTGTGAAATCGAATCAATGGCTTGCGGCGGATCCGGAGGTTGCTGTTTTTTGGTCTGAGGCGCTTTAGTCGTGGAAGTCGAGGACCGCTTACCGGCAGGCGGGGCGATCATTTTCTGCAAGTTCATTTCCTTTTCGAAATTTTCGAGGTTGGCTTCGCGCATCAACCGCTGTGGAAGATTGGTGATTTCTTTGAACGTGTTCGCCACCACTTTCCCCGCGTCGGAGGTCACGTAGCGGTTAAGCAGGTGACCAATGGTGCGACCCGCCTGTTTCATATTCTTCGGCCCAAGAACGATAATGGCAATGAGAACGATAAAAACGAACTCCGAAGGTCCAACGCCTAAAATTTCCATTTATGCCTTTTGAAGGATTTGTCTAATTTCGTGCTGATGATCTGCCAGCGCGCCAAGCACCCCGTTTACAAAGCGCGGCGCGGAATCGGAGCCATACAGTTTCGCCAATTCCACCGCTTCGTTGATGGCTACCTTGATCGGCGTCTCATGAAAGACCGCAAATTCCCACAGCGCGATCCGCAGGATGTTTCTGTCGATTGCCGCGATCTGGTCGAGGGGCCACTCCGGCGCATACTTTGAGATGAGCAGGTCCAGGTTGGAGGTGAGCGGAAGCACGCCGAAGATGATCTTCCGCGAGAATTCCGAAAGGTGTTCCGGGAGCGGCAACTCTTCCAGCCGCAGTTTCAACACGTCACCCGGAAGATGATTCGCAATATCCACTTCGTAAAGTACTTGCAGGGCGATCGAACGCGCCCTGGTGCGGAGTTTCATGCCAGACCAGCCTCTCCATCTTCGAAATCGATATTCTCAACATGCACATCCACTGCCCCCACGTCCATGCCGACCGTTTCCTGCACCGCCCGCGCCACCTGTTCCTGCACGTCGCGGCTCACGTCGCGGATATTCACTTCCTTCTTGAGGATGAGATGCAGGTCAATAACAACCAAATTGTCCTCGACTTCAATCCGCACTCCATCGTGGACTCCCCGCCGGAAAAGGCGGTTCACTCCGCCAGTGACGCCTGCCATGCGGCTGACGCCCGGCACCCCCAACGCCGACAATCTCACGATGGTAACGAGCACATCGGGAGCGATAGTGGTTTTATCAAGGGGATTCAAGTCAGACATTGTTGCTCCATGTCAGAGACTGGGGACTAGAGACTAAACTCCAGTCCCCAGTCTCTACTCTCTACTCTCTACTCATCTGTTCTTCTTTACATCATCGCCATGCCGCCATCCACGCCCAATACTTGACCGGTGATGAACGCGGCTTGGTCGGAGGCGAGGAAGGCGACCGCGTAGGCGATCTCTTCGGGCTTGCCCTTGCGCGCCAGTGGAACTAACTTCAGCGCGGCTTCGAGAATTTCAGGCGACATCGCATCCAGAATTTCAGTATCCACAAACCCGGGCGCAATCGCGTTGACGGTGATATTGCGCGCCGCCACCTCGCGCGCCAATGATTTCGTGAACGCGATCTGCCCGCCTTTTGAAGCGGAATAATTCACCTGACCGGGATTCCCCATTTGCCCTGCAACCGATGCCATATTGATGATTCGTCCCGTGCGTTTTCGCATCATATGTTTGACCGCGGCTTTCGAGCAGTTGAATGTGGATTTGAGATTCGTGGTGATGACCGAGTCCCAATCCGATTCCGACATCATCATTATGAGGGTGTCTTTTGTAATGCCTGCGTTGTTGACGAGGATGCTCAGGTCGCCGAATGTCTCAATCGCAAATTTGATCAACGCTTCGGCTTGCTTGAAATCAGACACGTCCGCTTGAAACGCGGCGGCTTTGCCTCCCGCGGATTGAACGGCTTTCACAACTTCATCCGCCGCATCGGAGGATTTGTTGTAGTTGACGACCACTGCCGCGCCGCGCGCCGCGAGTTCCAGCGCCACCGCGCGACCAATTCCGCGCGAACCGCCAGTAACAACTGCAACTTTATTTTCAAGCGATAACGAATCTGCCATGGGTGAGTCTCCTCGCTGAAATTATACACCGGAGTTCATACTGCGTATTGCGCGCTGCGTAATAGGGTGCGCTAAAAGTATGAGATGGGTTTCGCCACAGGCAGGAAACCCTAACCACGGAGTCACGGAAACACGGAGAAAAGCAATTAAAAAAAACTCCGTGACTCGGTGTCTCGGTGGTTAGTCTGTTGGGCTATCTACAACCTTTGAGCGCTCCCGCGTAATACGAAATACGAAGCACGCAGTACGTTATTCACCCTTCAACCCCGTCCCCAACGTCAAGCCTCCGCCCAACGCAATCACCGCCGCGAGCAAAAAAGCATCCTGCCAAAAGCGGATGGGGAAGAGGCGGATCAATGTGTCCGAATACAGGAACAACCACGAATCGCCTTCAAAAAATAATTTATGAAATGCCGTGAAGAATCCCCAAAAGACATTGGGATTGATGACAATGCCGACGATGACAGTCAGACCGATTGCGACTGCCAGCCCGACCATCAACCATCCGCCACGCATCAAACCTTGACGGTACGCCTGCTCCCAGTGGGCAACCTTTGACCAAATCCCCAGCGCGAGCAGGATGGCGAGAGTCGCATACCAGACAGTCAACGCGCCGCGCGTCACCTGCTTTACATCCTCCATGTGACTCAACTCGCGTTCGTTGTACAGCGGAGTTCCATCGTCGAATTTCAAATCGCCGAGGTAGGAAATATCCGCGTTGTTGACAAGATACTTCAACGCGTACGGCGCCCATCTCAAGCGGTCTTCTTTTGTGAAGCCGTATTCATCTTGCGGGAAGTACGGCATGTTGTATTCGATTTGCAAGAATGTGGTGGTTAACAATAAACGCAGTCCCAGCCCGATGAGGGCGAGAGGGATGAGGAGGGTGACGAGCCAGGAGAGAGAAAGGAACATTTTCGTTTGCATGTCTGTCTTATTGTAAGACAAATTCTAAGTTGTGGGTACAGATGGGCTATGCAAAAATAAAAACACCATGTGGTATAAGCAAATTTGCTGACAGGGAGGTTTTAATTCATTGAAGGAGGCAGTGATATGGAAAATCAACAGCGCCAATTTACTGATAAGGAACAAGAAGTGATTCTCTTGTTGCTCGAAGGCAAAAACACACAGGAAGTTGCCTTGCAACTGGCTGTTTCAACGCGCGCCATTGAACACCATTTGACGCATATCTATGAAAAGTTGGGAGTATGTTCGCGAACAGAAGCAGTTATAGAACTCCTTCGTTTGTTCAAAAAGTAACAAGATTCGGGAATCCGTAGTTGACAGTACACCTTGCGCTGATATGATCTAGGCTATTCATGATTAACTAAAGGAGTAGACATGAAAATATCAACAAGATTGATTCTAATAACGACGATTGCTTTCGTAGCGATAAGCCTCGTCATAAGCAATGCTGTTGCTGTAAATACCAGGATTAGCGAGGTGTCGGCAAGGTCTGCGGTGAAGGTTGGCGAAGACTTATTTTTATCGCCAAATAAAGCGCTTTACGATCAATTGAAAATAAAAATGCTCAACAATATTATCAAAGAGGGATGGTTCTATATTCGCGAGCATGTCCAATACGATGTTGACGACCTAACAAAAGAGGAAATAAATAGCGGACTCGTACCTCTTGTAAACTCTCGATCAGAATCGTGGTGGTACATTAACGCCGCAGGTATGGTGGAGAAATCTATAAGCATTCACAGGACAGAGGACGGTCAGGTGATCCAGGTAGGCATGTTTAGTAATGGCACAGCATGGAATACGACGGTGGATGAAATTATCCCAACTGAACCTTATGTGCTTATGCCTGATTATGGATTAGCCTATCATATGAAATTCCCCGACCTCAAAAGTGAAAAAATTGATAAGAATGGAAAGGAATCTATTCAGTTCAAAATTATATACGTCGAGAAACAACCGTTGAAAATGCTGGATTATTCCAAGAAACTTCTTTCCATGGAATATGAATTTGTGTTTGACAACGCTACGGGTTTTATCGTTAGCGAAATGAACATTGTAAACTTAGAAGATGGGTCTCGGCGTGTGTTAATGAATGTTCAAATAGAAGAAATAAGGCTTGATTATGAGCCGCCCAGCGACGTACTCGAATATTTCACCCTAAAAGAAAATCGGGAGGCGCAGCCATGATATCGCTCCAGCGAAATTTCCGTCCTGTTGTTCTGTTGGTCTTAATCACAAGCGTATTAATTCCAATTGCTGTTCTTGCAGGAACATCCTCGACGAATGGTGGAGTTGGAGATGCCAATTGCACGGCTTCGAAAACCATCACTCAAGGGTCTACTTGGACTGCGTACGTAAGAAGCCAGTGTGATCTTGGAATAGGGCAAATTGGTTATACGTGGTGGACAGTTCGGCAGTATTGCGCTCCTTCTGGTGCATATACTACCCGTTTTCAGTCGTCAGTAGGCGCAGTAAACACTAACACAAACTCGTTTCAGCGATCCTTTGCTGGCATACCGTATGCAGGTTGCACATCCTCGATACAATTGCAAGACCTTGGTCAGCATGATTTCAAAACGATAAATAATACATGGCGACCCACAGTCAATCGTTACGAGATCCATTACTAAAACGCGCTGAATACCTCAATCGAACAAGAAAGCCCCGAATTTCTATTCGGGGCTTTTTCTACTCCAAATATTGTGTCCCACCCTCAAGGATAAATCGAATTACCATGTCGTTGACGATCCACTCGATGGGCGCATGATCGTCAGTGAAGACGGTGGTTGGCTCAAAGCCAGTTTTCAGATTGGCGAAGGTCACTTGCATGGTTGTGATTAGTAACGGGTTGACCGTCGTGTCATTCGATAACGCCAATAAGTTCATCGCAAAGTTT
>Ga0138256_10000799_pt1 | contig 33902 bp, 34 predicted proteins | sample KNB2016incub_MG_FD_105486 | JGI IMG/M metagenome (GOLD analysis project Ga0138256, IMG submission 105486) | Active sludge microbial communities from wastewater in Klosterneuburg, Austria - KNB2014incub_MG | ecosystem: Engineered > WWTP > Activated sludge > Unclassified | place: Austria... | reverse complement strand
GGGCTGTCGGACATGCCGCCCCGTTCGGGGATGCGGATCACCAGCGTGCGCCCCGACGCCGTGGACTCGAGGCTGCTCTCGTCCCGCTTCGGCAACGTGACCTGCACGACCTCGCCCAGCTCTTTGCGGCCGCGCACCGACACCGCCCCCGAGCGACCGCACGCGTCGCAGCCACCCCCCTCGCACGCGGCGCACTTCAGGTTGCGCGGCAGCTCGAACTCGATCAGCGCACCTTCTTCGAGCCACTCGGCCGCGACGTGGATGCGGTGAATGACGTCGGGCCCGCGGGGGACATCCACCGCGCCGGTGACCTTACCGAGCCTGTGCCGGGACAATCTGGAAGATCGTACCCCTTGCCCGGGTCAGTGACTACTTCTTCTTGGCCCGCGGGCCGCGCTGGCACCGGCCCTCTTCGCAGATCGGTTCGCAGGTCCACGGCTCGCACTGGGCCATGGTCCCGCATCCGTTCTTCTTCGCATCCTTGACCAGGGCATCCAGCTTCTTGCCGGTGGGCTTGTCGACCACACCGCCGCAGTCGTTGCCTGGGATCTTCGAGAGCTGGCCGGGGAAGCAGGCGCAGTCCGCGTCCTTCTTGCACTCGTTCTTGGCGGCCGAGAGTGCCTCGTCGAAGTCGTGCAGGGTCTTGTCGCAGCCCTTCAGCTCTTTCGGGGGAGCGGGGGTCTCGGGTTCGGTTGAGGCCGCCGGGCCCGGACCGTCGGACTTCGGGGGCTCGGTGGGCTGGGCGCTCTCGGCCGGCGCTGCCGCCGAGCCTGTTGGGGGCTTGCTGGCGCAGCCCGCGACCAGACACGACACGGCGAACCAGGCGACACTCGTCTTGATCATGCTTTCTCCGTTTTCCTTCACAGCTCGAACACGACCACGCGCTCGTCCTCGGGCTTGGTCAGCTCCAGCTCGAGCGAATAGGTCTTCGGCCCGACGCGTGCGCCGAGCATCACTTGAATCGGCGGGTTGTCGCCCCCCAGCTTCTCCAGCCGCACCCGCACGCGGTATTTGCCACGCGGCGGGTCCCCGTCTTCCAGGTACACGTTCTCCATGTTCTGCCCGCGGCACAGGTTGGTCTTGCCCGGGCAGTCGCGATCTTTGACCAGACCGCTCTTGGCGGCGCGCCCCACCTCGGCCAGCTCTCCGTTCGGGTCCATCACCTCGAGGTCGACGTCGGCGCCCGGCTGCGGCCAGGCGATGGCGAACTGAACCAGGCCCGTGGCCACGCCGCAGCCCTCGTCGATGATGCCGTTGCAGTTGTCGTCGCGGGCGTTGAAGCACAGCTCGGGGCCGCTGGGGGTGCAGGCCTGACGGACCACCACCCCGGGCGCCGCGGTGATGCGCACGATGCGCGGGCCCGGGTCGGCCGGCGAGGCTGCGGGGTGTTCCTTCCCGCAGCTCAACACACAACACAGCGCGAGCACCGCGCCGACGCCGAGCGGGCGCGTCACTCTTTCTTGCCCTTGCCCCCGCCAGCCTTGTCGCCCGCGCTCTCGGGCACCTTCACGTCGGTGATGACCTTGGGGTTCATCAGCTCGAAATAGGCGGCAGACGCCAGCTCGCCGGTGGGGCCCTTCTCGTCGCGCAGCGCCATCAGCACGCCCTGCTCTTTCATGAACTTCAGCGTGCGAATCGCGCCTTCCATCAGCTCTTTCTTGCTGGTGTCTTTCGCCATCTGCATCAGCCGCTGGCGCAGCACCACGCGGGTGAACGAGTGCGGCCCGTTGTCGAACTGCAGGTTGTCGAACTGCTTCATCAGCAAGAACGGCGCCCAGTCTTGCGGCACGCCCTTGAGCTCGACCTGCTGAATCGCGATGGCGTTGTCCACCCACTTGAAGATGCGCCCGCTGTTCAGATCTTCGTGCGACCAGTAGCCGAACGCGTCGTACCAGAGGTTCTGCAGCTCCTCGACCGTGGCCTTGGGCTTGTCGGCGAACATCGCCACCGCGCGCTTGGCCGTGTCCGGGCTGCCGCCCAAGATCAGGGCTAGCGCGGCGTCGGTGAGCAGCGAGTCGGTCTTCAAGAGCTCGAACAGCTTGGCCTCGACGTCCTTGTCGAAGCCGGTCTTGCCGATGGCGGCGCCCACCTGATGCCGCGTCTCGAGCGTGGCTTCGGCGTTCAGCATGGGGAGCAGGGCCGACGACACGCCGGGGATGGGCCGGCGAATGAAGGCCTCGAGCAGGCAAGCGCGGCGCTGCGAGTCGGCCTTGTCGGCCTTCTTGTACTCTTGCACCTTCTTCGCCACCTCGAGCATGTCCTCTTTGCTGCCCACCCACGGCAGGGCGGCGCACGCCGACATGCGGGCTTGCTCGTTCTCTTTCGGCTCTTCGATGTACTTGAGCAGCGGCTTGAACCCGCGGGGGTCTTGCCACTGGGCCATGCCGTCGGCAGCGCCCACACCCAGCGCGCGCAGCGTCATGCCCAAGATCGCCAGCCCGCCGGCCATCAGGCCGTCCATGGTCACGTCCAGCTTCGGGTCGCGACGGGTCAGCGACTTCTCCAGCACCGCCCAGCTCTGCTCGTCCTTCAGCCAGCCCACGTAGCGCATGGCGCTCTGCGCCACGACCCACTCTTCGGGGAAGGGCGGCTGCTGGCCCTCGAGCGGCAGCGGCTTGGCCGGGTCCGCCCACTTGCGGAAGGCGGTGATGTCCTTGGTCGACTCCATGGCCGCCAGCGCGCGCAGCCCGTTGGCGTGCGGCGAGGGCATCTCGTGGATCCAGAAGATGACCGCGTCTTCACCCTCTTTGCGGATGTACTCGCGCTTGTCGGGGTGCATCGCCGCCAGATCCGCGATCATGCGCGTGGCCACCACGCGCTCTTGGTCGTCGCGCTTGAGCAGCTGCTCGTGATCGTACTGATCGCTGTAGATCTTCAGCGGGTCCATGCGCAGGCGCTTGGCCAGGGTCGGCACCGCGCGCACGTCGCCGATCTCGGCCATGGCCGTGGCGGCCTCGGTCTGCCAGTGAATGTGAGGCTTGGTCTCGATGAACTTCCCGAGGGCGTCGCCGCAGCGCGGGTCTTGCAGCTCGCGGATCAGATCGAACACCACCTTGGTCTGGAACCAGGCCTTCTCGACGTCGCTGTCGTTCGAGCCCAGCGCCAGCAGCAGACCTTCGCAGCCAATGCCGTCTTTCAGCGCGTGCAGGTACTTCTTGCGGCTCTCTTTGTCCGTCTTCTTCAGGGCCGAGATCAGCGGCTCGCGCGCGCGCTGATCGCCGATCTTGCCCAGCCCGGGCGCGGCCTGCCGCGCAATCTCGGCGTCGCTGTCTTGCACCAGCTTGATCAGCGCATCGGTGTACTTCGGCGCCGCGTTGCGCGACAGCACGGTGGCCACCAGCTGGCGCACCGCGCCGCTCTCGTCGCCCGCCATGGTCGCCAGCTTGTCGGTGTCGATCAGCTTCACCAGCTTCTCGGGGTCGAACGCCACGCCGCCGCCCAGGCGCTGCACCTTCGAGAGGTGGCCCGCGCGGTAGAGCACCATGATCTGGTCGAAGGCCGACGCCTCGCCCAGCACCACCAGCGCCCACGCGATCTGCGGCTTCGCGCCCGGGCCCGCCTTGGGCAGGGCCTGCATCAGCGCGCCCTTGGCCTTCTCGGCGGTGGGCAGGCCGTACTCGCTGAGGCAGGTCGCGGCCATCGACTGGATGGGCTCGCTCGGACGGGTCAGCGCCTTCATCGCCAGATCCACGCCGGCCGGGTCTCGGGCGAAGGCCAGCTGCTTGAGCGACTCTTGCACCAGCTCGTCGCTGGCCTCCGAGGCCGCCCACTCGCGCCACTTCGGCAGCTGCTCGTCCTTGGGCAGGACGAAGGTCGCTTTCTTCCGCTGTTCGACCTGCTCTACAGTGAGCTTCTCAGCGTCCTTCTTGAGCCCGATGAACAGGAACAGCACGCCGCCGATGACGGCCACGAGTCCGATCAAGATCACGAAGGGGTTGAAGCGGCCCTTCTTGAAGTTGCCGTCCCCCATGTCGTACGAGCCGGGGGCGCCGCCGCCGGGCAGTTGCGGCGCGCCGCCGCCGGGTGCGCCGTCGTCGTCGGGCGGCCACTTCGCCAGGTCGACGCGATCTTCTGCTTCTTCCCCCACCAGCGGTGGAACGGGCCGGGGGGCGGGCTGCGGGGACGGCGAGATCGGTTCGAGCATATTTCCTCCGACGCGGTGCAGGCCCGTCGACCACTGGGTCGTCGCCCGAGCCCGCACATCGAGCGGCGGCGACCTTATCCCAGACCTGCGACGACCTGAAGCGCGGAGCCGCCCAACTGGCGGAAAATGTGGGTGACCGAGGGCCCGCCGCCGCCTTCGGCCGAGCCTGCCGCGGCGTCGCGCAGCCGCCGGCCCTGGCTCGTGCCGCTCGGGGTCGCGCTGGCCACCAGCGCCGCCGTGACCGCGCTTTCCTACGGAATGCCCGACAAGTACGCGGCCACCGCGGTCGGGCTCGGCTTCCTCGCGGCCACCTACGGGGTCGCCTTGCGCCGCGATCACCCGCTGCCCCCCGAACACTACGGGCTCGGACTCGGCGGGCTGCTCGACCCAGCGCCCCTGTCGCTGGTGCGGGTGGCGCGAGAGTCGTCCCGAGCCCTGGCCTGGGCCGCCGCCCTCGCGGTCGCCATCTTCCCGCTCTTCTGGCTCGGCTATCAGTGGTGGTGGAAGCCGCGTCACGCCTTCGTGCCGGGCGCGCTGCCGTCGTTCGGCGACGACGTGCTCGGGCAGCTCCTGGTGATCGCGCTGCCAGAAGAGGCCTTCTTCCGGGGCTACCTGCAGACGGCGCTCGACGACGCGTGGAAGCCGCGCGTGAAGATCCTCGGCGCCAACCTCGGCTGGGGCATCTTGGTGTCGAGCGCGCTCTTCGCCCTCGGGCACTTCGCCACCGAGGCGCACCCCAACCGGCTGGCGGTGTTCTTCCCCGCGCTGGTGTTCGGTTGGCTGCGAGCCAGGACGGGCGGCGTCGGCGCGGGCATCGTGTTCCACGCGCTGTGCAACCTGTTCGCGGCGTATCTGGCAAGGAGTTACGGGATGGGGAGGTGAGCCGAGCAGGGTTGGCCGAGCTGAGTAGCTACTTCGCGACCTTCATCACCATGCCGTCGAAGTAGGCGACTGATGCCGTCCAGTAGACACTGGAGGCGTCCACGGCGATGCCGACCGGGACGGCGCCGGGCAGCGACGAGAGCGTCGTCGCCGGGCCTCCGCCGATGGGCACCTTCCTCACCGCGCCGTCCGCACTCGTCCAGTAGACATTGGTGGCGTCGACAGCGATGCGCTGGACGCCGCCCTGCTCCGACGCGAGGGTCGTCGCCACGCCGCCGCCCAGCGGCACCTTCATCACGCTGTCGCCGTTGGCCCAGTAGACGCTCGTGGTATCCACAGCAATGCCTTCGGCGCCGCTCTGCCCCGAAGCCAGCACCGTGGGTGTGCCTCCGCTGAGGGGCAGTTTCATCACGGTGCCGCCATTGGCGTTCCTCCAGTAGACGCTGGTCGTGTCCACAGCGATGCCCGAGGGGCCGCCTTGCCCCGAGGCCAGCGCCGTGGGTGTGCCTCCGCTGAGAGGCAGTTTCATCACCGTGCCGCCATTCAGGTTCGTCCAGTAGACGCTGGCGCCGTCCACGGCGATGCCAATCGGCTGGCTCTGCCCCGACGCGAAGGTCGTGGGACTGCCTCCGCCAAGTGGGACCTTCATGACCGTGCCGCCATTCGTGTCCGTCCAGTAGACGTTGGTGGCGTCCACAGCGATGAAGGCGGAAGCGTCCTGCCCAGGGGTGCCCGAGGCCAGGGTCGTGGGATTGCCTCCACCGACGGGCACCTTCATCACCGTGCCGCTCCCGCTCGTCCAGTAGACGCTGGTAGCGTCCACCGCAATGGCTTGGGGGTGGCTCAGCTCCGACGCCAGGGCGACCCCCGCGTCCCACTTCAGGCGGCTCAATGTGAGCGTCGGGAACTTCACCTTCTGGCTGACGTCGTGCAGCCACAGCGTGTCGCCCTGCACGCAAAAGGTGAAGGAGGCAAGGTTGGGGAGATCCACGACGTTTCCAGAAACGACCACTGAACCGCCACAAGGACCAAGAAGGTTGCCTGCACTGTGCGATCCGCACTGCGACAGGCCCCCGCTCACCGAGCAGTGACAACTACCGCTGTGGATCGTGAATTGGCCCGTAACAGTGCCGTGCGCAGTGGGGTCTACACACTCCCGTTTCGCGCAGGCCGAGACGACCTCCCATGTGCCCATCGGATCGCCACCGCAGCTCGGCGGTGCGGCACACGTCTCCGCGAACGTGACGTTGCCAGCGCTGCCGCCCGCGCCGCCCGCGCCGCTCGTACCGCCCGCGCCGCTCGTACCGCCCGCGCCGCTCGTGCCGCCAGCGTCGTCGGAGCTCGAGCACGCCGAAGCGGTAGCCGCAACGCACGCGACGGCGCCGATGGCCAAAGCTCGGACGAAGCTCGGGAACCGGCACGCCGTCGGTCTTGTTCTCGCTCTGTCACTCGCCCTGGAAGCAGTGCCCATCGTCACAAGTCCCTCCCGCACTGTCGCACTCTATCTCGGGGCTCGGCATCTCGCATGGCCATGTGCATTCGCCCTCGACGCAATCGAGCGCCGCCTGGCCGGTTTGGCTACAGTCGCTGGTCTCTTCACATGGTTCGCCCAACTTCGCGCCGGTCGATACTGGGACCGATTGGCCGCCTAGCGGAGCAGCCTGCGAAGCCTGCCCCGAGTTCTCTTCCTTCCGGTCGGCCTGACAGCCGTCCCGCTTCTCCGGCGCCTTCCCGGTCCCCGACGGTTCCTTCACGGTTGCGTATAGAAAGAAGACCGTGGCCGCCATGATTGCTTTGGTCATGTGGATGACTAGCTCGGGCGGCTGCAACACCCGTTCCAGTGGCGAAGACGGGACAAGCACCACGCGACGCGGCGCGAAGTGTACTGACCGCCGCACACCTTGTGCCGCAGCGTGCACAGCCAGGTCGCGCCTTGGCTCCGCGGATGCGACCTGGCAAGGAGCTATGGGATGGGGAGGTGAGGGTGTATGGCGTCCCGACGCTGCGCGCGAGCATGGCCAGGGCGTGACATCAGCGAAACGCGTAGAGGTAGTTCGTGCCCCTTGACCCTGCGTAGATCGTTCCGTCCCGGGCGACTGCGATCGAGTCGCCGAGCCGGCGAAACGCCAGCGCCGCTGGCTCGTCTCCAGGCTGCCCGCCCTTCTCGATGGCAGCGTTCCAGGCCGCCGTCGAATCGGCCGCCGGCGTCCCTTGCTCGAGGAACTCCCGGGCCGCCTTCGCGAGCAGGGCACTGCGGGAGATCTTGAGAGCGCGCGCCCGCGCGTCGACGAGTCGAAACAGATCGCCCGGCAAGGACACGGACGTCTTCATCCTATGAGGATGACCGGTATTACCTGCCCGGGTCAATGCGCTCGAGATTTCTGCCCGCAGGCTTCGGTCTGTTCCAGGCGAAGCGCCAGAGGGACGCCTGCGGGCTCTGTGGCACCATGAAATCTCATAGTTCTGCTATGAGATTTCATGGTACCTTTGCGACGTGATCTCCCGGGACGCCCACCTCGACGCGCTGCGGGGCGCCCTCCGGCGGGCGCCCGTGGTGGCGCTGCTCGGCGCCCGCCAGGTGGGAAAGAGCACCCTGGCCGGCGTGCTCGCGCGAAGCTGGCAAGGGCCGACTGCCGTCTTCGATCTCGAGAACGAGCGCGACCGCCGCCGCCTGGGCGACCCCCTGCTCGCGCTCGAGGGGCTACGCGGGCTCGTGGTGCTGGACGAAGTCCAGCATCACCCCGAGCTCTTCAAGACGCTACGCGTCCTCGCGGATCGACGCCCGACGCGCGCCCGCTTCCTGGTGCTGGGCAGCGCGTCGCCCGCGCTGCTGCAGCAAAGCGCGGAGTCGTTGGCTGGCCGCATCCTGTATCAGGTGCTTCCGGGCTTCCTGCTGGCGGAGGTGCGGCCCGAGCGCTCGGACAAGCTCTGGCTCCGCGGCGGGTTCCCGCGCGCTTTCATCGCAGGGCGAGACGCCGACAGCTTCGACTGGCGCCGAGCGTTCGTGCGGACCTTCCTCGACCGCGACCTTCCGCAGCTGGGTGTTCGGGTGGCCGCCAAGGCGCTCGAGCGGTTCTGGATGATGCTCGCTCACGTGCACGGGGGCGTGCTGTCCTGGTCCGAGCTCGGCCGCTCGCTTGGGGTCAGCGACATGACGGTCCGCCACTACGCAGACCTCTTGGCGCAGACCTTCATGGTGCGTCTGCTCTCGCCTTGGCACGAGAACATCTCGAAGCGGCAGGTGAAGTCTCCCAAGATCTACATCCGAGATAGCGGCCTCCTGCACGCGTTGCTCGACCTCCGTGACCTCTCGGCGCTGCGCGGGCACCCCAAGGCCGGCGCGTCCTTCGAGGGTTACTGCCTGGAGCAGGTCACGCGCCACCTCGGCGTGGAAGACGCCGAGTGCTTCTTCTGGGCGACCCATCAGGGCGCGGAGCTCGACCTCCTCGTCGTCCGGGGAGGTCGCCGGATGGGCTTCGAATTCAAGCTGAACAGCGCTCCCGGCATGACCCCTTCCCTCCGCGTCGCGCTCGAGGACTTGAAGCTGGATCACATCGACGTGGTGCACCCGGGCCCGCAGACCTTCCACATCGCTCCCAAGGTACGGGCGCTTGCCCTCGCTCACCTGAGCCGAGAGCTCCGCGGGGCGTCGCCGCGAGCACGAGCGCGAGCGCGCAAAGCGGGAACGCGCTAGTCCGGCTGGGGCGCTCTGCCCAGGCTGAGCTGAGCGAGAGCGTCCGACGTCGTTGCCGGACATCGAGTGCGTCGAGCGGGGCTCTCGCGCAGCGGAGTGAGACCGGGTACGCTGTGTCTCGCGTGGACCCGACCCGGCTGCCACCCACTTCGCCAGCGCTCCTCGACCCCGGAGCCAAGCCGTACTTCGTTTGGTGGACGGAGTGTTCGGTGGCCGAGTTCAGCGCCCATCTGCAGGATCCCGAGCCTGAGACCCGCGCGTATTGGCTGGGCGCGCTCCTGCGCGAAGCCAACACCCGCGACGCTTGGCTGTTCGTCACGCCGAGCGAGATCCGCGCCCTCTGGCCCCACCTCGCCCGACACCTTGGCCGGAGCCGAGCCATGTGGGCATGGCTGCTCGGGCTGGAAGAGCCCCGCTGGCCGCCGGCGGGAGCGCGCGGTGAATAAGCAGTTCGACCGCAGGGTCCTCGACGACGCTAGCCTCGAGTTCGTTCGAGCCTGTCAGCGCCGCGTGCCGTGCCACCTTGGCGGTGGCGCGGCGCTCGCGGGGGCATTCCTGAGCCACCGTCTCTCGCGCGACATCGATCTCTTCTGTCACGACGCTCGAGAGCACCGAGAGCTGGCGCGTGAGCTCGGCACGGTCGCCGCGGAGTGCGGGGCCAGCTTGAGCGTGCAGCGCGACGGAGGCACCTTCCTGCGTGCAGAGCTGACGCTCGCGACGCGGGTCTTGGTGGTCGACGTGGTGCACGAGCCGCAGGCTGACCTCGAGCCGCCACCACCCGCGATCGAGTCCGTCGTCGTCGAGTCGCTCGCGGACCTCCGTGCCTCGAAGCTCACATGCATCCTGTCACGGGCAGAGCCCCGCGACCTGGTCGACCTGTGCTTCCTCGAGCGCGCGGGGTTCCCGCCCGAGAGCGATCTGCACCTCGCACTGAAGAAGGACGCGGGCATCGACCCGGGCATCCTCGCCTGGCTTCTCAGGCAGTTCCCGGTGAGCCCGCTTCCGACCATGCTCAGCCCGCTGAGCAGCGACGACCTCCGAGCCTACCGGGACGCTCTCGCGGAGCGCATGCGCAAGCTGGCCGTGCCCAACGAAAGCTGACGGGAGCACACCGCCGCCCGGCCCAGCAGCCCGCGCACCGCCTGGCCCGGTTCAAGTCTGCCCGCCCCCGGCCGTTCATGGGTTTGGCATGCGCAATTCCGTCCACGTTGCCGCTGGTCTGGGGCTCTTCGGGTTCCTGTTCTTCGCCTGCGGCGGCGGTGACGCAGGGTCCGGCGGCGAGGGCTCGGGCACCGGAGGGGGCAGCGGTGCGGCCACCGGCGGCGCGGCCGGCGCTGCGGGTGGGGGCGCCGGTGGGGGTCTGAGCCCGGGTGGGGGCGGCTCGAGCGGCAGCGCCAGCACGGGCGGCAGCGCGAGCACGGGCGGCAGTGCCAGCACGGGCGGCAGCGCGGGCGCCGACGGCGGCGCGGACGTCAGCGTGCCCGACGCGACCTTCGTCTACAACCCGCCGGAAGCCGGCACCGACGACGCCTGCGCCACGGTGGCCGCCACACCCACCAAGCCGCCGGTCGACGTCATCTGGATCATCGACCAATCGGGCTCGATGAGCGACGAGATCGCCCAGGTCAAGGCCAACGTCAACGGGCACTTCGCCAACATCATCCAGGACAGCGGCCTCGACTTCCGCGTCATCATGTTCGCCAATGCCCAGTACCCGGTCGCATCGCGGCGCGTGTGCGTCTTGCCGCCGCTCGGCGCTGCCAGCTGCGGCGCCGACAACCCGCCGCGCTTCTTCCAGGTGAACCAGAACGTCGAGAGTCTGGACTCGCTGCTGCTGTTCAGCAGCACGGCCTGGTGGCCTCAGGTGAAGTCCCACCTTCGCCCCGAGTCATTCAAGGCGTTCGTCGAGGTCACCGACGATCAATCGAGCCTGTCCGCGGCGAGCTTCGACGACTTTCTGCTGAAGGGCATGGCCGCGGGCTACTTCGGCACCGCCGCCCAGCGCCGCTACGTGTTCCATTCCATCGTCGGGGTCGCCTCGCCCTTGGGTCCGACCGCGCCCAAGACAGAAAGCAAGTGCCCGAGCTCCGAGAACCCGGGCCCGCAGTACCAGGAGCTCAGCATGCTCACGGGCGGGATGCGTCACCCGGTGTGCGACAACGACTACTCCACGGTGTTCAAGGACATCGCCACCAGCATCGTGAACTCTCTGGCGTGTGACCTTGCCACCCCCGGTGCCAGCGACGCCGGCGTCTTGGATTGGAGCAAGGTGAAGCTGCAGTACACCCCGGGAGCCGGCGGGGCCGGGCCGGCGACCTTCCAGCAGGTGCCCGGCAAGGCGAGCTGCGGCGCGGTGGACGGCTTCTACTACGACGATCCGAAGAACCCGACCAAGGTCACGCTCTGCCCCGCCTCGTGCAGCGCAGTGAGCACCGACAAGGGCGCCAAGCTCGAGCTGCTCCTCGGCTGCCTCGGCAGCTGATCGCCGCGCGCAAGTGCCAGTCTGTGCCACGCGCTCCGGGCACGGTTGCTGCTTGGGGGAGTGCTCATGCTGATGAAGCACACCCTGGTCTTGCTGGCGTTCGTTGCTGGGGCATGCGGAGGCTCGTCGATCGACGGGTCGGGGACAGGAGGCGCAAGCGGCGCCACGGGGGGCGGCACGGGCGGAGGGGCGGCGGGTGCCGCCGGGGGTGGCGGAGCGGCGGGATCCAGCGGAGGCAGCGCGGGCCTTGCCGGTACCGGGGGAAGCGGAGCCGCCGCACCGTGCGACGCGCTCGAGAGCCAGCACTCGGCCGCGGTGGATCAGGCGAAGGTTTGCACGGTGGGTTCGGCCACGGCCTGCAAGAGCGGCGTGGACACCAGCATCTCGGGCTGTGGCCACTGGATCCTCGGCGACTCGAGCAACACCGCCGCGCACGCCGAGCTGACGAGCCTTTCGCAACAGTACAAGTCGGCCGGCTGTCCCCTCGAGTCGTGCGGCGTCGGCGGCTGGTCGCCGATGCCTGCGGAGTGCCAACCCACGGGACAGGGTGGCTCGAACGGCGTGTGCGTGTCGACGAAGTGGTGATCGGACGCTGCGGCAGCGTGCCCAGCTTCCGGAGCTCGAGCGTCTGTCAGGGCACCTCGAAGCAGTACAGTCGGTAGTCGAACGAGCAGTTGAAGGGGATCTGCTCCGTCCACTGCGCGAGCGTCGCGCCGGTGCCGGTGCGGCCGATGAGGCCTTGGCCGGTCTTCACCGTGAAGTCGGTGCAGCCCGAGCCGCTGAAGGTGCCGTCGTTCTTGGTGGCGGTCCACACGCCCCAGAAGCCGGTGGGCAGGGCGGCGCCGGTCTCGTCGCGATCGATCTTCACCTTCGGGGGCCCCGCGGTGATTGTGACTCATGGTCTGGCAGGGGCCAAAGCGATGGCAGTCCGCGCGAGGGTCGCGAGCGATCCGGCCAAGGGCGTCGCTCCCCGCCTGCATCAAGGCGTGCACCGCGGGGTCGTCCCCCGAGAGCGCGCTGTCGATCACCTCGACCCGCGTCGGGTTCCTCGCGTCGAACAGCCACGCAGCGACACCGAACCCCGCGGCGTCGAGACTGGGGCGCGCGACGCGGGCGACTTCGGAAAGCCACTCCCGCTCCGAGAGCTCGACGCGATAGGCAGTCTCGATTACCTCGACGAGGTCGGCAGCCATTCACGGACAAAAGTAGCGGGAGTCGTTCGCGGGCCAAATAGTCACGTTTTTCCGCGTCACGGCGCTTCGAGGTGTCGGCCTGGCTCCCTTCAGGCGGCCTCAAACCTGCGTTGCGCGCCCCCCCGAACCGGCGCACCCTCTTTCGCATGGGCTCCGAAGCTCAGCGCGGATTCGTGACGGAAAACGAGTTCTTTGCGCTCCCCGAGTCCAACCAGCTCGTCGAGCTCCTCGACGGAGAGGTGTACAAGCCGCCCGCACCCAGCCCGATGCACCAACTGGTCGTCGGCCCGCTCTATCGAGAGGTCGCAGCCTGGGCCGATGCACACGCGCCCAGTTTCGTGGGGCTTGCGCCGCTCGACGTGCGCCTTGCACCGAATCGCATCGTTCAACCGGATGTGTTCGTCCTCGCGGGTGGTCTCAGCGCTCCAGATGGCCCCATCGAGCAGGTCCCGGAGCTGGTCATCGAGGTGCTCTCGCAGAACCGGAGCCACGACCGCATCACCAAGCGACTGGTGTATGCGCAGGCCGGCGTTGCCGAGTACTGGATCGTCGATCCGGTCGACCGCAGCATCGAGATCTGCGCGGGGCTGAACACAATCGAGGTGGCTTCCACGCGCGCCGAGTCCCGCGTGCTCCCCGGTCTCGCGGTAGACCTCAGTGCGCTCTTCCGCTGAGCAACGTCACGGCGCTTCGGGGTTGTAGCCGGGCTTCTTGCCGGCGGGCTTCGGCGCAGGAGCGGGCTCGGGTGCGGGCGCCGGCGCGGGCTCTTTCACGGTGCCCGCGTCTGCGGTCTTGGTCGCGGGTGCCTTGGTCGTCGCGGGCCGCTTCGCGTCCGTGCCGGGCGCTGGCTCGGGCGGCGCGACGCCGGGCTCCACGCTGGGCGACGGGACCGCCGCAGGCGCAGCGCTGGGCGGCTGCGCGACGGGAACCACGTCGCTCGCTGCCGAGGCGCTCGCCTCTGCCCCCGCGGTGGAGCTGGCCCGCGTGATCGCGAACACGGTCCCGCCGATGGCGAGCACGAGCAAGAGGCCGCCGGCGGCGACGAAGGGCACGACCGACCGCTTCGGCACCGAGCCCGCGCCGGAGACCGTGCTGTAGACGGAAGCGTTCGAGCGGTTGAAGTCATCGCCGCTCGCGGCCTGTGCGGCGGGCGAGGCCGCGGTGGGCAGGTACCCGATCTGCGGCGAGGAGGCCTGCAGCGACGGAGCCGCGGCGACCGGCGAAGACGCCCTGACCGGCGGCATCGCCACGCTCGGCAGCGCCGAGAGCCCCGCGGGCACGGGCACGCCGAGCGCCTCCGCAAGCGCGCGCACCTGCTCGCCAACGCTGCGGAAGCGCTGTGCGGGATCGCGATCGCAAGAGCGCGCGAACCAGGCGTCGAACGCTGGCGTGAGCTGGTACGGCCGGAGCGTCGACGGCGGCGCGAGCGGCTCGGCGATGATCTGCACCAGGAGCTCCGCCACGGTGTTGGCGCGCCAGTACACGTGCCCGGTGATCAGGCGGTAGGCGATGAGGCCGATGGCCCAGATGTCGGTGCCAGCCCCGATCTGCGCTTGCAGCCCCTTCGCCTGCTCCGGTGCCATGTAGAGGGGCGTGCCGAACACCGCGCCGGTCTTGGTGCCGCCGCCGGCCTGCGCCGTGGAGCCGAGCCCCTCGCCGCCCATCACCTTGCTGATGCCAAAGTCGAGGATCTTGACGAGCTGCGACCCGTCCTCGCGCTTGTGCAGGAACAGGTTCTCGGGCTTGAGGTCGCGGTGCACGATGCCGGCCGCGTGGGCCTTGTCGAGCGCGCGCGCCACCTGCGCCAGCATGTCCACGACCTGGTCCGGTGGCAGCATGCCGTAGGTCTCGGCCATCTTCTCCAGATCCTGGCCGTCGAGCAGCTCCATCACCAGGAACGGCGCGTTGTCGAGCTCCGGCGCGACGTCCGCGTCGGTGACCTTCACGACGTGCTCGCTCTTGATCTTCGCCGGCGCCCGCGCCTCGCGCTTGAAGCGTTCCACCGTCTCGGGCGACGCATTGGCGTGCGCCAGGAGCAGCTTCAGCGCAAGGTGGTCACCCGTGTTGACGTGCTCCACCACGTACACCACGCCCATGCCCCCGCGACCGAGCTCGCGGAGAACGCGGTAGCGGGAGGCGATGAGCTGCGGGGTAGGGGTGGACGACATGGTCAGCGGTGCTCCTCGTTCACTTGCAGCCCTGCAAGACGTCCTGAATGGAAGACTGGGTACATTCGGTGCCGGTCCAGGTGCACTTCACCTTCTTCAACGCCTGGCCGCAGCCGTCCCCAGCGCCTGGCGCTTTGACGTAGTAGTGCTCGCCGTTGGCGTAGTTGTAGCAAGTGGCCGAATCGGGCATCCAGGCGCAGGCCCAGAGCCCCGCTTCGAGCTTGTACTGGACGTCCACCACGCCATTGCAGTTCCAGTCCCACGAAACATACGCCCCGTCCTGATACTGCGTCGTGTGCCAAGAGTCCTGCGCAGTGCCGACGGTCAGATTGCAGCTCGTGCCAGCAGTGCCAGCGCAGGTCTTGTTGCCGCTTCGGTAGCAGGCCGACCCCGGCGTTCCGACGGAGCACGCGCCGAAGTCGAACCCGTCGCTATCGGCACCGTTGCAGTTCTTGTCCGAGCCGTCTCCGCACGTCTCGGGCGCACCCGGGTGGACGTCTGCGGCGGTGTCCTTGCAGTCGGTGGTGGCCTGGCAGCTCGCTTTGAGCTTCCAGGTATCGTCGGGGGCCGAACAGGCCATGTTGCCGCATTGGGTGAGCAGCTCGCAGTAACCGTCCTTGTCGTAGTCGCGGCAGTACTCCTTCTTCTTCACGACAGACGGGCAGGTCGGCCAGGTCCCGTTGGAGCAGACGAGCTCGACCTTGTTGCACGCGTCCGGATCGTTGGCGTGGCAGGTCTGCTTCTGCCCTGCGCTGCAACCGCAGCCCGTATTGGGCGTGCCGTCGCAATCGTGATCCTTGCCATCGCAGAGGGGACTGTCGGGTGAGGGCGCGCCCGGTTTTGCGCTGCACCCCGCGACCCCGTTGATGCACGTCTCGACGCCGCTCGCCAGGCACTCTCCGAGCCCTGCCGTGCACGGCGTGGCGGTAGAGCCGGGGTAGACGTTCTTGTCGGTGTCGTCGCAGTCGTCGCCGGTGTCGACGGAGCCACTGCCGATGGCCTTGCACTGCGCGGCGGCGTGTCCGTCACCGTCCTCGTCCTTGGCGATGAAGTTGCACGTCTTCAGCACCAGATCGCAGTTCGCTGCAGCACAGTTGAGCGGTTCGGTTGCCGGGAGCTTCGCTTCGCAATCGGCGTCGGTGGTGCAGCCGACCGCCGTGCCGCCAGTGCCTCCGCCACCGCTGCTCGCGCCGCCAGTGGCGCTGCCTCCTGCGCCGCCCGCACCACCGCCATTGGCGCCGCCTGCGTTCCCCGAGCCACCCCCACCGTTCCCGCCGCCCGTGTCATCGCCGCCGCACGCGGCCGTCCCCAGCGCACCCACCGAGAGCAATGTCACGAGCCGAATCACACGTTTCATCTTCCGTCCTCTCGCTCCTCCGTTGTCCACTTCCGCGCTACCGAGCTCGTGAGGGCTCGGTAGCGGGGGGCGATGGTCGGCGGGCCAAGTAGTCGCGCGTGATCGCTCGCCCCCGAGTGCCGGTGCTGCGACGACGAACGAATGCCGGCCTCCACGCTCGAGCAGGTGGTCACTTGCATTCCTGGACTACCGTCGTGGGCCCACTGGGGTAGCCGATGCACATTGGCGTCGGGCTCCCGCCCCACAGGCACTTGAAACGGCTGATGTTCTCTCCGCAGTGTGGCCCCGCAGGCGCCCACGCGGGCACGGCCGCATGGTAATTCGGCTCGTACCCGGCGTCCCCGTTGAGGCAGGTGGCGACGTCGGTGTAGGCGCCGCAGAAGTTCCCGGGCACAGCCAGATACCTGGGCTGCACGGTGCCGTTGCAGTTCCAATCCCAAGACGAGTAGGTCCCGCTGACGTACGCCGCCGAGTGCCAGGTGTCTTGAGGCGTGGCGGCTGTCGCGCTGCAGGTAGTCACTGACGTTCCAGCGCAGACCTTGGTCCCGCTTCGATAGCACGCGGTGCCGTACGTCCCGGCGGTGCACGATGCTCCGACGTCGAATCCGTCGCTGTCGCCGGCGGTGCAGTTTGCGTCGACGCCATCACCGCAGGTCTCCTTCGCGCCGGGGTAGGCGAAGTTCTTCTTGTCGTCGCAGTCGTCCTTGGGACAGCTGCTCTTCCAAGTCGAGCCCGGAGCCGAACACGCAAGTTGGCAACTGGTTGTGCAGTGCGCGTCTCCATCGCCGTCCGGGCAGTACTCGACCTTGGCGACTGGAGCGGGACAGGTGGGGAACTTGCCTGTGCTCGCGTTGCAGTCTACCTGGGCCGTGTTGCACTGTCCGGCGTTGCACGTGGTCTTTTCGCCGGCCACACAGACGCAACCGTTCTTGGGGTTGCCATCGCAGTCCTCGTCCGTCGTGGCGTCTGAGCAGAGCTCGGTGCTCGGCCCAACCGCACCGTTGCACTTGCCCGGCACGCCGGCGTTGCATTCCCGCTTCCCGAGCTTGCAGATGCCGACCCCGTCCTTCGCCGAGTCGAGGCCGGGAATGGCACTTCCGGTAGCCGTTTCCGCGCAAGGCGCGAGGTCGAGGGGATCGCACGCGCAAGATTTCCCGCCAACCTTCTGGTTGTCGCTGGTCCCGTCGCAGTCGTTGTCCTTCGAGTCGCAGGCGTCGGATTTGCCACTGCCGGGATCCGCTGGCCCGTCCCAAGCGCCGGGGTAGCTCTGAACATCCCCATCATCGCAATCATCCCCTGCCGCGACGCTCCCACCCCCCACCGCCGCGCACTTCGCCGCTGCGTGCCCATCCCCATCCGCGTCCTTCGCGACGAAGTTGCACTTCTTGAGCACCAAGTCGCACTTCGCCTCGGCGCAGTCCGTGGGGTTGGTCGCGGGCATCTTGGCGGCGCAGTCGCCGTCGCTCGCACACTCCACGGTGCCGCCCCCGCTCCCCCCAGCTCCAGTCCCCGCGTTGCCGCCCGCGCTCGTTCCGCCGCCGCCCATGCCGCCGCCGTCGATGCCGGCTGTGGCGCCGCTGCCGCCGCCGCCACCGCCGGAGCCGCCCCCGCTGCACGCGGCGACCACGAACCCCGCCACCGAAAGCAAGCCCACCGCACCGATCACCGTCTTCATCGTCGTCCTCCCAGTCATCAAGTCACGCCGCACGCGCCAGGCACGAACCAGAACTCGAGCTTCTGCCCCGAGGTCGACTGCGTCGCCTTGAGCAGCATCAGATCTCCCGCCGGGTTCGGCTTCGCGCCGACGAAGCCCTGCAGGTCCGACGCGGGGCCCACGAGCTTGCCGCTGGCGTCCAGGCGCTGGCTGCGCACCGCGGGGCCGTCGACCAGCCAGGTCGCCAGCCACTCCTTCGATGCTTCTTGCCAGGCGACGTTGGTCGCGGTCTGAAAGCCGCCGCTCGCCGCGGCAACCTGACCGACCGCGGGCGTGCCGAAGGTGCCCTGCGCGTCCAGCGGCAACAGCGCGAGCGCCAGCTTCTGCGGCGTGCAGCCGATCTCCGCGACCACCGCGAGCTGGAACCCTGCGCCGTCTTGCTTCAACGAAGCGGACACGGCCCGCGCTCCCGCGAGCCCCGGAAGCGTCGTGGTCGAGACCGTCTGCACGCCGCCGCCGCTCGCCTCGAGGACCCACGCGCCCACGTCGCCGCCCGCCGGCGAGACCACGAGGACTCGGTTGCCGAGCGAGAGCACCGAGGGCGGGCGCACGCTGGTCGCGTCGGTGACGAGCGGCTGCGGCGAGCCGAGCGCGGAAGCGCTGCTCTTGGCGTCGTCGATGAGCACGACGTTCAGCGGCGCAGGCCCCGCGCTGGGACACGCGCTGAGCGGCTCCTTGCGCTGTGCGTACGGGACTTCGTAGTAGGCGCCGATGCCCTGATCGCCGACGCCCGAGAGCGCGAACGCGGGCAGCGCCGCGCCGGCCGGAGCGCAACCGAGGGTCGCCTTGGCGGCCTGACCCGAGCCGGCGAAGCGATACAGGAGCTCACCCTGAGTGCACGGGCTCGTGCCGATGACCAGCGCGGCGGTGCCGCCCGAGAGCGGACGCGCGTAGGCGTGCCGGGGCTCGAAGTTGGGCTCGTCCGTCAAGAGCGCGCAGGCGCTCGAGCCGGTCCCGCCGGGCAGCGGCGTGGAGTACAGGCACTTGCCGCCGCCCGCGCGGGGCGCGGTCCAGGCCCCGAACATGTCCGGCTGCGTCTCTCCGGTGATGACGGGGTCCGACGCCTTCTCGCCGATGTCCTTGACCTGCTTCGGCGTCTTCGCGTCCACGTTGTCGTCGGGCACGCCGTTGCAGTCGTTGTCCTTCTGATCGCACCACTCCGCGAGCCCGGGCTTCTTGTTCCCGTCGGTGTCGTCGCAGTCGTTGCCGCCGCACTCCACATGCGCGGCCCGATCGCGATCGTCGTCCCGGGGCAGCGGCGCGCACCGGCGCGTCGTCGGGTCGCACTGGTACGGCGTGCACGAGGTGTCCCCGGGTGGGTTCAGCGCGTTGCAGACGTCCTTGTCCTTCGAGTCGACGTTCGGGTTGCACTCCCCGATCTCGTACTCGGCGAGCCCGCCGAACGTGCACGCGCCGGCGAGCGCGAAGAGCCCGAGCGGCACCGCCCGGCGCATCAGAACGCCCCCTGCGCCGCGACGCCCGCCGAGCCGACGCCCACCCACGGAGCGACGGCTGCCGCCTTCTCCTTCGAGCCGCCCCAGTGCGTGGTGAACGCGAGCACTCCGGCACCGACCGCCAGAGCGCCGCCGGCGATGAACAGCAGGTTGGCCGTTCCCGAGAGCGAGTCGACCCGGTCGCGCTCCGCCGGGTCACGCAAGAGCGGGTCCTTCGCCTGCTCGTCGTCCGAGAGCGACTTGGCTTGCACCGCGAAATACGTGCCACCACCGAGAGCCACGACGCTCGCGCCCGCGACCGCGTAGAACATCCACGGCGGCGTGCCCTTCGTGCCCCCGCTGACCTTCTGTGCCACCAGTTTCACCTCGACGGTGGCGCGCTCGCCGTCCGCCAGATCCTTCTTCCACACGAAGTCCTTGTGACCCGGTGCCCGCACCACGAGCTTGAATGCGCCGGCGTCCACCGCTTGCTCGCCCCCCAAGGCGCCGGGGTCCAGGGGCTTGCCGCCGAGCTCGACCGAGAGACCCGCGGGTCGGCTCGCGAGCTTCACGGTCACGAACGCCGTCGCGAGCTTCTCCAGCGCCACGTCGAGCCGCTTCTGCTCGCCCTCCTTCAGCTCGAGCTTCTGCGCAAAGCTCTTGCGTCGCGGGCCGCTCGCCGTGACCTCGTGCATCCCGGGGTCGAGCTCAGTAGCCACGCCCCAGCCGCCGGGCGGGACGACCTCTCCGTCGAGCTTCACCTCGGTGCCCTCGGGCACGTCGGAAGGCAGCGCCAGCGTGAGGCGCGGCACCCTGGCCTCGAGCTCCGCCGCCTCCGCCGTGGCCGCGTCGCGGGTCGCCGTGTAGCGCTTCTCGCCCGTCGCAGTCAGCCGGTCCTGCGACTCCTTCGACGCTAGCCGGTAGGTCGTGTACGCGCTCGCCGGCTTGTTCAGCGCGCGGTAGCAGCGCGCGATGTAGAGCCGGGTGTTGGGGCTCGCGAGAAGCTCGAGGCTGCCCTTGAAGGCCAACAGCGCCTCCTCGAATTTCCCGGCGTCGAAGGCCTTTCGCCCGTCCTCGAACTTTTTCAGCGCCGCGGCGTCGCTCGCCGGCGCGGCCTTGGCCGGACGCACCGGCAGCGTCACGCTCGCCGAAGCGAGCGCCACCAGCAGGAAGCACACACACCTTCGCTTGAGCCCGAGTCCCATGGGTCCGAGCTAGAGCCCCTATCGTCGAAGCATTGTGCTCGCCATAGTGAGTTTTCCGACGACGTGCGCGACGTCACGTGCGCGTAGTCATGTTTTTCGAGCGGCGCGCGCGCCGACGAACTTCGACGTCATCGCTCGATCGACGAACCCTGACGATCCTCGACACCCGCCGCGCGGTGCCACGCTTTTCGTCGCGAATCGAAACACCCGAGACGCTGGCACGAGCGTTGCGCCAGGGCGCTCGGGAATGCTCGAACCGGACTCGCAAGCAAACGAACACCTGACCCTTCTGGGGGTCGAGATCGTCGGCGGACGCTGGCGCGTGCACAAGCGGCAGGAGCGCGGGCTCGTGCGCGAGCTGCACATGCTGGGCCGCGTCCCCTCGGGGCAACCCCCAGCGCGAGAGGCCCGAGCGCTCGTGCTCGCCGCGACCGGGTGCTCCGCGAAGGAGATCGCGCACCAGCAAGGCGTGAGCGTCTCGACGGCCTGGAGCGATCTGCGCGCGGGGCTCGCCCGTGCGGGGCTCGAACGCTTCGAGCTCGGCGTGCTCGTCGGCTTCTGCGCGCAAGTGTCGCAAGCTCAGCCGAGAGACGCGCCGCGAGAGCTGGTCATCCGGCTCGATCCGCGTCGCGCCGAGCTCCCCGCGACCTTGAGCCAGACCGAGCGCGAGATCGCCTGCCGCCTGCTTGCGGGGCGGTCGAACCTCGAAATCGCTCGCGAGCGCGGGTCTTCACCGCACACGATCGCGAACCAGGTCGGACGGATTTTCCGCAAGCTCGGCATCAGGTCTCGAGCGGAGCTGTTCGTGGGCGCCTGGGCTGTCAGCTGACGCAATTCTACGGCACCCCCAGCGCGGCCGGCCCGACCGAGCCCCGATGGCCCCCTTTCTCGCCGCGCGACTCGGCGCTAGGGTCACGGCCGTGTTCGTCTCGAGCTTGATCGATCGCCTGGTGGACGCAGCGCTCGCCGAAGATCTGGAGGGCGGCGACCTGACCACCGAAGCCACCGTCCCCGCCGAAGCCCGGGCGGTGGCCCGGGCGGTGGCCCGCTCGGAGCTGGTGGTGTGCGGGGGCGAGGTGTTCGCGCGGGTGTTCTACCGGGTCGATCCGGGCGTGCGGGTCGAGCGCCTGCTCGACGAGGGTGCCGATGCGAAGAAGGGTGACGTGCTCTGGGTGGCCGAGGGGGCGGCCCGCTCGCTGCTCATGGCCGAGCGCACCGCGCTGAACTTCGCGCAGCGCATGAGCGGCATCGCCACGCTCTCGCGGCGCTACGTGCGCGCGTTGCCCGCAGGAAGCCGCACCCGGGTCACCGACACGCGCAAGACCACGCCCGGGTTGCGAGCCCTCGAGCGCTATGCCGTGCGCACCGGCGGCGCGCACAACCACCGCGACACCCTGGGGTCGGCGGTGCTGATCAAGGACAACCACATCCAGGCTGCGGGCGGCATCGGCGTGGCCGTGGAGCGCGCGCGCGCCCGGGCCCCGCACACCTCGAAGATCGAGATCGAGGTCGCGTCGCTCGCCGAGCTCGGCGAAGCCCTGGCCGCGGGGGCAGACATCGTGATGCTCGACAATTTCTCCCCCAGCGACGTGGTCGCGGGCGTGGCCCTGGCCAAGGGCAAGGCGCTGGTCGAGGTCTCGGGCGGCGTCACCCTCGAGCGCATCGCCGAGCTCGCTGCCAAGGGCGTGGACGTCATCAGCTCGGGGGCGCTCACGCACTCGGCCCCCAGCGCCGACATCGCGCTCGATCTCGAGAGACTGGGATGACCGCCTTCGACGTGGCGCGCTTCGCCGCGCTTCGCCGCGAGCGCGGGCTCGGGCTGGGTGAGCCACTGAAGGCGGTGGCCGAGACCGGCTCGACCAACGACGACGCCATGGACGCGGCCCGCGCCGGCGCGCCCCACGGTGCCACCTTCGTGGCCGACGCACAGACGCGCGGTCGCGGTCGGCGCGGCGCGCGCTGGACCTCGCCCCCAGGTCAGAACTTGCTGTGTTCGGTGCTGCTCCGCCCGGGCCTGTCGCCCGAGCTCACCGGCACGCTCACCTTGGCCGTCGGCCTTGCGGTGCGCGAGGTGGCGGCGGCGCGGATCGCGGCGGACGTGCGCGTGAAGTGGCCCAACGACGTGCTGGTCGACGACCGCAAGCTGGCGGGGATCCTGCTCGAGAGTCAGCTCGACGCGGGGCAGGTGACCGCCATCGTGGTCGGGGTGGGGCTCAACGTGGGGATGAGCCAGCTGCCGCCCGAGCTGCGGGGCGTCGCGACGTCACTCGCGCTCTTGGGCGATCGCGACCCTCGCCGCGAAGAGGTGCTGATCGAGCTTCTGGCGGCGCTCGAGCGCCGGGTTGCGGCTCACGCCCAGGGCGGCCTGGCTCCGGTGCTCGCCGAGCTGGCTCGGGTCGATGCGCTGGCCGGGCGGCGCGTGCGCGCCGACCGCGTGGAGGGCGTGGCTGCGGGCATTGCCCCCGACGGCGCCCTGCGGGTGCGCACCGACGACGGCGTCGAGGCACGGGTCTGCTCGGGCGGCGTGGTCCTGATCTGAGCGTGCCATGTGTGCCACTGTGCCGCGCGTGCGCACATGAATCAGCCAAAAACAGGCAGTTCTGCCCAGGCACACGCCGGCACATGGGTTGCTAAGCCTGTCCCCATGACCAAGACCCTGGCCGCCTCTGCCCTCGCTCTGCTGCTCACCGCCGCCTGCGGCGGCAAGACCGACGACAACACCGCGAACACCGGCGGCGGTGGCGGCGCTGGGGCCACCGGCGGCAGCAGCGGCAGCGGCGGGGCCACCGGCGGGGGCGGTGGGATCGGTGGCGCCAGCGGGGGCACGGGCGGCATGCCGAACGAGTGCTCGGTGACGACCACCGAGCCGGGGCCCTATCCGACCAAGATCCGCTTCGTGAACCCCGGCGGCAACCCGCTCTGGATCCGCGAGGACTGCCAGCTCAACTGGGACCTGTACTCGTGCGCCGATGGCTACACCACCGAGGTGCCCCACGTCGCAGACTGCATGACCGCCTGCAGCGAAACCGGTACGGGTGGCTGCATCGCGTGCGGTGCGTGCATGCTGCAAGCGCACCAGGTCACCACCGCCAGCCCGGTCGAGACCGAGTGGAGCGGCCACACCTTCACGTTCGGGCAGAAGAACGGCTGCCAGTGCTACGATCAGAGCAACGCTCTGCCCGGCAAGTACGCGATCAAGATCCAGGTCTTCGCGTCGAAGGACGACGCCGAGAGCTTCAAGGCCGGCTACGAAGCCTGGGCCTACTTCGACTTGCCAGCCAAGAACGGCGTGGTCGAGGTCTCGCTGGTTCCGCCGGTCGAAGGCTGATCAGGCGGCCTCGGCCAGCGCCGGCGCAGGCGCTTCGCGTAGCCGCTCGGCCAGCAGCCGGCGACCGCGGAACAGCCGACTCATCACCGTGCCCACCGGCACGCCCAAGATCGCAGCCGCGTCTTTGTACGAGCGCTCGTCCAGGTCCACCAGGCGGACCACGTCGCCGAACGCCCGCGGAAGGTCGCCGAGCGCGCGCTCGACCTGCGGCGACAGGTGCTGCATCACCGGGCTCGACTCCGAGTGCGTCCACGCGCACGGATCGTGGGTCAGTGACTCGAGCGCGCGCCGCTCGCGCCGCACCCGGCGACAGCGCGTCACGAACACGCTGAACAGCACCTGTTGCAGCCACGCTCGCAGGTTCGTTCCAGGCTGGTAGCTCGCCTCGAACTTCAAGGCGCGCTCCACGGTGTCTTGCACCAGATCCTGAGCATCGGTGGCGTTCAGGCTGAGCTTGAGCGCCCGGGCGCGGAGCGCGGGCATCAGCTCGGCGATCTCGTCGCGCAGGGGACGGTGGGTCGGCGTGGCGGTGAAGCTCGAAGGCTGGGTGAACATGGGGGCTCGTTCCTCTTGGCCCGTGCCCATCGCAAGCCACGTGCCAGCTTCGAATCCCACGATTTCCCGGGTTTTCACCGGGGTGTCCGCGTCCGAGAGGACGCGGGGGGCGTGTCAATCTGGCACCTCTGGCCCCGCGCCTGCCAAGCGGGCACGCCTACTCCAGCACCCGGTCCGGATCCCCGAGGAAGTCGAAGTGCATGGTGTCCTCGAGCTCGTCATGGCCGAGCCAGTGGAAGCCGTAACGCTCGAACACCTCGACCCAGCACTTCGGCATGGCCATGCGCTCGTACGGCGTGCTGACCTTCTTGCGACAGACGGGGTTCTCGGCCCAGAAGCCCACGCAGTGGCAGCAGGGGTTCAGCTGCGGATCGATGTCGATGGCGATCCCGTAGGTGTGGTTCGACACCTCGTAGTCCTTGAAGGTGTTCTCGCTGCGCAGCCCGCCGACCTGTCGTGGGCGGTAGCTCTCGGCCGCGCACTCGCGCTTCAAGGCGGCTTCGACGCAGGCCAGCGCTGGGACCACCTTGCGACTCACGACCAGCGGCAGCCCCATGAAGGTGGTGCGCTGGGCATAGAAGCTGGGCGGGTGACGGTTGTCGCTGCGGCGACCGAAGCCCGAGACGCGACCGTAGTGCCGGGTCCGGTATTCGATGCTGCGCCGCCGCGCCTCTTCGATGGCGCGCTGCTCGCTGGCGCTGGCGCCGATCTTTGCGATCTGACCTTTGCGCAGCAAGAACTCTTGCGCCGGTTGCTGTCGGCACTGCGGCGCGGTCGGGCGGCTGGGCGGCGGCGAGATCGCCGCCAGGGTGGGGGCGGCGCTGGGGGTCGGCGCGGCCGACGCGCTGGGCTCTCGGGCGGTCTCGGTGGCGCGGGGCTGCGCGTCGTCGGGCTTCGAGGCGCAGGCCACGGCCAGCAGCAGGACCGAGAGCGCTGGCGGTACTGCACGATTCGCAGCCATCGGCGCTCCCCTCAACCGGACGACTCGGGCCGCGCGCCGGCCAGGCGGGCGAGCACCGCCGGGATCCCGTTCGCGACCTCGTGCGCCAAGAGCCCGCGGTCGGCGCCGGTGGTCTCGGCCCAGAGCTCGGCAGAGCGCGCGTGCAGGTGCGCGCCCAGGATTGCCGCGAAGCGTGGCGGCACGTGGTGGGCCCACGCGGCGATCACCCCGGTGAGCACGTCCCCGGCGCCGGCGGTGGCCAGTGCCGGCGAGCCCGCCGCGGTGACCAGCGTGGTCTCGTCCGGAGCGCCCACCAGCGTGCGCGCACCCTTGAGCAACACCACCGCACCCGTCAGCTCGACCGCCCGCCGCACCGCGCCGAAGCGATCACGTTCCACCTCGGCGGCAGTGGTGCCCAGCAGGCGCCCGAGCTCGCCCGGGTGGGGCGTGAGCACCAGCTGGCCGCGCGCGCGCCCCAGCGCGGCGCCGCGCCCTTCGAACGCGCTCACCGCGTCGGCGTCCACGATCTTGATACCGTTCCAGGTCAGGATCACGTGCTCGGCCGCGCGCCGCGCGCGGTCCGATAGGCCCAGCCCCGGACCGATGGCCACCACGTCCGCGCGCTCGAGCGCAGCGTCCAGCGAGGCCTCGATGCGCTCGGGATCGATCCGCGCCGTCATTTCTTCCAGCACCCGTGAGTCCAGGCTGTCGGCGGCGTCGGGGAAGGTGCACAGCGTGGCAAGGCCCGCGCCGGCGCGCAGCGCCCCCCGCGCCACCAGCAGCGCCGCCCCGGTCTTGCCCGCCGAGCCGGCGACCGCGAACACGTGACCCGCCGCCCCCTTGTGGGTGGAGACGTCGCGCGGCGCGATCAGCTCGCGCGCGTCGTCGTCGTCGAACAACAGCGCCGAAACGCCGACCTCGCGGAACAGCTCGCCGGGCACGCCGATGTCGACCACGTGCACGTCCCCCGCGTGCTCGGCGCCGCTCGGGGTCAGAAGGCCCGCCTTCAGGTGGGCGAAGGTGACCGTCGCCTCGGCACGGACGGCCACCCCCAGCGCCGCCCCGGTGTTGGCGTCGAGGCCCGAGGGAACGTCCAGCGACAGCACGCGCGCGTCGCTCTCGTTGATGCCTTCGATCACCCGGGCCAGGTTCCCCTCTACTGCGCGGTCGAGCCCGGTGCCGAAGAGCGCGTCCACGATCACGTCGCCCGGGCCGAGCGCCGCCAGCGTGCCCAAGAGCGCCACGACTCCAGCGTCGTCGCTCACCGGCGTCACGCGCCCGCCCAGGCCGCGCCAGGCGTCGTGGTTCGCCTTCGCGTCGCCCTTCAGCTGCTGCGGATCGCCGACCAGGTACGCCTCGGGGGCGTGCCCCGCGGTCAGGAGCCGGCGCGCCACCACGAAACCGTCGCCACCGTTGTTGCCAGGGCCGGCCACCACCACGGTCTTCCCGGGCGCCAGCGTGCGCAGCAAGATCCCCGCGGCGTTGCGCCCCGCGTTCTCCATCAGCACCAGGCTCGGCACTCGGCACACCTCGATGGCGTGGCGATCGAGCTCGCGCATCTGCTCACGCGACAGGACGGGGATCATGCGTCACCTCGGGTCCACCCGAGCGTACACCAGTGTCCTGCGGCGGGGGACGCTGCTGGCGCTGGGTAGCGCCTCACGCCTCGAGCACCACCACCGCCGCCGCGACGCCGGCGTCGTGGCTGATGGAAACCAGCGACCGGGTCACGCCCAGCGCCAAGAGGTAGGGCAGGGCTGGACCGTGGGCGACGATCTCGGGCGCGCCGCTGGGAGCGCGACGCACTTCCACGTCTTGCCACCACACGTCTTTGGGAGCCCCCAGCGCCTTGCTGAATGCCTCTTTCGCGGCGAACCGACCGGCCAGGGCTGCCGCGCGGTCGGCCTGGCGGGCCGCCAGGTCGACCCGCTCACGGGGGGTGAGCACCCGCGCCCAGAACTTCTCGCCGAAGCGCTCGAGCGCGCTCTCGATGCGCGCCACGCTGCACACGTCGATGCCCAGGCCCACGATCATGGTCGTCGCGCCGCGATGCCCCGCTCGATGGCCGCGCGGAACCCGCGCACGGCACCGGATAGCCCGTCGAACACCGCGTCGGCGATCACCGCGTGCCCGATGTTCAGCTCCACGATGCTCTCGATGGCGGCCACGTCGATCACGTTGTGTCGTGTCAGCCCGTGGCCGGCCGCCACCTCGAGCCCCAGCTCTCGCGCGCGCACCGCGCCGGCGCGCAGGCGCTCGAGCTCGGCCAGCTGCCGCGCGCCCGCCAGGTGGCAATACTCGCCGGTGTGAAGCTCGATCTGCTCGGCACCCACCGCCTTGCTGGCGGCGATCTGCTCCAGATCGGGCGCGATGAACAGGCTCAGCTTGATGCCGACCTCGCGACACATGGTCGCCACCTTGGCGATTGCTTCCCGGGCGCCCATCACGTCCAGCCCGCCCTCGGTGGTGCGCTCTTCGCGGCGCTCGGGCACCAGGGTGATCACGTCCGGCTTCACGCGGCGTGCGACGGCGGTCATCTCTTCGGTGGCGGCCATCTCCAGGTTCATGCGCGTGCCGATCGCGGCACGCATGCGGGCGACGTCGTCGTCGTTGATGTGCCGCCGATCTTCGCGCAGGTGCAGCGTGATGCCGTCGGCCCCCGCCTGCTCGCAGATCTGCGCGGCAAAGACCGGGTCCGGATAGCGCGTGCCGCGGGCGTTGCGCAGCGTCGCGACGTGGTCGATGTTCACGTGAAAGCGGATCACGGCGCGAGCATACGAAAATCTGCGCCGCCCCGCATGCTCGCTTTGAGCGGAGCCCGAAAGATCCTATTGAGAGATCGTCCCCGGATGACCCGCCGCCCGCTGATCGACCTCCGCATGCACGACGGCAGCCGTCACTTCGGCGGCCTGCCCGAGCACCTCGGCGCCGAGCCGCCCGAGTGGCACGTGATCCGCGATGCCGTTCCGGCGCTCGCGGGCGCTGCGCTCTCGGACTTCGTCACCGACGAGGTGACCGAGGCATGGATCCACTTCCAGTGGCGTGGCCAGCGCTTCGCCATCAACAACCAGCACGGCGAGTGGTGGTTCTTCGTCGACGACCCCAGCTGCCCTGACGCGCTGCTGGCGGCGGTGCTCGAGCACTTCGAAACGGCCCTGTCCCCGCGCTCGGCCCAGGCGCGCAGCTTGGGCCCCCTCGCGCCGGCCTGCTTTCGGGTCGTGGTGGACGAGGTCGGCGGTCGCACCAGCTTCAAGGACTTCGCGAGCCTGCCGGAAGCCGCCGCGTACGCCGACGACGCCGCGTCGGAGAGCGACGTGCACGCCACCGTCGTGGATGGCGCCTTCCGAGTGGTGCAGCGCGGGAAGCACTACTAGGCTCGACTTGGGCAGTCTTGCCATGATCAGATCGCGATCACCATGAGTGGCGAACACCCACGGAGACAACCGGCGGAGCCGGCGGATGCCTCCTCGTACATGGGATGAGTCGCGACTTTCCCGCAGGTCACACCTCGCGCATGGCGTCGAAGAAGCCGCGTCTCAGCGGGTGTTTCGCGACGCGGAAGTGCGAGAAGTCGAGACTAGGAGTGTGCCCCCCGCGGCGCGAACGCCCGGGGTGCGAACGCGGGCGGCGCGGCCGGAGGTGGCGCCGGGGGCTTCTGCCGCGCGCGCCGCCAGGCGGGCAGCCACAGGCGCAGCTCGTAGCCGGTGCGGGTCACCGGTAGCTCGGCGTTCACCGGCGACACCCACCACGAGCACAGCGTGATGGCACCGAGGCCCAGCCAGCCCAGGCGCCGTCGAGCATCGATCAGGGTTGCGACCTTGCCCGCCACCAGCACCACCGCGAAGCCGTAGGCCGGAAGGTAGTGGTAGATGTACGAATCGCGGCGCGACAGCACCCACGGTAAGACCGGCACCGCCCACAGGGCCAGGCACCACAGCTCGGCGCCGGCCAGCGCACCGATGGTGGAGAGGGGTGTGGCCCGGGCCTGGACGAAGGCCCGCGCCCGCTCGGCCGCCACCCGGAGCAGCGCGCCCAGCGTCGCCAGAACGGCCAGGCTGCCCGCCCACCAGAGCAGCGGGTTTCCCATCGACGTCATGGACCGCACCATCCCGTCTGCTTCGGCATAGCGCATCGGGATGGGTTTGAGCGGCACGAGCCAGCTGTACCAGCTCGAGATCAGCATGTGCTTGCCGTCGGTCAGCTTGGCGTGGTGCTCGTACAGCTCGCGCGTGGCCGCGATCACGTCGCCCACGCCGTGCGGTCGGTGCTGCAGCAGCAAGCCCCACTGGTAGACCCCGACGTAGCTCAGCGGCGCCAGCAGCAAGAGCAGCCCGGCCCAGCGCGGCGCCGGACCGAACAGCGCGCTTGCCACGAGCGGTACGAGCATCACCACCGCACTGAACTTCACCGCGCAGCCCAGCCCGAGCAGCACCGCAGCGAGCCCAATGCCGAACGCGCCTCGCGCGCGAACGGCCGCACAGGCCGTGGCCAGGGTGAAGGTCGCGACCACGCCGTCGAGGAGCGCGGTGCGCGAATACGCGATGAAGAAGCCGTCGCCGGCCAGGAAGGCTGCGGCGATCAGACCGGCCCGCCAGCTGTGGAAGAGGCGCCCCGCCAGCAGCCCGGCGAGCACGATGTTGGTCAGCCCGCTCGCCAGCGCCGAGACGCGCCAGCCGAACGCGGTGTCACCGAACCAGTGGATGCCGTGCGCGATCAGCAGCTTGCCGAGCGGCGGATGGTCGTTCCAGTCCCGGCCGCCGCTGAGCAGGTTCTGGGCCGTGCGCACGAAGTGGTGCTCGTCCCAGGCCAGCCCCGGCGGATCGGCCAGGTGCTGCACGCGCAGCCACACCCCGAGGGCGACGCTGGCCAAGCACCAGCCGATCAGCAGCCGATCCAGTTGCTTCGACTTCGACACCCGAGCCGCCTGTGTACCAGAAGCCGCCAACCCTGGCTTGCGGACGCCAACCCGGGGTTGGCACCCGATCTGGCGGAATGGGCCGAGAAACGCAGCTCTCGGGCTGGTTCGACGCTTGCAGAACCCGGAGCGTGCGCGCTCTCTTCGCCCGGTCGCTGCTCATCACCACCACCCTGGCGCTGCCGGCGGTTGCCGCGCCCGATCCCCCGACGCCGAGCTTCGGCAAGGCCATCGACGCCTTCGCCAGCTACGACGCCCAGGACACCTGCGACCCCACCGCCAAGCCCGGCACGGCCAGCTTCAAGGATTTCATCCTGAAGACCTACCCCAGCACTGGCGACTACGGCATCACCCGGGCTTGCAACATCGGCAGCACCAGCGAGCACAAAGAGGGGCGCGCCTGGGACTGGAAGGTCAACTACTTCAACACCGCCCAGCGGGACATCGCCGAGACGGTGATCGACTGGCTGCTGGACACCGACCCGCACGGCAACGCGTGTGCGAACGCCCGCCGCCTGGGGATGATGTACTTCATCTGGAACAGCAAGATCTGGGGAGCCTACCGCTCACCCAATGCGTCGTGCGCCACCGCGGGGTGGAAGGCCTATACCGGCTCGAACCCCCACACCGATCACGTGCACATCAGCTGGGCGTGGCCCGGCGCAAAGAAGCAGACCACCTGGTGGACTGCGGCGCTGCCGCCCGAGCCGGTGAACACCAAACCCACGGGTTACCTCGACGGCGCCAGCTGCGAGCGGGTCTGGGGTTGGTCGCAAGACCCCGACGCGGCCAAGAAGGGCATCGCCGTGCACCTGTACTTCGGTGGCCCCGCGGGGGACCCGAAGGCCAAGGGCGTGCCGGTCGACGCGAACATCGATCGCGGCGACCTCTGCGCGCCACTGGGCTCGTGCAATCACGGCTTCGAGGTCGCCTCGCCGCTCAGCTTGCACGACGGCAAGCCCCACGCGGTCCACGCCTACGGCATCGACAGCGCGGGCGGCGCCAACGCCGAGCTCGCGCAGAGCCCCGCGAGCCTCGACTGCGATCCGGTCATCCCCAAGGGCGTTCGCCGCCGGGTCCAGGACATGACCAGCTTCGACGACTGGGGCTTCTCCGAGTTCTGGGACGTGATGCCGGTGGACGACACGGCCCTCGCCGCCATCACCGAAGACGACGCGTTGCCCGACAGCCCGCTCTTGGTGCAGTCCACCGACGGCAGCGCCGAAGTCTGGTTGATCGACGGCGAATTCCGCCGCCACGTTCCGAGCCAAGCGGTGATGGCCACCTGGGGCTTCGATGCCGCCGCGGTCGTGAAATGGGCGCCCAAGGACCTCGAGAAGCTCGAGGTCGGCCCCAAGCTGCGCGCACGCCCCGTGCTGGTGCGTGGCAGCGGCGACAAGATCTATCTGATGGATGACGCCCTGCCCGAGACGGGTCAGCCGCCTGCCGGCACCGGCGGCGCCGGGGGCAGCGGCGGTGGCGACACGGGTGGCACCGGCGCAGCGATCGGCGCCAGCGGCGGCAAGAGCGGCGCATCGGCCCAGCAGACCAAGGTGCTCTCCGAAGACGAACAAGGGTGCGCGTGTCGCACCAGCGGTCGCTCGAGCGGCTCGGCTGCGCAGCTCTCGCTCTTGGCCCTCGGCCTGCTCGCCGCGCGTCGCCGGCGTGCGAGGTCGGCATGACCGTGAAGCGCGCGGGCGCCGTCGCGCTGGCGCTGGCGCTCGTCGTCACCGCGCTCGTGCTCTGGCCCGAGCGCCCGCCCCGGCCGGCAGCGACACCGATCGCGGCGCACACCGCCACCGATGTTCGCCCCGAGCGCCCGCGGCGCCCCCGCGCAACCCGACCGCGCCCGCCGCCCGCCGAGATCCGGGAAGCCGCGGTGTCCCCGCCGGTGCAGAACGCCCAGCAGCCGACCCCGACCCGCGTCGAGCAGCTGGCGACCACGGTGCTGGCCGCGGCGGTGCGCCACGACTGGATGGTGGTCGACGAGCACGAGACGCCCTGCCCGCCGCAGCAGATCCGCATCGTGTACGACGCACCGTCGGATCTGGGCGGCTACACCAAGGGTGCGTACTTCGAGCCGCTGGGCCCGGGCCCCGGCGAGAGTGACACCGAGGTCAACGGGCTCATGCTGTGCGAGGGGTCGACCTTCCTGTATCGCGGTTTCGAGGCCTACTACCGTGCCGATCGGGGACAGTGGGATGTGTTCCCGTTCCCGGTGATCGAATGACGCGACGGGCGGTTTGACCGAGGAACGTAGAGGCATCATGATGCCTTGATGCGAACCACCTTGACGCTCGACCCGGACGTCGCGCAGCTCCTCAAGGCAGAGGCCCACCGGCAGCGCAAGGCGTTCAAGGAAGTGGTCAACGACGCCATTCGCCGGGGGCTTTCGCCCCAGCGCGAGCGACCGCCGAAGCGCTACCGGGTGCGGCCCCACAAGACGCGGCTGTTGCCCGGAATCGATCTGGCCGGTTTCAACAAGCTGGCAGACGAGCTCGAGGACGACGCTCTGATCGCGAAGGCGAAGGCCCCGCGATGATCATTCCCGACGTCAACCTGCTGCTCTACGCCGAGATCGACGCTTACCCGCAGCACCGGCTGGCGCGCAAGTGGTGGGAGGCATTGCTGGGGGGTGAGCGCGCTGTGGGCATCGCGCCCGCCACTCTGTTCGGGTTCCTGCGCATCAGCACCAACCGTCGGGTGTTCTCGGACCCGTTGACGATCGACGATGCGATCTTCCGGATCGAGGGTTGGCTTCGGCAGCCCTGCGCGACATTCTTGGTCCCCGGCCCCCGGCACCTGGAAACGGCCTTTCGGCTGTTGAAGCAGATCGGCGTCGGGGGGAACCTCACGACGGATGTGCAGCTCGCTGCGCATGCCATCGAACAGGGCGGAGAGCTGCACTCCAACGACACCGACTTCGCCCGCTTCGAGGGTCTTCGTTGGGTCAATCCGCTTGCGGGGTGAACCCGTTCGGGGCAGCGCTCCATGTGGCATCGAGACACGGGGCGGCGCGGGCACCTCGCGCTCTGCGCCGGTTTGGCGATGAAGGAAGTGCGGTGCCCAACGCCTCCTTGACGCGCTGGCCGTCGCCGTCTTGACTCGCGCCGTGCAAACCACCGCCGCGCGCTGGGGGGCCCTCGCGATCTGGCTCGCGACCGCGCCGCTGCTCGCCTTCTCGGGCAGCTCACCGTCGTTCCATCCGGGCGCCATCGTCGACGTCGACATCAGCCTGGTGAGCAGCGACGCGCAGGACCTGTCGTGCTCGTGGGATCGTAGCGCGTGGGGCCATACCTGCGGTCATCGCGACGGGGGTCGGACCGTGCAGGCCCACGGCACGCTGGTCCCCACCGTGACCGCCGATCGAAAGACGCTGGTCGTGCCCGGCCTGTTCCGAGAGCCCCAGGTCGCGGCACGCGTCGCGGCCGACGCCGGTCGCGAGCGCGACGCGCAGCAGCGCTTCGTCGTGCGTTGCCGGGTCCGGGTGCTGCAGCAACTGAGCGGCGTGCAGGTGCGCTTCGCGGCGGGCGCGGCCTTCGAGCCGCCCTCCAAGCAGTGGTTGGTGGCGCCCCTTGCCTGCCAGGTTCTGCCCGGCTGAACCATGCGGCGCAAGTTCCTTCAATCACTGCGCGCTCCCGACGCGCCCCTGATCACGGCGGCGATCGTGATGATCGTGTTCGGCATTGGCCTGCGCGCGCAGCGCCTCGCGTTCCCCCGCGGGCTCACCTGGGACGAGCACCACTTCGTGCTCAACGCCAAGACCTATCTCGCGCACCAGCCCGATCTGAACGACCATCCGCCGCTCGGGAAGCTGCTGATCGCGTTGCCGATCCACCTCTTGGGGGATACGTCGCTGGCCTGGCGGCTGGCGCCCTTCCTGCTCGGCTGC
>Ga0138256_10000798_pt1 | contig 33967 bp, 28 predicted proteins | sample KNB2016incub_MG_FD_105486 | JGI IMG/M metagenome (GOLD analysis project Ga0138256, IMG submission 105486) | Active sludge microbial communities from wastewater in Klosterneuburg, Austria - KNB2014incub_MG | ecosystem: Engineered > WWTP > Activated sludge > Unclassified | place: Austria... | reverse complement strand
ATAATCTTAAGCTTTAAATCATTCTGTTGAAGATAGAGAGCATATTCTTTGTCATCAATCGATTTTTTTAATTCAGATTTGAGATTTGCATCCTTAGTTTTGGATCTCTGTGTTTTGAGATCTTTTATATCTGCTTTGAGGTCTTTTATTGCATTTTGCACTAAAATCTGTTCCCTGGATGCCTCGGAAGCAATATTTTCAACATATGCTTTTGGATATTGCTGCCAATCGATATTCATTTGGTTTTGGGCTGATAGGTAAGAGGATACTATCAAAAAAAACCAAAGTATATTGCCAGATAATCTAGTCATGGTTGAATTTTTCACTTTCACTTTTGTCATACGGAAACATAAATTTACTGCCTTAAGCCAAATAACCAGCTACACTTCTCAAACAGAACGTTAAATATAGAGCACTTATTGACCTGATAAAACAATAGAACTGTCTTAATAGCCGAATTCTATGCAATCATCATTGAAAATCAAGTGCTTCGAAAGAAAGATCCTTATATTTGCAGCCAAATTTTTTTAAAATCCTGAGGATGACTACTCAACAATATATAGAACAACATAAAGGCCGTTTTTTGGATGAATTGATTGAATTGCTCAAGATTCCTTCTGTCAGTGCTGATCCAAAATATACCGCAGATGTGGCCAGAACAGCGGACAAAGTAGCTGAGTTTTTATTAAAAGCAGGTGCTACCCGGGCTGAGATATACCCTACCGAAGGTCATCCTATAGTCTATGGTGAAAAAATAGTATCAGATGAGCTGCCAACTGTGCTGGTATATGGCCATTATGATGTGCAACCTGCTGATCCTTTGGAGTTATGGAGCTCTCCACCTTTTGATCCAGTAATTAAAGATGGTAATATTTATGCCAGAGGTGCTTGTGATGACAAAGGCCAGTTTTTTATGCATATCAAAGCCTTCGAAGCGATGTTGGCGACAGGGCCGTTGCCTTGCAATGTAAAATTTATGATTGAAGGCGAAGAAGAAGTAGGGTCTAATCATCTGGAAATTTTTTGTGAAGAAAACAAAGACTTATTGGCCTGTGATGTGATCTTAATTAGTGATACTTCTTTGATTTCCAATGAAGTACCTTCTTTGACTACCGGATTAAGGGGATTGGCTTATGTAGAAGTAGAAGTCACCGGCCCTAATCGCGACCTTCATTCCGGAGTGTATGGCGGCGGAGTGACCAATCCTGTCAATGCCCTGTGCAAGATGATAGCTTCACTTCATGATGATAATCACCAGGTGACCATCCCAGGTTTTTATGACAAAGTCCTTGCTGTGTCTGCGGATGAGCGAAAAAGTATGAACGAAGCTCCATTCGATGTGGCAGAATATCAACAGGATCTTGGGATAGATGGAGTCTTTGGTGAAAAAGGATATACCACGTTGGAGAGAACCTCTATCAGGCCTACTTTGGATGTCAATGGCATTTGGGGTGGTTATATTGGCTCCGGGGCTAAAACTGTATTACCAGCAAAGGCATATGCCAAAATCAGCATGCGATTGGTACCTGATCAGGATCCAAATGAGGTGACGACATTATTTACTAATCATTTTAAATCAATAGCCCCTGCGGGTGTTAAAGTTAAAGTGACTCCCCACCATGGAGGCTTCCCTGCGGTAACCCCGACAGACTCCATTGAATACCTTGCTGCTGAGCGAGCCATGACTGAAGCTTTCGGTAAAAAACCGCTGCCACAGCGTGGTGGAGGAAGCATTCCGATTGTACCCTTATTTGAAAGAGTATTGGGGGTAAAAGTCATCATGATGGGATTTGGACTCGATTCAGACAATATCCATTCGCCCAACGAAAAGTACGGATTGTTCAATTTTTATAAAGGAATTGAAACTATTCCTCATTTTCACCGTCAATATGCAGAACTTAAAAAATCTTTATAAACATGAAATCAATTTTTTCGATTGTATTTACTTTATTAATCATTATTACATCTCAAGCACAAGACATGACTGTAAAAAAAGACACCGTAGTCAATGACACCCTATCATATGCCCTTGGCAACCTGGTAGGCACTAGCTTAAAAAGCCAGGGCTTCAACGAATTAAACATTGATGATCTCTCCAAAGGTATATTGCATGCTATCGTTGGTTTATCCACCATAGACCTGGGTAAATGCAATGAAATCGTTCAGGGTTATGTAGCTGCCAAACAACAGGCAGAATATGGTCCCATTAAAGAAGCAGGCGAAAAATTTCTGGAAGAAAACCTTAAGCGGGCTAACGTAAATGTCACCAAATCCGGTCTTCAATATGAAATTCTCAAACAAGGTTCGGGCCGTAAAGCAGGACCAGCTGATAGTGTGACTGTTCATTACGAAGGCAAACTGATAGATGGCGTGATATTTGACAGCTCGATCAAACGAGGAGAACCAATCGTATTGATGACCAATCAAGTGATTGCCGGATGGACTGAAGCGCTTCAGTTGATGAATGAAGGCTCAAAGTATAGACTCTATATCCCATATTACTTAGCTTATGGAGAAAACGGAGCCGGTCAACAGATTCCTCCTTTTTCTGCACTCATCTTTGATGTCGAACTGATCAAAGTAGGCTCATAACTTTTTATCATGAGGATAGATATCATAGCAGTGCTTCCTCATTTTTTTGACAGCGTATTTGACAATGCTATCTATCGCCGTGCTATATCAGCTAATCTTATAAAAGTCCAGGTCCATGATCTTCGTGATTATGGACTTGGTACTTACAAACAAATTGATGATTATGCCTATGGGGGTAGCGCAGGGATGGTGATTATGCCCGAACCATTGGCCAATTGTATTGAAAACCTTACAGTGCAATATAGCTATGACGACATCATCTACCTCAGCCCTGATGGGGAAGTTTTTGACCAACAAATAGCCAATAAACTATCTCTCAAGACCAATATCATGTTGGTCTGTGGGCATTATAAGGGTATAGATCAGCGCATCAGGGACAAATATATCACCCGCGAAATTTCCATTGGTGACTATGTCCTTTCCGGAGGTGAAATAGCAGCCACTGTATTGACAGACGCCATACTTCGCCTCATACCCGGTGTAATGGGGGACGAGTCGTCCGCCTTATCAGATTCTCATCAGGATGGTTTATTGGCTCCTCCTGTCTATACCCGACCTGCAGATTTTAGAGGTATGAAAGTGCCCGATATCTTGCTCAGTGGCAATGATAAGAAAATTGAGGAATGGAAACACGAGGAAGCAATAAACCGGACTAAAATGAGACGGCCTGATCTTTGGAATAAAGTATAAGATTAATACACCGACGGAAGGAAAAATTCAACTTTCAAAATCATTGAAGATGGCCAGCACCAATCATGTCACTGAAACTTTTGAAAAAATAGACTTCACAGAAAAACCCCTCGCAAGAGGTGAATATGAAGAATGCATTTTCCTTCAATGTAATTTTTCTGACTCTGATCTATCCAATATCCATTTTTATGATTGTAGTTTTAGAGGTTGTAACCTAAGCCTCGCCGCTTTATCTAATAATACCATGAGCGATGTGAAGTTTAGAGATTGTAAACTATTAGGATTGCATTTTGAACTATGTAATCCGATCATGTTTTCCGTCAGTTTTGAAAAATGTATACTAAATCTTTCTTCATTCTATAACTTGAAAATGAAGAAAACCATTTTTTTGGAATGTAGTTTGAGGGAGTGTGATTTTACTGGTGCCGACCTGAGCCAGGCGGTCTTCGATCATAGTGATCTGCTCGGTGCCAGGTTTGATAGCACTACCCTTGAAAAAGCAGATCTTCGATGGGCCAAAAACTTTGCTATTGATCCGGAAATGAATAAAATAACCAAGGCCAAATTTTCAAAAGAAGGGGTCATGGGTTTGCTCTATAAATGGGATATTGTGATAGAATAGTTAAATATATTGGGATAGGTCGCAGTCTAAGGCCATGTAGTTTGATTTGAATTCATTAATTTCATTTCCAGTTTTTTAACTTCTATAAATGAAAGCAATGACTTCTGAAAATAAAACAATGGCTAACACGATGATGCCTAATAATAATCATGCGGACATTCCGGGCAATCCATCTACTGCTACCAGTAGCAAGATTGCGCTTAATAATCGAAGCAATGGACAACCACTACGAGTGTTGTCCGAAGATGATTGGACCTTTTGGTTACACAATGGATATGTAGTAATAAAAAATGCTGTGCCGCGGGATCAGGCTTTAGCCACTGCCAGGTTTGTCTGGGAGTTTGAAGATAAAGATCCGAAGGATATGAGCACCTGGTACACTGCTCCTCGTGCTGAAATGCAAATGAAAGAGCTCACCAATACCGGCATGGTAGAGGTGTATAATAATCAGCACCTGTGGAATAATCGTCAAATGCCGAAAGTATATGATGCTTTTGTAGATATCTGGGGCACTGAAAAATTATGGGTCACCATTGATCGGGCCAACCTTAATTTTCCGCTAAGACCTGGTTTCGAATATAAAGCATTTATTCATTGGGATTATGACCCGGAGACCCATCCACAGAATGTGCAGGGGGTCCTGGCCCTTGCCGATCAGACGGATGAAAATATGGGGGGATTCCAATGTATCCCTGAGCTTTATAGAAATTACGATATCTGGAAACTCACTCAACCTGAAGATCGGGACCGATTCAAACCGGATATCACCGAGTTTAAGGATAAGATTGTAAAAGTAAAATTAGAGGCGGGCGATCTCTTGATTTTTAATAGCACGACCCCACATGGTATCCGGGCTAATAATTCGGCTGACAAAGTTAGAGTCGCACAATACATTTCTATGATGCCGGCTGAAGAAGATCATGAAGCGCTTCGTCAATGGCGGATCAACTCCTGGCGAGATAGAATAGCTCCGGAAGGGTATGCTTTTCCAGGTGATCCACGAAATTGGGAACAAACCAGGTACGGCACCGCAGAATTATCTGATCTTGGTAAAAAATTATTAGGATTGGATAAATGGTAATGCTCTTTTTCCAGTTTAACTTCCAGTGAATCAGATATCCCTTACCACTCTATAAAAAATAGGATGAATATAACTACCACCCTAAATAATGGATCGATGATGCCATTGCTAGGCCTTGGGTGTTGGGATATGTGGGGCAGGGAAGCGCAGGTGTCAGTGGAAGCTGCGATCAATATTGGTTATCGACTCATAGATACTGCTTCGATGTATGGCAATGAGCCTGAGGTTGGGACTGGTATTTCCCATTCAGGGATTGCTCGTGAAGAGATTTTTATCACCACTAAAGTCAATAATGCTGATCAAGGCTTTGATGAAACATTAAGGGCCTATGACGAATCTTGCAAGAAACTAAAGTTGGATTATGTCGATTTGTATTTAATTCATTGGCCACTCAAACGGACGCGCAAACAAACATGGAAAGCGCTTGAAAAAATTTACCTCGATGGCAGGGTAAAATCGATCGGAGTATGCAATTATCTTTCTCCATTTTTGGGAGAGATAGATACATATCTCGATATAGTCCCCGCGGTAAATCAATGTGAGTTTTATCCATACTTATATGATCAGAAACTGTTACAGGCATGTACTTCCAGAGGCATTGTGCTTCAAGCCTGGTCTCCGCTGTTGAGGGGCAAGCGGTTTGCAGATCATAAACTCATCCAGATCGCAGCAAAATATCACAAGACGCCTGCGCAAATGCTCCTCAGATGGGCACTCGATCATGGCATATCTACCATCCCCAAGTCCTCTTCTGTATATAGGTTGAAAGAAAATTTTGATGTTTTTGATTTTACCATTTCATCCGAAGATCTACATGCTATGGATCAATTTGATGAAAATTATAGGATGTCGGGAGAAGATCCGATGAAGCTTTGGTGAAGCTGGGAGAAAAAATATTTCAAATTCAAAATCAAATTCAAAATTCAAAATCAAGTTTTTTTAAAAAATGTCAATTAATAAAAAAGTGGTCATAGTCACCGGAGGCGCACGTGGTATAGGCCTTGCCATTGTGCATAGATTTATTAAAGAAGACTATGCAGTAGCTATTTTGGACAAAGATGAGCTCACCTTACAGGAAACCATGGCTCAGTGGCACGATAAGATTGAGGTGCTTGGAGTGGTTTGTGATGTGTCTGATGAAAAACTTGTTTATGAAAGTATTGACAAGGTCATAGCTCATTACGGTCGGATAGATGCTTTGATTAACAATGCAGGGATAGCCATATTCAAACCAGCCATCGAACTCACTTTTGATGAATGGTCTATGGTATTGGCCACTAATCTGAATGGTCCTTTTTTATGCACACAAGCTTGCATCCCACATATGCTGACAGTGGGTCAGGCTGCTGTAGTCAATATAGCCAGCATCTCCGGGGTGCGGGCTAGTACACTTCGCATCGCTTACGGGACCAGCAAGGCGGCCCTGATGCATCTCACCAAGCAACAAGCTGTAGAATACGGTGATAAAGGCATACGAATAAATGCTGTAGCCCCGGGACCGGTCCCGACAGAGATGTCCGTGCAAGTACACTCAACGGACATCAAAAAAGCTTATATGAATGCAATACCTTTAGCCAGATTTGGCACGGCGGACGAAATCGCCAATGTCGTCTATTTTCTATGTAGCGAGGAGGCCAGATATATCAATGGACAAATCATAGCCGTTGACGGAGGATTTGATGCTGCAGGGGTGGGATTGGAGGCGTTACGGCAATCGTAAGGCTAAATAAATAGCAATCAAGGCTCAGTCAAGTGTGACTCCGATCAACGATCCTATTCCATAAGTAATAGCGGCTGCCATCACACCAAAGATCACTTGTCTGAATCCTGAGTACCAAATACTTTTTCCAGTAAAAATAGTGATCGCACTTCCGATAAAAAACAAGCCTATTGAGGTAAGTCCGATAGCCCAAATGATTGCTTTGGGACCAGAGCTCAACATAAAGGGCACGACAGGTATGATAGCGCCTATTGCAAATAAAATAAAAGATGCGATTGCTGCCGTCCAGGCAGATCCTTCTAATTCATCTTGTTGAATGCCTAATTCTTCCTGGATCAAAATTTCTTTAGCAGTGCTGGTAGATGAAAAAGCTTTTGAGGCTAACTCCAGGGCTTGATTCTCTTCTATTCCTTTGGACATATAGATCAATTGGAGTTCTTTTTGTTCCAATTCAGGATGCATTTCAAGTTCATCTATTTCAAGTTGCATCTGCCTTTCATATAATTCTTGTGAGCTTTTGACCGATATCCATTCACCCAATGCCATTGAAAGAGCGCCGGCTAATAAACCAGCTACTCCGGCTAACAATACCCCTTGACCGCCATTGGTCGCGCCAGCCATACCCATCACTAAACTAGCATTAGATATAAGTCCATCATTGGCACCTAATACTGCTGCGCGCAAAGCATTACCTCCAATGGTTTTGTGCCTCCGTCCCTCCAGCATTGTCAGCTTGGCTCCGGATACTTTTCCTTGCCTTTTGACAAGGTTGTCAAGGATAGTAGTATGGTTGTCTTCCTTCCCACTGATGGGTATAGAAAAATGTGTTTTTAATTTTTTCTGTTTGAAAGCCAACGACTTTTCTGTCTGCATCAAGGTGTCTAAAACATATTCATAACCAAATACTTTGCCTATTCGGTGTACAACTTTGGCGCGCCATGAAGGTAATAAAAGGTCTAATCTATCCGCCTGGATGGAGTGGTTGATAGAGGAAGCATGCTGTGCCTCAATGATGGCCATTTCGTGAAATATTTTTTTGATAGAGGGGTCAGTTTCTACTTTCTCCAATTGATAGTATAGGTAAGCAGCATCTACTTCTGTTTGACTATTTTCTGCAGAGGTAAACTTTTTCATATTTTTTAAGAATGAAGGTGTGAGTTATCTATCATAGGTTTAAAAACAACTTGTTTACTTATTATTTGATATTCCTAAGATTCTTGTTTTCCAATATTTTGATATAATTACTTCGTTCGTAAGCAGTGGGATCAGATACATGCTCCTGGCTCATCGATCCTCTGAATGCATCCATGGATTTAAAGCCCATTTCGCGCATATACCATTTTAGGTCATCGAGAATATCTTTGATCCACGGTATACCATGCCGGTAAAGTGCAGAAGCACACATAGCTACATCTGCGCCAGCGAGAATATATTTGATCAATTCTTTGGCTCCATGTACCCCTGTTGTGGCAGCCAGCGAGACTGGAATCCTGCCATGCAGTATAGCGATCCATAACAAGGGTAGTCGGATCTCTGAGGGGTGGCTGAATTCAAGATTGGGTATCACTGAAAGATTATCGATATCAAAATCTGGTTGATAAAACCGGTTAAACAACACGAGCGCATCCGCTCCGGATTGCTGCAATTGATTGGCCATATGACCCAGCGCTGAAAAATATGGATTTAACTTTACGGCGATCGGTATTTTTACAGTTTTACGAATCAACTGTACGATATCCAAATACCTTTTTTCTACTTCTGCATTGGTGATATTAATGTCGGCAGGTATAAAGTATACATTGATCTCCAGTCCGTCAGCGCCTGCTCTTTCGATATCGAGGGCATACTCCGTCCAACCGTGGGGCGTGATCCCATTGAGACTGGCTATAATAGGAATGTCAGTACGCTCCTTGGCTTGCCTGATGATTTCAAGGTACTGAGAAGTATCTACTGCATATTCATCCAAATCAGGAAAGAAGTCAGCGGCTTCAGCAAATGCATTGGTCGTAGACCTCAACACTTGTTCGAGTTTGTGTGCATCCTGTTTGATCTGCTCTTCGAAAAGAGAAAACAAGACGACGGCACCGGCGCCGGCATCTTCCATTTTGAGGATATTGTCCACTTTTTCAGACAAGGGATTGGCAGAAACTACCAGGGGCGATTTTAAATGCAATCCCATATATCGGGAGGTTATATCAAGCATGTATATTAAGTTTGATGCAATCCGAGGATTGTAGGTTTTTTAATTTGATATTACATTGACTGAACATGAGCGTACAGATTACAAAACTGGCTGAAAATCATGGGCTCCATATCCTGCCATGTCTTCATAGGTTTTCCAGCGTAGGTCTACAATCTCCTGGGCGAGAACCATAAGTTTTTCTGCTTCTTTAGGTTGAGTTTGAGTGAGTACTTTGTACCTCAATTCGTTGTAAGCATAATCTCTAAATGGCATGGTGGGCCGTGGAGAATCAAGGATAAATGGATTTCTATTATTTTTTCTCAAAACAGGATTGTATCTGATCAATGGCCAATAACCACTGGATACTGCTTTTTGCTGTTGATTCAATCCATCCTCCATATTGATGCCATGAGCAATACAATGACTATATGCCAGTACTAGCGACGGACCATCATATGCTTCAGCTTCTCGCATGGCTAACAAAGTCTGTTGAGGATTGGCACCCATGGCTACCTGGGCTACATATACATTGCCATAAGAGATGGCCTGCATCGCCAGGTCTTTTTTGCCTACTCTTTTACCGGCAGCTGCAAACTTAGCTGTGGCAGCAGTAGGCGTAGCTTTCGACATCTGGCCTCCGGTATTTGAATACACTTCCGTATCCAGTACCAATACATTGATATTGCGTCCGCTAGCCAGGGCGTGATCCAAACCACCCGACCCTATGTCGTAGGCCCATCCATCACCTCCAATCAGCCAAACACTTCTTTTAATGAGTTGGTCTACCACTGACATCAAGTGCTTAGCATCCAGATCATTGATATTTCTGAGCAATGCCTTTAGTCTGGAGATTCGATGTCTTTGAGCTTCTATTTCACTTTCGTGATGTTGTTTGCTATCTATTAATTCAGTGACAAAATCTTCGCCTAATTTGGGTGCGAGCCTTTGGAGTAATTGGTGGGCAATCGCTAATTGTTTATCGGTGGTCAATCGCATCCCGAGGCCAAACTCTGCATTGTCTTCGAATAAGGAATTTGACCATGCCGGACCTTTGCCCTGGGCATTGGTCGTCCAGGGAGTGGTAGGCAGATTGCCCCCATAGATTGAAGAACAGCCGGTCGCATTTGCCACCAATAGGCGATCGCCAAAAAGTTGAGTTAGTACTTTGATGTAAGGGGTCTCGCCGCAGCCTGCGCATGCACCTGAAAACTCAAACAAGGGTTGTAAAAACTGGACTCCATGTACCGTGGAGAAATTGACACCTGCTCTTTCATTTTCCGGCAATTTTTCAAAGTATCCGATGTTAGTTTTTTCTATTTCGATGATTGCATCTTTTGGTTTTAAGTTGATCGCCTTTTTGTCCCGGTCCTTTCTATCCGTCACCGGACATACTTCGAAACAAAGATTGCACCCGGTACAATCTTCAAGATATACCTGCAAAGTATACCTGGTCTCCGGGTAGCCTCTTGCATTGATCGGAGCGGATTTAAATCCGTCTGGAGCCTTAGCCAGATATTTTTCATTGTAAAATTTTGATCTGATCACACTATGAGGGCAGACAAAACTACAATTGCCGCATTGAATACAAATATCTGGCTCCCAGACGGCTATGATATCGGAGATGTTTCGTTTTTCATATTTGGTCGTGCCACTAGGATATGTCCCGTCGACGGGCAGTGCACTGACAGGTATTTCATCGCCATGACCTTGCATCATCATCTGGGTCACAGTCCTCACAAATTCGGGGGCATCCTGGGAGATTGGTTGTGATGGTTTAAAAACAGCAGTGGTATGCTCAGGAATGGTGACTTTGAATAAATTTTCAAGGGTTTGATCTACCGCTTTAAAATTTTGTTCTACTACTTTGGGACCTTTTTTGAAGTAAGATTTTTCAATAGCTTTTTTAATCTGTGCGATAGCCTGATCAGGGGGCAATACACCGGACAGAGCAAAGAAACAAGTCTGCATAATGGTGTTGATCCTGCCTGCCATACCTGTCTGCCTGGCCACCGAGGTCGCATCGATGACGAAAAGATTAAGGTTTTTGTGCAGGATAGTTTGCTGGATATTCAATGGTAGTTGATCCCAGATCTCGTCCTTATCATACGGGCTGTTGAGTAATAAGGTTGCATTGGGTTTTGCCTGACCCAGAACATCTTCTTTACTCAGGAAATTAAATTGATGGCAAGCTATGAAATCCGCACTCGAAATCAAATAGGGCGCGTGAATCGGGTTTTTGGAAAATCTCAAATGCGAAACTGTTTTAGCTCCGGATTTTTTTGAATCATACACAAAATATCCCTGGGCAAAAAGGTCAGTATTTTCACCAATGATCTTTATAGTGTTTTTATTAGCTCCGACAGTTCCATCTGCACCAAGGCCAAAAAACAAAGCCTGGGTCCATTCACTTTCATCCAAAGTAAAATATGGATCTACCATCAGACTGGTATGACCTACATCATCCAGGATACCTACGGTAAAATGGTTCTTTGGTGTCTCAGCGCTCAATTCATCAAAGACTGCCTTGATCATGGCTGGAGTGACTTCTTTGGATGAGAGCCCATAACGGCCCCCGATGATGGTGGGCATTTGCGTTATACTGCCTGCTGCATAGGCCTCAGCAAAGCTGACGATTACATCCTGGTACATAGGTTCGCCGGAGGCACCAGGTTCTTTGGTTCTATCCAATACAGCTATTTTTTTAATTGTATTGGGAATAGCAGCTAAAAATGCTTCGGTAGGGAAGGGGCGGTACAAAGTGATCTGAATGACTCCTGTTTTTTCGCCATATTTTTCAAGAAACAATGCAGTCTCGATAGCTGTATCGGCACCTGAGCCCATAATGACGATGATTTTGGTTGCATCCTCTGGCCCATGGTATTTCACTGGAGCATATTGTCTGCCAGTGAGATTATAAAATTTGAGCATTTCTTCACTGAGTATGCCAGGGACCTTTGTGTAATATGGATTGACTGTCTCTCTGCCTTGAAAATATACATCCGGATTTTGAGCCGTCCCCCTAATAAATGGATGATCGGGATTAAGCCCTCTCGATCGATGAGCAAATACCAGGTCGTCATCGATCATGGCCCGGATCTCCTCTTCTGTCAACAAAGTGATTTTATTCACCTCATGCGAAGTCCTGAAACCATCAAAGAAATGGATAAAAGGCACCCTGGCCTTCAAAGTGGTAGCCTGTGAGATAAGAGCCATGTCATGTGCCTCTTGTACGTTGGACGAAGCTAACAAAGCAAAACCAGTCGTACGGGCAGCCATAACATCCTGGTGGTCACCAAAGATGGACAATCCCTGGGCAGCCAAAGACCTGGCAGCCACATGAATCACAGCGGAGGTAAGCTCACCGGCTATCTTATACATATTGGGAAGCATCAGCATCAATCCCTGAGAAGCGGTATAGGTAGTGGTCAATGAACCAGTTTGCAGGGCTCCGTGTACGGTGCCTGCGGCCCCACCTTCACTCTGCATTTCTATGACCTCAGGTATATTACCCCAGATATTTTTAATTCCTTTTGATGCCCACTCATCTGCAAACTCTGCCATAGTAGAAGAGGGAGTAATAGGGTAGATGGCACATACTTCATTTACTCGATAAGCTACATATACTGCAGCTTCATTGCCGTCGATTGTAGCGACTTTATGTTTTTTATCTTCCATCATATTATTTTTAGATCAGGTATCATATCTATGGCATGGCAAGGGCATTGCTCAAAACATACACCGCATCCAGTGCACAGATTGTAATTAAATCTATATCTCCTTCCTGGCCCCAGCTTGATGATGGCGTCTTCCGGACATGCTCCAAAACATCCATCGCATTCAAAACAATTGCCGCAAGAAAGACATCGCTGTGCTTCGTATTGAGCTTGTGTAGCAGTGAGGCCTGATACGATCTCATCAAATCCGGTGATAGCATCCTTTGAAGTGATATGGTCTTGATGACTGACAGGCGCTTGTGTCTTGAACCAAACTTGCAGCTGTTCGATAGTTACGATCGGATTGTTATTTTGTTTTGAGTAAATGGTATTGTTTAACCAGGCATCAATATTTTTAGCCGCTTTTTTGCCATGTCCTGTTGCGATGGTCACCGTACGCTGACTGGGTACCATATCTCCTCCAGCGAATATGCCAGCATGACCGGTCATCATCGTTTGATCTACCTCTACTGTGCCATCATCTTTGAGTTGGATGCCGTCGATATTTCTCAAAAAATCAGTATCGGTGTCTTGACCCAGGGCCAATATCAGCGAATCAGCCTCCAGCGTCTCAAAAATGCCGGTAGGGATAGGCTTACCATCAACGATTTCCATTTGTTCGATGGTGATGGAGCCTGTATCCAGATTTTTTATGGTACTCAACCAATGGATTTTGATCCCCTCACTCAGCGCTTCATCTGCTTCAAATTGGTGTGCAGGCATGTGCTCTCGGTCTCTTCTGTAGATGATCAGTGCCTCCTCAACTCCTAGCCTTTTAGCTATCCTCGCGGCGTCCATAGCCGTATTGCCGCCTCCATAGATGGCTACTTTGCGCCCAAGGTGAGGTTTAAAACCCAATTCTACTTCTTTGAGGAAACTGACAGCATCCAGGATTTTGCCTGCTTCGCGGGCCGGGATATCTGTTTTTTTGCCGATATGTGCTCCGATAGCGATAAACACTGCATCAAAGCCGCCCCGCATTTTTTCTTCCAGAACATCATTGACTTTGTAATTTAGCTTTATATCGACCCCGAGATCTTCTATTCTTTTAATCTCAGCTCTCAATATATTCCTCGGCAGTCGATAAGCAGGGATACCAAAGTTCATCATACCTCCAGCTACCGGGCCTGCCTCATAGATGGCTACCTCGTGACCCAATCGGGACAAGTGATATGCAGCAGACAAACCACTAGGTCCTGCACCTATAATCAAAACTTTTTTCCCCGTTTTGTGCCTGGGTTTTGGAAAAGACCAATTTTCCTTGATAGCCATATCTCCCAAAAACCTTTCAACTGCATGAATGCTCACGGGTGAATCCATAGACGCTCGATTGCAATCGGATTCACATGGATGATAGCAGACTCTACCATGGATGGCTGCCATCGGATTGTCTTCAGTCAGTTTCAACCAGGCTTCTTTATGCTGACCTGCCTGGGCAAGACTGAGCCAGGCCTGAATATTTTCCCCTGCAGGGCAAGCATGGTTGCAGGGAGGGAGAAAATCGGTATAAACCGGCATCTTACTCCTGCTAGGTCCTGTACCTGATGCATGGTCACGAAGATCAGTCTTGGGAGTAAGGTCTGTTTTTAAATTAGCCATATCATTGCTTTTCATTGGACATTATCCAATTCGATTCAAAAAATGGGTGAATTATCATTTTGATTTTTTATCATCTTCCAGTGCTGCATGGGCTGCTGCCAGCCTTGCAATTGGCACTCTAAATGGGGAGCAGCTCACATAATTCATCCCGATACGATGGCAAAACTTGACACTCTCCGGATCCCCACCATGTTCGCCACAAATACCCACTTTTAAGTTTGGCTTGGTTGCCCTACCCATCCGCGTTCCGGTTTTGATCAACTCACCGACTCCATCTTGATCTATGGTCTGGAAGGGGTCTTCTTTGAGTATTTTTTGATCGAGATAATTTGGCAGAAATCCACCTATGTCATCCCTGCTAAATCCAAAACTCATTTGAGTCAAATCATTGGTTCCGAAGCTGAAAAAATCTGAAGCTTCCGCCATTCTCCCTGCTTTAATTGCTGCGCGGGGAGTTTCTATCATCGTGCCATACAAATAAGGGATTTTCTTTATTTTTTTTGCTGCACATACTTCTTTGTACACCCGGTCTACGATGACTTTTTGATGTATGAGCTCATTGACAGTGACTGTGACAGGAATCATGATCTCAGGCAGTGCTTTTTTGCCGGCATTGATCAGCTCTGCAGCAGCTTCAAAAATGGCCCTGACTTGCATTTCGGTTATTTCTGGATAGCTGATACCCAACCTTACACCACGGTGACCTAGCATAGGATTGTTTTCATGTAAGGCCAGTACACGACGACGCAAAAGTCCAAGACTGATGCCAAGCTCTTTGCTGAGTTCTTTGAGTTTTTCTGTATCGTGTGGTACAAATTCGTGAAGAGGAGGATCGAGCAGGCGTATGGTCACCGGGTGGCCTTGCATCACCTTCAAGGTGTCTTTAATATCTTTTTTGACAAATTTAAATAACTCATTAAGAGCGGATTTTCGCTCTTTTTCGGTTTTGCTTACAATCATTTTTCTTAAAAGGAATAGTGGTTGCTCGCTACCTGAGCCATAAAACATGTGTTCGGTTCGAAACAAGCCTATTCCTTCAGCTCCAAATTTGAGCCCCTGGGCAGCGTCATGGGGAGTTTCGGCATTGGTACGCACGCCGAGAGTTTTGGTTTTATCGACCAGTTTCATCAGGTTTTTATAAGATTCGTTTTTATCGAGGTCTATATCTACCAGGGGCAAACTACCTTCATAGACTAATCCTTTAGTACCATTGAGCGTGATCCAGTCACCTTCTTTGAGGATCTTTCCTTTATTGGTCTTGAGAGTTTTGGATTCATGGTGGATTTCGATATCCCCACATCCTACAATGCAGCATTTTCCCCAGCCTCTTGCGACCAAAGCTGCATGCGAGGTCATACCCCCTTTTATGGTCAGAATAGCCTGAGATTTGTGCATACCGTCTACATCCTCAGGCGATGTTTCTTCACGCACCAGAATCACCTTTTCACCTTTATGGGCCCATTCTACCGCTTCCTGGGAGGTAAAAACTATCCTGCCTTTGGCACCACCAGGTCCGGCGGGCAGTCCTTTGGCGATATTAGGCGTGATGAGCTCTACTTTTGGATCAAGCATAGGCAAAAGCAATTCAACCAGTTGATTAGGTGCGACCCTCAAAATGGCTGTACGTGAGTCAATTAGGCGCTGCTTATGCATCTCGGTAGCCATACGGACTGCTGCCACCCCGTTTCTTTTTCCAACCCTGCATTGGAGCATATATAACTTGCCTTTTTCGATCGTAAACTCAATGTCCTGCATGTCTTTGTAATGGTTTTCCAACCGATGTTGATACTGATCGAGCTCTTTATACAAGGCAGGCATAAATTTTTCCAACGTGGTATGTTGCTGGCTTTGAGCATTTTTAGAGTATTCATTGATAGGAGATGGCGTACGGCTACCAGATACTACATCTTCTCCCTGGGCATTGACCAGGTATTCACCATAAAATTTGTTTTCGCCTGAACCGGGATTACGTGTAAAAGCTACTCCTGTGCAGCTATCATTACCCATATTTCCAAATACCATGGCTTGAACATTGACAGCGGTGCCCCATTCATTGGGGATTTTCTCGATGCGTCGGTATTCTATTGCCCGTTTACCATTCCAACTGCTAAAGACTGCGCCAATACTACCCCATAGCTGTTGGAAGGGATCTTCTGGAAATGGCTTGCCAAGCACTTTGATAATTGTTTTTTTATATTCTTCGATCAATGATTTTAATTCTAGGGCAGTCAATTCAGTATCGCTGCTATATCCCCGCTGTTTTTTGATTGATTCTAATTGTTCATCAAGCATTTTTCGAATGCCTTTACCACTGATTTCAATCCCTGAAGCTTTTTCCATGACCACATCCGCATACATCATAATCAGTCGCCTGTATGCGTCATATGCAAACCGGGGCTCGCCTCCATGCGCGATGAGGCCTTCAATTGTTTTTTCATTGAGTCCAATATTGAGTACCGTTTCCATCATGCCGGGCATGGACTTTCGGGCACCAGATCGCACTGACAGTAATAATGGATTTTTTTCATCACCAAATATTTTGCCGGTGATTTTTTCAATTTTTGTCAAAGCACCTTTGACCTGCGCCTGGAGCTCGGCAGGATAAGTCTTTTTATGGTCATAATAATAAGTACATACTTCGGTAGTAACGGTGAAGCCAGGGGGTACTGGTAACCTGAGATTTGGGTGCCCGGCCATCTCGGCCAGATTTGCCCCTTTGCCTCCTAAAAGGTTCTTCATCGATTCATTGCCATCCGCTTTATTTGCGCCAAAGAAGTAAACGTACTTGTGAGGTTTGGTATTTCGTGCCATTTTGTAATTAATTTATTGAAATACATAGGTAGGCACTATTCATTTTGCTTCGCAAAACCAAAGTCAGCATAGATGTTGATTTTCATCAGGCTTGTTCTTCTGATAAAACTATTAAGTAAAAAGCAATTGAAAACAATAGTGAACGATGGTCTCAGAAAGATTCCATCTCTGAGCCTATTGTTTTAATCTTAGTAACCGCACGATTATGGAAGTTAATGGTCTGGACCCTTTCATTTCGGGAGTAGGATCGCCGAGTTTGATTAGTATCAATGTATCTGAGTGATTACTCCACGAAAAAAAGTCAAAAACATTTTCGTCTTTTTCCAGCATGATTAACTTTGTTGGCTCCACTGATTCTGATAGACAATCTCCCGCATAACATAGTTGATATCGTTCGTAAATTTCCCAACCGTATATTTTGCCTTCATTGGAAAATTTTATATAAGAGCCTTCTTCTCCCGGATGGTCTATATTCCTATAATTTCCTGAAATAGCAGATTTGTTAAAATAAAAATCAAAAGTCTTTTCAGGATCCAACACCATAAGTACCCTGCTATATGTCGAAGGGGTAGTCATCCCGGTAAAACCAGTGTCAAATAAAATTAAATGTTGGTCATCTGGCAGACTAAAGGTAAAGTCTCTCATCTGATTATTTAATCTAAAGGCTGATTTGAGCAAATATTCAGACCCTTTCTTTTCCGTTTTAAGGCTGAACATTTCTATCCCATTGTTTATAAAAGCTTTTCCGGTGGAATCAAATATTATCTGTGGGCAATAAAATGGAATCTCATGATAAGGGAATGAATTAAGATTATCCAGCAGCGTTTGATTGATGAAAGTGCCAGTCAGGGCGCGTTGAGATGAAGGCTGGTTAGATTTACATCGATATAGACTTACCAGGGAGATGACGAGCAAAAAATTTATTATGAATTTCATTTATGTGGGAGTATTCGACGGTAAAAATAGTCTAAAATGTCATTTGCGTATAAATAGGACGATACAATATCCTATAGCCAGCAATATCGTTTCGCCCATCCCTAGCAAATAAATCATACCGGCTCCTGATCCCTGAGGCACGATGGCTTGGGCCCAGGTATTAAAAAAAAGATGGCCCAAAATAACCGAACTCAAAAATATTCTCATTCCAATAAATGGAGCATTCCCTTTAAAGTATACAAGTGTAAGATAGATCATGGCGAAAATTATTATTGGCCATGCCCAGGTCAGGGTTTCTAGCTGATCATTATACTTACCGGCTGATTGGTTATTAATCCTTGACATCATACACGCTATGAAGATGCTCATTAGCCAAATGATCTCCGGACCTATCCATTGAAACCTTGATTTCAATTTTTAATCTATTTATCTGGCTCTTTGTTGTATTGATTCCGAAGTAGCATCGAGTAGCCCGATCGCTTGAATTAATTGTTCAGTAGGTCTTGCTTCTGTAGATTGCAGAATATTCAGTAAATACAGATATTTAGTCTGGAGCCCTACTATAGTCTCCTGATCGTCTGGTACAGCTGTGATGCTGCTATAAATCAGGTCAGGAAGTTCGGCTTCGCCTTCTCCTCGGATATTTTGCAACACCTGCTTTTGGTCTTGCCCGACTTGTTTGAGCCTGCGATCAATATTTTCTTTAAGTGATTGAAGTTGATTATACTTCTGATGACAATGCATAGACCATTCTGTCTGAGTTAATAAGTCAGCCGAAGAGATACTCACCCGGGGGTCTAATAGAATGTTTATTTTTTGAGTGATTGATAGACCATCTACGATCAACTTGATGGTATAAATTCCTGGATGGACATAGGGACCCATTGGGCTGGTTGGGGTCTTGTGATTTACAGCTGCGATGGTCAATTCACGTGAGATTCCCACTGGCGGCTCTATGTGTAAATCCCAGATCCACCGATGGTGTCCAGCCTGAGTTGACAATCCTTTCCAGGGTTTGACCCAATAATCCGGGTAGGGTAGGTGATCGCCCAATTTTTCTTTTAGATCCTCGCTGCTATATCGTCGCACAGTTTGATCCATCGGATCCAGGATTTCAAGTGAAACCCGGGTACAGTTGGATGGAAGGTAATAATCTATCATGGCACCATCCGGCGGGTTTTGACCTGCAGGTTCTTCCGGTGGAAAAGGAGTATCATGAAACATATTATCTCTGATTCTGTACGCAGTAGGGGAAGTAAACAGATATGGTTTGGCTGTAGCCAGGCTTGAAGCCATCTCTCTCAAGGGAACTGTATTGTCCAGGATCCAGATAGATCTGCCGTGAGTACCTACTACCAGATCATTATCCTTGATCACCAGATCCCGGATAGAAGTCGGAGGCATATTATTTTTGAGTGATTGCCAATGAGCACCATCATCAATAGTAAAGTAAACTTCTCGTTCTGTACCCGCATACAACAATCCTGGTTGTTTTGGGTCCTCACGCACCACATTGACCGAATTGCCATTTAAGCTGATTCCATTGACAACCACCGACCAGGACTTACCACCATCATGCGTCTTATATATATGAGGTGTAAGATCATCTTTACGTAACGAATTGACAGCAATATAGGCCGTCATTTTATCAAAGTGACCAGCGTCTATTTGCGATATTTTGTCCCAGGCTTGTATTCCGGGAGGTGTCACATCGCTCCAGTGTGAACCACCGTCAGAAGTCATATGCACCAGGCCATCATCCGTGCCGGCCCAAATAGTTCCAGCATGAATGGGGCTGGCGGAGACAGCATATATCACTCCACGACGACGCATATTGTTTAATTCAGGAGTCCTGAAATCACCGATATTAGTTGGTACATCCGTTTTTTCGCGAGTGAGGTCCGGACTGATGATCTTCCAATGCTGACCTTCATCTATGGTTTTCCACAAAACACTGGTGGCAAACAATAAGGTATGGGGCTCCGCAGGATGAAAGAGCAGCGGCATAGATCTGAGCACGCGATATTTACCAGAACGCAAAGCTTCAGGTGCTACATTTTTAGATTGACCTGTTTTCTTATCCCATCGAATGAGTTTACCTCCATATATAATGTCAGAATTGAGCGGATCAGCAGCCACATAGGCATACTCGTCTGCTCCCACTCCTATCCAATCTCTAATTGAAATCTGTCCTCCGGAGCCCCTGCTTAGCACCCCGATAGCTCCACTTTCCTGTTGCCCGCCATATACCCAGTAAGGAAATTGGTTGTCTGTTGAGATATGATATAATTGTGCTGTAGGCTGGTTGTACCAGGAGGACCAGGTCTGACCTGCGTTGACAGTGATGGTAGCACCCTGATCTGCTGCAAATAGCATGATGTCCGGATTAAGTGGATTGATCCAAATTCTATGATAGTCATCCCCTCCCGGAGCGCCTTTCAATGAAAACCAGTTGAGCCCTCCATCATTTGATTGATAACTCGCCGTATTGGCTATATATACTTTATTGGGATCTTTTGGATGGACCCTGATTTCAGCAAAATCGCTGCCTCGCCCCCATAACCTGGTTTGGTCATTGATTTTTAACCAATTTTCTCCGGCGTCCATACTTTTATATATACCACCATTGATTCCGGCATCTACCGTGGCATAAATAATTTTAGGGTTGCTTTGAGAAATTCCTATTCCGATACGACCTAAACTTTCTTTGGCACCAGGCAACCCCTTTGTGAGTTGCTTCCAGGTGTTGCCACCATCTATCGATTTATATAGGCCGCTGTTTTTGCCTGAAAATGTCCCATTTTCCCAAGGTCCTTCGCGGTGTTCCCAAAGATCAGCATAAATTGTTTTGGGATTGAGGGGATCGAATTCGACCTGGATAGCTCCTGTATTTTGATCTAGATATAATACTTTTTTCCATGTTTTACCACCATCAGTAGTGCGAAAAATGCCTCTTTCTTCATTAGCACCATATGGATGCCCCAGTCCAGCTACGAAAACAATGTTAGGATCTGTTGGATGGATGATGATGCGACCTACCTGCTGTATATCAGGAAGTCCGATGAAAGACCAGTTTTGGCCCCCATCAGTAGATTTGAATATACCATCACCTGTACTTAAATCAGGACGATGAAGGCCTTCTCCTGAGCCCACATAGATGATCTCTGGTTTGATAGGCGATACGGCGATATCTCCCACCGACCCTGTAGGTGCTTTATCAAAAATAGGTCGCCAGGTGCGCCCGTAATCGTCAGTTTTCCAAACCCCACCATTGTTAACACCAATAAAAAATACATTTGGTTGCGTAGGAATGCCTACGGCACCTACTGTCCGACCCGCCCTAAATGGTCCAATCATGCGATATTCTAGCTCTTGGTAAGCTGCAGATGGTACTGTTTGAGAAAAGGTAAATCCCAAAAAGGCAGTCAATATTATAAAACAAGATGTCAGTCGAATCATAAGGTATGAGTTTAGCCCATAAAGCTAAGTCATACCTACATGATTGGAGTGTTTTTCCTATCCAGATTTTTTAATTAAGGCCACTTAAACTTTGTTTAGCTTTGTGGCCACACTGATTCAAGTCATCTGCAATTACAAACAAACTTGATCAAAAGATAAGAGGAAAATAAAAATAAATCCTATATTTTCTTGACCAATAGTTTATCGATTTTGGCGCCATCCATGTCGATCACTTCAAGCTCAAAATCCTTCCATTGTATTTTTTCACCTTGTTTAGGGATATGCTTTAATTGATGTAGTAAAAGACCTCCAAGCGTATTAAATTCAAAATCTGGCGCCAGCTCGTCGAGTCCAAAATAATGAAGAAAATCGGCAAATGGGTAATGGCCATCGATCAGCCAGCTACCATCTTCTCTTTCGTCAAAAGCAAATTCATTTTCATAAAAATCATCGGCTCCTCCGACCAGGGCCTCAAGTAAATCATTCATGGTGACCATGCCTTGCACCTGTCCATATTCGTCTGTAACGATGCCAAAATGGATTTTAGTGTCTTTAAATTGTTGCAATGCTTTGTATGCACTGGTGTTCTCTATCAGATACTTAGGTTCCTTAAGGTAATCATTTAGTTTAAAGTGGTCATCATCTATATGAGTGAACAGATCTTTCAGAAATACAACGCCTTTGACACTGTCTTTATCACCATCCATCACCGGATAAACGGAGTGTAGCTCATCACTTACTTGTTTGCGTACAGCATCGGCAGTATCATTGGTATCTAGAAAAACGATCTCATTACGATGAGTCATCAAAGACGAAATTTTGCGATCTCCCAAATGAAAGACTCTTTCCACTATGTCTTGCTCGATTTCCTGTACTTCACCGCCTTCTGTGCCTTCCTGGATGATTTGTCTGATCTCTTCTTCTGTTACTTTACTGTCAGAGGTCGTCTTTATTCTAAAAAACTGGATGAATAAGTCGCCGGTGTGGGTCAATAACCATACAAACGGGGAAGTGATAGAAGCCAAAGCTTTCATCGGCCTGGCCATTATTTTGGAGATTTTTTCGGGATAAGCCAGCCCTATCCTCTTTGGGATCAATTCTCCAAAAACCAATGAGAAAAAAGTGATACAGATTACTACCACAGCAATTGCTATCGTGTGGGCATAATGTTCTAATGCAGGAATTTGTTCTAATTTTAATTGAAAAGGGTCTGTGATATTTTCACCACTATAGATACCCATCAAGATGCCAATAAGGGTTATCCCAATCTGGACCGTAGATAAAAATTTATTGGGTGAAAGGGCAGTATCCAGCGCTATTCTGGCATTTTGATCGCCACGTTTGGCAGATGACTCCAGTCTGCTTTTGCGTGCGGAGACCAAGGCTATCTCTGACATAGAGAATACACCATTTAACAAAATCAAGAAAAACAGTATTAAAATCTCCATGCTTTACTCAAATCGTGAAAACGGGATAGGGCATATTTTGTGACACAATTTCACGGCAATAATACAACATTCCTTGCTATTTGCCTAGATGACCCTAAAAGATCTACACCTATCTCAATGATATCTCCTTGATGCACAAATCTTTGTGGGTTTCTACCCATACCTACGCCAAAGGGTGTACCTGTACTGATCACATCTCCTGGCAATAAGCTCATAAACTGACTAAGGTAGTGTACCAGGAATCTTATATTATAAACCATGTCTGCAGTGGTTGAATTTTGGACCATTTCACCATTAAGTTTGGTCCATAATGTCAGATTTTGAGGGTCTGGCATCTCATCCGAAGTAAGGATAAAAGGGCCGAGAGGGGCAAAATGATCACAACTCTTACCTTTGACCCATTGACCTCCACGCTCTAATTGATATGCACGCTCACTATAATCATTGTGCAGACAATAGCCAAAAATATACTCGTCTACCTGTTCCAAAGGTATGTAAGAGCCTTTTTTGCCAATGATAAATGCCAGCTCGACTTCGTAATCTGTTTTTATTGAACCCGGAGGTATCAATACATCATCATTAGGCCCGCAGATCGAACTAGTCGATTTAAAGAATATGACTGGCTCTTTTGGGATCTCTGCTCCAGTCTCCTTGGCATGCTGTGCATAATTGAGACCAATACAGATCAGCTTGGATGGTCGCGCTAACGGAGGACCGAGCCTCGTAGACGGATCGACCTCTACAAAATCAGCCCCACTATCGACATAATCCTTTAACTCCTGTATTTGACCTGAGGTAAAAAATGACTCATCATAATCCGGTATCACATCACTAACATCTATATATCTTCCGTCAGATAATATCAATCCTGGCTTTTCCAGGTCCGTTGGTCCAAATCGAATCAGTTTCATATTGCAGATTTTCTATTTATTGGTTTAATGTATTTTCAAGAGTTTAAAGTGATAAAACCTCCGTCTATCGGAAAGTCGGTGCCTGTCACAAAGGCTGACTCATCGCTACACAAGTACAAGGCCAGGTGTGCAATCTCTTCAGGTGCTCCCATGCGGCCTATGGGTTGGGTTTTTGCGAGCTGTTCGAAGATTTCTTTTTCTTTGCCGGGATAAGTTTTGGCTATGTATCCATCCACAAAAGGGGTATGCACTCTTCCAGGGCTTATGCTGTTGCATCGTATCCCGTGACGGACATAATCTTTAGCCACAGAGCGGGTCATAGCCAATACAGCTCCTTTGGAAACTGAATATGCAAAGCGCTCACTGATGCCTACCGAACCTGCAACTGAAGCTATATTAAGGATATTACCTTTGTTTCGCTCGACCATATATGGTATAACGGCGTTGATCATGTGAAAATATCCTTTTACATTGATATCCTGTACTTTATCATACTCCTGAGGGGTAGTGCTTTGAGCGGTCCCAATATGTCCTATGCCGGCATTATTGATGAGGATGTCAATCGGACGATGAGCTTCGATAGATTGAATAGTGTCAATGATCAAAGTCAGGTCAGTGACATCAATCTCGTAGGCCTCTGCCTGACCACCCGATAGTTTGATTTGATTGACAGTAGATTCGGCAGCCTGCATATTGGCATCAAAAATAAATACATAGGCTCCCTGGGAGGCTAATACCATAGCTATAGATTGGCCTATGCCGCTACCAGCTCCGGTGATCACTACATTTTTTTTATTCAGATCAAACATTTAGACAAATATTGAATATTTTTTTAGAAAGTGTTGATCGCTTATAACTTAAATACAAGCTTAGCAGGCATCCATTTGGAGCCTGGTGGAAGGCCTGGCAGTCCTTCCTGATAGTTCCACATGAGTTCCTCCCATTCCTGTACTCTGGGATTGTTTTTATCCAAAATCATTTTTTTCTCAAAACTAAAAGATTCATCACCCTCGACGACCATAAAAAGCCTGTTGAGTACTCTGTATATTTCCATTTCCAGTATGCCGGAATCTCTAAGACTTTGTAAAATATCGGGCCATACAGCTTCATGATATTTTTCGTATTCAGAGATAATTTCAGGATCATTTTTGAGGTCCAGAGCAAAACAATTACGCGCCATATATTTTAAGATTGATGTTTTAATATAGTATTCCTCAACCGAATCGGTCCTCATAAATTGAATGAGGTATTATGATTGGGTCAGAGCTCGGTCGAGGTGAGTATAACCACCATCCACAAACACGTGCTGACCGGTGATATGAGAGGCCCTCGGAGATAATAAAAATACTGCCATGTCCGCTATCTCCTGAGGAGTGGTAAATCTTTTTTCAAATGGAATTTGAGATGCAATGAGTTCTTTTTTAGCTTGAGGATCAGGAAAAGTGCCTACCCACCATTCATAGAGCGGAGTCCAGACTTCTGCCGGTACCAAAGCATTGACCCGAATGCTGTATTTTAATAATTCTGCTGCCCAATCCCTGGTCAGTCCGAGGATCCCGGCTTTGGCACATACATACCCCGAGGTACCTCCTTGTCCGGTGATAGCAGTCTTTGAACTGGTGTTGAGTATAGTCCCTTTTGATGCTTTTAGATGAGGCAGACATAGATAGGCCATATTGTAATAATGCATCAGGTTTTTTTGCAGACTCATCTCGAAAGCTTCCGGATTGCCATGTTCAAGACCTATGTTGTCATTGATGCCAGCATTATTAAGCAATCCATCTAACCGTCCGAAATGTTTGACAGTGAGATTGACACCGTCCATACATTGATCAAATTCTGTAAGGTCTGTTTTGAGAAAAATAGAATGACCACCTGCTTCTTTGAGTTCTTGCATCAGCAGCATTCCAGCTTTATCATCTTTGTCCATGATCACGGGAATGGCTTGCTCCGCAACGAGTGTATGGGCTATAGCTCTACCGATGCCTTTTGCCCCTCCTGTGATGAGGAAGACTTTTTGTTGTATACCTAAATCCATGATACATCTAAATTATAAAATTGAATGGCATTTTTATAGAATATCTTTTTTTGTTGTTCTGCAGAGAATTCACCAAAATAAGTCTTGGCAATATCAAGTACATTTTTATAGCTGCCGGCTAAGAGACACACCGGCCAATCTGAACCATACATCAACCTGTCTGCCCCGAAGACTTCTGTCACGGTGTCAAGAGCTGGTGTAAAATCAGTATACTGCCATTTTTTCCAATCGGCTTCTGTCACCATCCCGGAGATTTTGCAGTATACGTTAGGCAGATCATGAAAGTTGGCCATAAGTTCACTCCAATTGTCAAATTGATGTTGACGGATCGCTGGTTTAGCCAGGTGGTCAATGATAAATTTTTGCTGCGGAAACTTTTTTGCCAAATGATATGCAGTAAATAAGTGTTTTGGATAAATCAGAATATCATAAGTGAGATTCAAAGGGGCTAATAAGTTCATACCATGTAGAAAAGTGCTTTGCTCCATGAAACCATCTTCCTCACCTTGCAAAACCATCCTTACCCCTTTAAATTTTTCAAATTGAGCATAGTACTCAAGTCTTTGGAGTACATTTGGATTACACAAATCTACCCAACCAACTACTCCTTTGATAAAATCATGGTCAGTGGCAAGTTTTAACAGAGTATTCGTTTCCACCTCCGATGATAATGCTTGCACGGCTATACAGGCATCAATACCATTGTGCTCATAGATGGGTTTTAAGTCGTTAGGGAAAAAATCTTGCTTGAGAGCTGGCATACTATCATCTATCCAATCGTAATCCGCCTCATTGTATTTCCAGAAATGCTGGTGACTATCTATTATATGCATACAGTACTTATATGCGAATGTAAGCAATAGTTGGTAGTATACCTTTGCATCATTTTTTTTAATTAAGTTTGTCAAAACTTTTTTCTTTATGATCAGAATTCTGCTCTCAATAGTAGTGCTCTATACATTTCTGCCATTAGGTGCCCAAAAACCGCTGACCCAGGTCAAAATAGAAGCATTAAAAAAGGAAGTACAGGACAAGATCAATGGGCAACAAAAAATGGCTCAGGTGATGGTAGATAAAATATTCAGCTTTGCTGAACTAGGTTTCCAGGAAGTAGAAACTTCCAACTATATCTGCAACATTTTAGAAAAAAATGGATTTGAAGTGACCAAAGGAATTTCTGGAGTACCGACAGCCTGGTGGGCTAAATGGGGTAGTGGACATCCTATCATTGCCATTGGATCTGATCTCGATTGTATACCCAAAGCTTCTCAAAAACCGGGTGTGGCCTTTCATGATCCTATCGTCGAAGGCGCTCCAGGTCATGGAGAAGGTCATAACAGTGGCGTGCCGCTTAACATCCTTAGTGTATTGTCGGTCAAGGAAGTTATGCAAAGAGAAAAAATATCGGGAACATTAATCTTATGGCCTGGTGTGGCTGAAGAATTGGTTGCCACTAAAGCTTTTTACACCCGCGATGGATATTTTGACTCGGTAGACTTATGCATTTTCACTCATGTCAATAACAACTTGTCCGTATCCTATGGTCAGGCGCAAGGCACTGGCCTGATCTCTGTGGAATATGAATTTGAAGGTGAAGCTGCCCACGCCGGCATGGCTCCCTGGAGAGGACGGAGTGCCGCCGATGCTGTGGAATTGATGAGTATTGGGTGGCAATATCAAAGAGAGCATTTGGACCCCCTTCAAAGGTCACATTCTGTCATCACCAATGGAGGGGATCAGCCCAATGTAGTTCCTTCAAAAGCATCTATCTGGTATTATTTTAGACATATTACCTATCCTCAGATCATGAATCTGTACGAAAAAGCCAATCGTATAGCGGACGGAGCAGCAATGATGACAGGCACTAAAGTGAGCCATAAAATATTAGGCTCTGCCTGGCCCAGGCATTTTAATCAACCTATGGCAGAACTCGCTTATCAAAACATAAAAAAAGTGGGCCTGCCTTCCTGGACTGACCAAGATCAGGCTATGGCGAAAGCATTGCAGGTCGAAGTTGGATCTCCGCAAAAGGATGGCCTTGCTATTAAACTGGATACGCTGGAAGCACCTAAAAGCAATCCTGTCAGCGGAGGTTCGGACGATATTGGCGATATATCCTGGAAGTTACCTACTATCACCCTGGGGTATCCATCTAATATACCCGGATTGCAAGGTCATCACTGGTCCAATGCCGTAGCGATGGCTACCCCAGTAGCCCATAAAGGCGTGGTCGCAGGTGCAAAAGTAGAAGCGATGACCCTGTTAGATATACTGACTACACCCAATTTTACTCAAAAGGCCTGGGATTATTTTCGCAATGAGCAGGGTATGGAAATAAAATACACACCAATGGTAGGTAAAGAAGACAAACCCGCCATCTATCTCAATAAAGAAATCATGGATACCTACAGACCCCAGCTCAAGCCCTATTATTATGATGAGACAAAATATAGCAGCTACCTGGAGCAACTGGGCATCAAATACCCCACTATTAAGTCCAAGTCTTAGTCACCGGCACTTATTTATTCACCTATTTCAAAAGAATTATCTTGGAAAAAAAGACACGGATCATCCCCACCGGAGAATTTGTTTTTTTGGATGGACCTAAGCCGAGGACCTTCGAATTTATCTTTGCATTCAAAGTTTGGAAAGAGTTTATCAAAGGATTCCGGACACTTCATTTCATTGGCCCGGCGATAACTGTTTTTGGAGGGGCCAGGTTCAAACCCGGTGAGCATTATTATGAGAAAGCTGTTGAGGTTGGAAAAGCTATCGCTGAGCTTGGATTTGCCACTGTGACTGGAGGAGGACCTGGTATCATGGAAGCGGCCAATAAGGGAGCTTTTGAAAACGGCGGATTATCAATTGGCATCAATATACTTTTACCATTTGAGCAACATGGCAATCCTTATGTTCATAAAACGGTGACAATCAATTACTTTTTTGTCAGAAAAACTTTATTGCTTAAATATTCTTATGCTTTTATAGTGATGCCCGGAGGTTTTGGTACCATGGATGAGCTCTTTGAAACGATCACTTTGATGCAAACAGATATTGTCACTGATTTTCCTGTCGTATTGATAGGTAAACAATACTGGAACAAACTATTTGATTTTATGGAAGTAATGAACGAACACAAAACCATTTCACCAGAGGACAAATATCTTTTAAAAGTGACTGACTCCATCGATGAAGCTATGGATTACATCCAAAAGTATGTAGGGGACAATTATAAGGTTGAAAAAAGAAATAAACCTTTGTGGTGGTTATTTGAGAAGTCTTGATCAGATAATGTAGGGAACCTGATTTATCCCACTTTTAAACCAATTGGAGTAAACTCTAAATCACACCTAATGCCTTTACTAAATATGTTCCAAAGAAGGGAAGGGCAACCCAAAACCATTCTGGTTTGAATATCAGGAAGAGAACTATAGCTGTAAATGAAACCGCAGTATAGATCCACATGAGTTTGGTCGATTCGTTTTTTGCTTCAGACATGCTGGTGATTGTTTGAGCCGCAAATTTAGCAAATTGAGTGATAAATAGTAGATTTTTTCAATTATTGGTGAGATATGCTTATCCTCCACATTGTATAAAACAAAAAAAGGTGCAGAAAACTTAGGCCTTCCACACCTTCTTTTTGGGATGCAATTGTCATTACAACATTATTTTATATCCAATATTTATGCCAAAACCATAATTTTTTAGTTTTAAATCCACCAAAGTATTATCTAAAACTCTGTTTAATCCCTGGCTATAACTGGCTTGAAACAAGATCGATCCGCTGCCAAACGATATGGCTGTGCCTACACCTAAGTTTGCTCCAAGCTCGAGCCTGTTGTACATGTTGTCATTCAGGTTCAAGTCGGTCTTATTAATATTGATATCCACTAAAAAATTAGCTTTGGTGCGAACATCACCACTTAGGGCATAACCCAGGGTCGGTCCTGCGAACGCATAGATTTTGGCAGGACCGGCATCGATGGTGTACTCTAAGTTTAATGGTGCTTCAATATATCTCATGGTGGTATTAGCCTGAATGCCGACATTAATTGGTAAATTGAAAAGATTCATAGCCATGTTTTCATCGAGGATAAATCCTTTTTCTTTATATTTTATTCCACTTGAAAAACCAAAGGAGCTTTCACCAAAAGATTGGTGGATCAATGCCTGGATTTCAAGACCAGGATGCATAGTCCTTTGGGGACGAAGTGCAGCATCCAATCCAGTCATGGATACATTGGACCAGGTAGGACCGAGTGATAGTTCAAGATTGGTCTGACCTAGCATAAAAGAGGTGGTCACCAGGAGTACGAAAAATGTAATAATCGGTTTCATAATTAAAGTGATTTGACATAATCACGAAACCATAGCGTTAAGCAGTGTTAAATAAGGGTTAGGGTTTCATTAATGTTTCAAAAAAAACCGCTTTAATTCCAGTCTGGAATTAAAGCGGTAGAAGTTTTTTGGAATCAATCTAACTAAGCTGCTTTCTTAAAAAGACCACCTATCAGGGAGCCAGCACCACCTCCAACTAAAGCAGTAAGTATAGAAGCTATATCGAGGCCACCGCCCCCCATAGCTGCACCGTCAGCAGCTCCACTGCCAAATAGTCCTAGGGCAGAAGTGATCATAGGCAGAATATTACCACCTACGGCACCAGACAACAAGTTGCCAATTAAGCCTAGACCATTTTTCTTGATCAGACTACCTAGCCAACCGCCACCAGCGCCAAATACGGCATTAAGTAAATAAGGAACAATTGAATCCATAACATTTAAGGTTTAAGGTAAAAAAATAGATTTACGAAAACCAAAGTAGACAATTTTATTCTATGTACAAAACCTTTTGCTATAGAAGATTGTAGGCTGTCACCATGAGTTTATAAAATCTTATAATTCAAATTAAGCACACCACTTACTGTTGGTCTCTTTCGATAATCTTGCCAGTTTTCTTTACTTTCAGGATCAGTTTGTGCCGTCCATCATGAGTGACTTCTTCTTTGATAAAATAATGGTCATCATCATAATCGGTGTATCCAGATATTTTTTGCAGTCCGGATTGGCCTCTCCACTCCTTGAGATCGATCACCTCCCATTTACCACTTTTTGCTGAAGCATAACAAGCATCCAGGATAGCATTGACTATATACCCATCATAAAAAGTTTCTAAAGGTGCCCGATGGTGTTCTGCAGAATCAAACATGTCAGTAAACATATGATTGTAGCCCAATTCATTGACTTCATCACCTACCGGAAACAACCACCCTGCATTTGATTCAGCTTTTTCTGCAACATAATCTGCGCCTTTGCCTGATGTAAAAGCTTCGAACCCTGTACGCAAAAAACTGTTGACCCAAATAGTGCCTTCTGTGCCCATGACTTCATCTCTCAGGTCCATGCCTCCTCTAAAGGACCAACTGGTTTCAAATTGGCCTATGGCCCCATTTTCATATTCTATAAGAGCAATTGCGTGGTCTTCTGCCTCAATGGGTTTAGCTTGGGTGGCAGCCCAGCAAAAGGCCTTTACCGGTTTTATATCTTTACCAATATAATTTCGGGCGATTTCTACACAATGGCAGCCAAGGTCGAGCATACATCCGCCACCGGCTTGTTCTTTATCCCAAAACCAGTCACTATGGGGCCCGGGATGGGTCTCCCGTGATTTGGCCCAGAGTATTCTGCCCAAAGATCCGGCTTTGACCATTTCCAAAGCTTTCAAAAATTTAGGGGTATAACACAGGTCCTCCAGATAGCCTGCGAAAATACCGGATTGTTCCACAGCCTCCATCATCCGAAAAGCTTCTTCGCTGTTGCGGCCCAAAGGTTTAGTGCAAACGACATTTTTTTTATGTTTTGCACACAAAAGGACAGCCTCCTCATGTTTGTTATTGGGCAGGGCAATACAGATCATATTGACATCAGGGTGTTTGATGATGTCTTCCATATTGGTCGACCAGATAGAGCACCCATAATCTGTAGCAAATTTTTGAGCACTTTCCTCCCGTCTTGCATAGATGGCTACCACCTGATCTTTACTTCGTTGTCCATGGATGGCTTCTGCATAAAACCTGCCTATAAAGCCTGACCCCAGCATCCCTATTTTTTGCATAAAAAAAATTTGATTGAGTAATTAGTTTTATTAAGTCATAGTGCTCATGCCAGGATGAGATTTTTAATTTTCTGACATTCCCTCAAAGAATCTGTGGTTGCAGTTAATTTACAATTCTTTGATTGCAATATTTTTAAAATAAATTCTGTCTCCGTGCCCCTGAAGCGCAATTTTGCCTTTGTGATGAGCCATGGCATATGGCCATTTGGCAAATTTGCTTTTAACTACGCCTGCATCCCAGGTAGCATCGCCATAGGTATATTTGACTACTTTTTTTCCATTGATCGAATGGGTGATTTTGTTATTTTTTACTTTAATGGTCCCGTGGTTCCATTCACCTGCAGGATGAGACGCTATCATCTTTGGAGGGTTGATGTCATAATTAGCGCCTGATTTCTGGACATCTTTTAACTCCTCTGGATAAGCGATATCATCTATGATCTGGAATTCTGGTCCTGAGGCGTAAGTAGCAAAATGGGCTTCATCATTGACCTCGATGACTTTATAGATGACACCACTGTTGCCTTTTGGTTGCACTTTGAAATCGAAGTCAAGGACAAAATCTCCATACTCTTTGTCACTCACCAGATCACTGCCTTTGCCGTCAGTAGTGAGGGCTCCGTCTTCGATCGTCCAACTATCTACTATTGATTTTTTAAAATTATGCCACCCTTTTATAGCGGTTCCATCAAAAAGCATTGTTTTTTTCTGAGCTGATGACAGATGTGCGGAAACACATAATATAAAAATTAAGATTGACTTCATTGGTTGTAAATTTTCTGAAACTTACGAAAAAGTATTCGAAATAAAATTGGAGACAAACAAAATTGTAGTCACGCATTTGAAATAATTTATTAGTTTTAACTATCACTAATAAAAATCCATTCATATGAAACCCAATACCCAATCAAGACGACGATGGCTTAAAAACAGTGTAGGCCTACTGGCTGCTGGTACTTTAATGCCAAACTTAAAAGCTGAGAAAGACATTTCCAGCTATGCCAATCAAATACATCCTTTGACTGGTCGCTGGATGATGGATGAGGTATTGAAGGATCCAATGATCAAAGTACGACTGACCTCCAATGAAAATCCATATGGGCCTTCCGATCGGGCTAAAATGGCTGTCATTGAAGGATTTAAAGATGCCAATTTGTATTCCAGGCACGTTGCAATATCATTAAAGGATAAAATATCAACTTATGAAGGAGTACACACTGATCAAATATTTCTTTGTTCAGGCCTTTCGGAAGTACTTAATCTTCTTGGCTCATTGACTGGCTTGGAGCACGGTGATATGATATCTGCCCATCCGACTTTTGATCTGATGCCGGCACTTGCAGCCAAAGTTGGTGGGGAATGGAAGCAGATTCCCCTCAATGCACAGTATCAACATGATTTGCCAGCAATGGAAAAAGCAGTTACCTCCAAAACTAAATTAGTCTATATCTGTAATCCGGGCAACCCATGTCCTACTATCCTGGACCCTCAAATGCTTTCCTCTTTTTGTGATCGGGTAAGCAACAAAACACTGGTGTTCGTAGACGAAGCTTACAATGAATATGTGCCAAACGGAGCTCAACATTCTATGGTCAATAAGATCAAAGCCGGAAAAAATGTTATGATTGGCAGGACTATGTCCAAAGTGCATGGATTTGCAGGACTCAGGGTCGCCTATGTAATTGCGCCTGCTGGTGTTGTCAAAGATTTGGAAAAATATAGAACCTGGGAATACAGCCTCAATGCTCCCAGCATGCATGCAACCATAAAAACCATAGATGACGAAGCATTTAAGCAAGATTGTGTCCAGAAAAATAAAAATACTCGTGATATGACTGTTGCTGCACTTCAGTCTATGGGCTATTCGCCACTACCTTCTTACACCAATTTTATTATTTTTCCCATTAAAAAAGATGGTAAAGAATTTGTGCAGATGATGGCGGACAAAGGCATTGGGCTCAGATCCTGGGCTTTTAATGATCAACAGTGGTGTAGAGTGAGTATCGGTACGATGGAAGAGATGAAAATGTTTTTAGCCGCGATGAAGGAGGTTT
>Ga0138256_10000797_pt1 | contig 33981 bp, 25 predicted proteins | sample KNB2016incub_MG_FD_105486 | JGI IMG/M metagenome (GOLD analysis project Ga0138256, IMG submission 105486) | Active sludge microbial communities from wastewater in Klosterneuburg, Austria - KNB2014incub_MG | ecosystem: Engineered > WWTP > Activated sludge > Unclassified | place: Austria... | reverse complement strand
TTATTTTAAGCAGGAGTTTGCGCAGGTCACCAATCCGCCTATAGATCCGCTGAGAGAAAAGTTTTTTATGACCTTGCAGTGTTATCTCGGTGATGCCGGTGACATCATGCGGATCAAAAAAGAAAATGCCCGACAGATAAAGTTGGAGTCACCAGTATTGAGTGATGATGATTTTTTGAAAGTGTTAGGAAGCCGGAATTACGGTTATACAATAAAAAGTATTGATGCCAGATTTGACGCTTCAGATACTATAAATTTAAAAAATGCGATTATTTCATTCTGCCTTAAGGGAGAAAAAATGATCAAAGATGGATGCAATATTCTGATCATAGACAATACGGATATTACCGATTCTATAGTTTCCATACCTTCTTTACTTATCACCGGTGCCATCCATCATCATCTGATAAAAACCGGATTACGAAGGAAAACATCTCTGGTCATCAATGGCGGCGACATCATAGAAGCCCATCAGGTAGCTTGTCTGTTGTCATTTGGAGCCGATGCAGTATATCCATCTCTGGCACATGAGACCATAAAGCAGATCAGTGAGGAGCAACATACAGATGTAAAAAAGGCGAAAAAAAATTATAAAAAAGCACTCGATTCGGGCCTGTTGAAAATCATGTCCAAACTGGGCATTTCTACCGTCAACTCCTACAAAGCAGCACAAACATTTGAAGCCCTGGGCATTCACAAAGAAGTCATGGACATTTGTTTTATAGGTGCAGTGTCTCGTATAGGTGGTATGACCTTTGATATGCTGGCCAAAGAGCAGTTGCATAAACATTTTCTGGCCTTCAGTCAGGTAGAAAATCTGCCCGAATCAGGACGATACCAATGGAAACAACGAGGGGAATTCCACCTGTTTAATCCTGCATCAGTACACCTACTCCAGCATGCCACCAAAACCAATAATTATTCCGTATTCAAAAAATATACAACAGAAGTCAATGATCAGTCAAAAAGGGCTTGTACCCTCAGAAGTCTGTTCGATTTCAGGAAGGGATATCCTATCTCACTGGGAGAGGTTGAACCGATAGAAAACATCATGCGCAGGTTTGCGACGGGTGCGATGTCTTTTGGCTCTATTTCTGAAGAAGCACACACTACCCTGGCCATAGCCATGAACAGAATAGGAGGCAAAAGCAACAGTGGCGAAGGTGGTGAAGATGCCAAAAGGTATAAAAAACTGGCCAATGGGGATTCTACACGCTCTGCCATCAAACAGGTGGCTTCCGGCAGATTTGGCGTCACCATAGAATACCTGAACAATGCCGATGAAATCCAGATCAAAATGGCTCAGGGTGCTAAGCCTGGTGAAGGAGGACAGTTGCCCGGTCATAAAGTAGATGCTAATATAGCCAGAATAAGACATTCTACGGAAGGTGTCGGACTCATCTCTCCGCCGCCACATCACGACATTTATTCTATAGAAGATCTGGCCCAATTGATTTTTGATCTTAAAAATGCCAATCCCGATGCCCGCATCAGTGTAAAACTCGTAGCAAAAGCAGGCGTTGGTATCATCGCATCCGGTGTGGCAAAAGCACATGCGGACCATATACTGATCTCCGGCTTTGATGGTGGCACGGGTGCCTCTCCGTTGAGCTCGGTGATGCATGCCGGCATACCCTGGGAACTGGGTCTGGCAGAAACCCATCAGACACTGGTAAAAAACAAACTGAGAGACAGGGTTACCCTTCAGACAGATGGTCAGATACGAACGGCCAAAGATATGGCTGTAGCCACGATGCTTGGGGCAGAAGAATGGGGCATTGCCACAGCAGCTCTCGTGGTGAGTGGTTGTATCCTCATGCGGAAATGCCATCTCAATACCTGTCCGGTTGGTATAGCAACTCAGGATGAAGTATTGCGTGAAAAATATGACGGCAAAGTAGAATATCTTGTCAATTATTTCACTTTTCTGGCGACTGAGCTTAGAGAAATAATGGCGGACCTGGGTTTTCGTACGGTCAATGAAATGGTGGGAAGATCAGATATGCTTTCCTATGATGTATCAGATAAATACTGGAAGTACAGGACACTGGATCTGTCACCAGTTTTGTTCAGACCGGAAGAAGACCCCAATCATACCGCCTACAAATCCATTGAACAGGATCATGGTATTGCAGATATTATGGACAGAAAACTGATTCAATATTCTGAGTTGGCCATACAGGATAAAGTGAGCATCAGCAGTGTATTTCCTATTCAAAGTACTGACAGGGCCGTAGGTACCATGTTGTCTGGCAATATTGCCAAAAAATATGGTGCAGAAGGATTGCCCAATGGCAGTGTAGACTATAGATTTAAGGGATCAGCAGGACAAAGTTTTGGTGCATTTGGCATCAAAGGACTGCATTTTATACTGGAAGGTGAAGCCAATGATTATTTTGGTAAAGGATTGAGTGGAGCGACATTGGTCATAACTCCTGACAGAAACTTCAATGGTGAGCCTTCTGAAAATATCATCGTGGGCAATGTTGCCTTGTTTGGTGCTACTTCAGGAGAAGTGTACATCAAAGGCAGGGCAGGGCAGCGTTTTGCCGTGAGAAATTCCGGTGCATCAGCTGTTGTAGAAGGTGTAGGTGACAATGCTTGTGAATATATGACCGGAGGAATGGTGACCATATTGGGATCCGTAGGTAGAAATTTTGCAGCAGGGATGAGTGGTGGAGTAGCTTATGTGTACGATCAGTCAGCAGAGCTGGAAATCGTACTGAATCGCGAAATGGTTATTCAGGATACCATGACCACACATGATGAAGATGTCATCAAAGAACAACTGAGAGATCATTTCAGATACACAGGTTCATCACTGGCGCTGGAGATTTTGAGTAACTGGGAAGAATGTAAAAACAAGTTTACGAAAATCATGCCGGTGGAATATAAAGCAGTTTTAGAGCGCAGGAAAGATACCGTTCAGAAAGTTAGGACAAAACAGATACCTGCTAATAAATATGGGTTTTAGTGGCAATGAGGTTATGAGTGAATGAGAAAATGATAGAATGATTGAATGAGTAAATGAGTAAATGATGAATCGGGATAGTGATAATAATAGAAAATCAACAACTTAGCAACTCAAACAACTTAACAACTCAACAATTCTAGCAATTTAGCAACTCAACAATAAAGAAATAATGGCCGATCCAAAAGGTTTTTTAAAATACAACAGAGCAACACCTGAAACCAGAAAAGTGGATGAAAGGGTTTTGGACTATAAAGAGATTTATCAGCCTGTGGACGAAACATTCATCAAAGATCAATCATCGCGGTGCATGGATTGTGGTGTTCCTTTTTGTCATAGTGGCTGTCCGTTGGGAAATCTGATACCGGATTTTAATGATGCGGTGTATAAAGAAGAGTGGGAAAAGGCGTACCACATCCTTTCAGAAACCAATAATTTTCCGGAGTTTACTGGCAGGATATGTCCTGCACCATGCGAATCGGCTTGTGTGTTGGGAATAAATAATCTTCCGGTTACCATAGAAAATATTGAAAAACAAATCATAGAGCATGCATTTGCTCACGGCTGGGTAAGAGCCAATAATTTTGGGGTAGAATCAGGCAAAAACATTGCCGTCATCGGATCGGGGCCTGCCGGTTTGGCTGCCGCTGCACAGCTCAATAAAGCAGGTCACCGGGTCTCGGTGTATGAACGGAATGACAAGCCCGGTGGTCTGCTGAGATACGGCATACCGGACTTCAAACTCGAAAAATGGGTAGTAGATCGTCGCGTTGATGCAATGAAAGAAGCAGGCATCACCTTTATTTGTCAAGCCAATGTAGGATTTAATATCGATATAAGAGACATCGAAGCAAGTCACGATGCCATAGTTTTATGTGGTGGCAGCACTATACCGAGAGATCTGAATATCCCGGGAAGAGAGGCATCAGGGGTGCATTTTGCTATGGATTTTCTGGAAAAATCAAATAAATATGTTGACAGCGGGTTGAAAACCATTCCGTCCATTCATGTAAAAGGTAAAAAAGTAGTAGTCATCGGCGGCGGAGATACCGGAGCAGATTGTGTTGGTACGAGCAACAGACAAGGTGCAGCACCCGTAACACAAATTGAACTATTGGCAAAACCTGGCAACAATCGTACCAACAAAGATCCTTGGCCGCTCTGGCCAATGGTGCTGCGTACTTCCAGTTCACATGAAGAAGGTTGCCAACGGGAATGGTCGATTCAAACTAAACGATTTATAAAAAACGAAACCGGAGTACTCACTGGAATTGAACTAGTAGATATTGAGTGGAAGATGGATGAAAGCACAGGCCGTTATGATTTTGTTGATGTCGCTGGCACTACCAGAATAATGGAATGTGATTATGTATTTATCGCTGCCGGATTTTTGCACCCCCAAAAAGAAGGCATTATCGATCAGTTGGGTATCGAGCTGGACAATAGGGGAAATGTGACCACCAAAAACTACCAGACCAATCTTCCCCATGTATTTGCTGCAGGAGACATGAGACGGGGACAATCACTTGTAGTCTGGGCGATTCAGGAAGGTAGAGAAGCGGCGAGAGCGGTAGATCGGTATCTTATGGGTGTATCCAAACTGGAAGGCAAGGTGGTGAATGAGTTGGTGATGGGGTAATGATATGTTGTGGGTCTTAGTTCTCCACCATTGGGATTATCGTTATCGAAAAGACCATATAAGTTAATGCTTCTTTGCATAATACTAATTCTTCTTTGTTAACTTAGCTTATATTAAATTTCAGCTCAAATGTAGGCCAAAAAATAGGCTAAATACCAAACCTTAAGGTAGAATGTAAAAAGCGTGGCCGTTCCGGTACGCGGAGCGATTTAGCGGAACTAGCCTTTTTTGTTTACTTTTTTTGGCAATTGCAAAAAAGTAAAAGCCTGTCGCGGCCTTTAGCGACAATGCCAGAGTAAAGAAGTTATTCCGATCATTAAGTCTAAATCATATCATAACTAGGCTTTTACATTGTCATGGCTTTAGATGTCTACTTTTAAACATGACAAATGTATAATCTTGAAACATTTTGCATCCAATACTTAAGTTGACAAAGTAGAACTACAGTGCTAAAACTCTTAACTTAAAATTTTCTATTTACAGCACAAGAATTACAAACCAACATGACTTTGAAGTAGTTCTGGACGTATTGCAGTCTCAGATATTGCAGTCAGTTTAGTTCATTTATTCAGTCTCTCATAAACAGCACAGCTGTCGCATGAAAACACCAAACAGATACTAGAAAGAACTGATTGTTAATGTGCAGGCACCGGTTACAGATTTACACCAACGAAGGGAGACAGAAAAAAGCCAATAGGATTTGACACCTGATTTTACTTATATCCTCCATCACTCACTGTAGTGCTCTCGTAATACCAGACAGAAAAATAAGTGGATTCCCTTCTAATTTTACATCTTTACGAATCTCGCTACTTTTCGATTGGTACCTTCCATTAATTCGATGATGTAAGCTCCTTGCCCCAAGTGATCTACTTGTAAGGTTGTCTCACACGGCTGGTGCAAAACGGGTTGATTTCTACCCAGGAAATCATACACTTTCACAGAATGTAGAGCGCAAGGCTCACTTGTTTGGATTTCTAAAGCAAAAGAGACTGGATTGGGAAAAAGACCAAAAGTATTCATTTCCCCATCGAAAGTGTGGGTTGTTTCTGCGTCGTATGGATTTTGCAATCTATATATTTGCTTTCCTTTTTCACCCGTATCAAAATTAAAATAGTACGCGGCATCTTTGTAAACTACATTATTTAAGTCAGTTCGGGTAAAAAATTCATATTCACAACCACTCTCATACACAAATGAGAAAGTTTCACTATCAAAAACCAATTTTGAACTTCTATTATTGGAAGAATTATCCAAAATGTACAATCCTTTATGTCCGTTATTTGATCGGTAATCAGGATGTATAAATGTTGTGTTTTCCAGATAATCCAGCGCTTTTATTACTTGTCCTTCAAAGTTCATTTTCTCAATTCTCCTAAGTGAATCATTTAAAAAAACAATATGATTATCATAGATATCTATGATTTTGTTAATAAATACACCTTTCAATTCTGTATGTGATTTTGTCATTAGGTTATAGAAATGTGAGATCTCTTCGGATGGTGTTTTTACACTAAAACATATAAACTCATCATTGTGCTGTTCTCTTAGATTGGTTATATCATCAAAGGTCTTATCATAAACCTTTTCTACCAGAAGACTACCATCCGTATCATTTGATAAAATGTACATTCTTATTTGATTGGTTGTATAATTGGTCATGACGACTGCATTACCAGGAGTAATATAACTATAATAATTACTAAAATTAAAATCCTTTAAATCCATAATTTCCATTTCATTCTTACCATCTGAAAAAGTAATAATATTCTGGCTTTGGGATTTTTTGTACGCATAATATTTATCACCTATTAGTTTTTTTGACTTTAGATCTAATGTCCTTATATAATTAAATTCAGGGTTTGAAAATTCAATAAGTTTGTCATATGTGAGGAGTACAATTTTATTTTCAAATTTGAGCATTTCTTGGATACCGCTTCCATTATAATAAGAACTTATGTCAAATACAGCGTGCCTATCTATATCTATAACTTTTTTATTCAAAAAAAGAAAACCATTATAACCATTAAAATAAGTAGGAAAGTCGCCTTCAAAACTTTTTAGACCTAAGTCTTCTGTCAGATTTGTAAATTGAAGACTTTCTAGATCCATACTAACCAATTCGTAATATTTTTTTCCATCTTTATATATCGGAATTTGGCCGTACACAATATCTTTATATTCATACCACCCATACTTAAAACAACCTAAATTAATAGTGTGGTTGATCAGTTGCTTTTTCCTGTAACCATCAGTTCGGGTGGTGTCTAAAACAACTATTCCATCATCTTCAAAAGTAAAAATATAATTATCTGACCTCTGGAGAAATGATGTGCGAAGTCCATTTTGATTAGCACTTGTTGCTATAGTTTGGTCATAGGAATAAATATTATCTGACACCTCATACAAAGGAAACGTCAGCTGGTCTAAATCAAAATAAAATGCTTTGTCGACTTTTTTGAGCCTGGTTGCATTTCTGTAAGATAAAATATCGCTATCTGTTAATTTATTTAAGGTGTGATCATAGTAATCATAGACATAGGTGGGATAATCAATATCCATAAACACCAATTTAGACTGTACATGATCTGAAAAATAACTATACTCCGGAACGTCAAGTATAATTTTTTCCTTGGTGTAGAAATTGGCAACATAAAAATTTTGATAATCATTATAGGCATATAAACTATCCGTCAATAGATAAAAATTATTAATATCAAAGCCTTCGAGAGTATCTAATGAAATGAGTGTATCCAATGATAGGTCATACTTATAAAAAACCTTATATGGATACCAGTTATTTTCATTCCTTTCTTCACTTAACATCAAAAGCGACGAACTATATTTTGCTTTGTCTACAAATTGTAATCTCGGTAAAGGTCCATTTAATGAATCCAAACTACCATCTTCATTGACCATGTACAGTACATACTTCTCACTAAAATTACCAAATACACCAAAAGGTTGATGCTGATACATGAAACCTGGATACTTAGTTTTGTAGAAAATTTCATCATCTTTATTAAGTTCATATATTTTATTTTCTGGAACATATTCTACCAGAATTTTGGTTTCATTATTGACTCTTTTGAATATCTGTAAAAAGTCACCTTTTACATAAGGTACATATTCATAAATCCCATGGAGTGAATCATTGTCCAAAAAGTACAAATAGTTAGAATCTGCCCTAACATTGTAATAATCTGAACCCACAAAATGAGCTGTAGGATAACTCTCACTTTCGAATTGTGGCAAGTTATCAACCATTCTAGTCTCTCCTGTATGAAAATTTTGAAGGATTAAATGATCCCCATAATAAAACATAATATGTGTATCATTTATGCCAGCTCTGATAGTCTTACCATCTATACAATAAGGTATCTCAGACTCAAAAACTTTATACATCTGACCTTCATCGTTGACACTCAAAACATCCAGATAATATTCGCCATTATCAACTAATAAATACTCATTTGAACTAGAAACAAATTGTAAGGACTTTCTTTCCGTCTCGTAATCCGTAAGGGCCTTAATGGTTTGTTGGGCATACATCTGCTCATGTGAAAATACAAAAAAAGTGAATAGAAAAATGGCTGTTTTTTGCATGATTAAAATTTTTCTTGTAGGCAATAAGGTATCAATGATTCAAATATAATGAAAATAATTAAAGTTATTACTTTCAAAAAGCAAAAAACACAAATTGTGGACATAGGCGACATATTTGCTATCAAATTTAATCTGTTTTACAAAATCAGGACTGACTGACAACCAGATCTTGGACATTTTTGGAACATTGGCTGGAATTGACCGAATTCAGTTAAGCAAAAAACTTTTAAAGAAAGGAACTTTCTGGATTTTACAAATTGCGATTGACATTTTGATGACCTTTATTACAATTTTTTTTTGAAGGCTGAAATTTTTTGATCATTCAGCAATCATCCCCAAAATATTTTCGGACAATTCATCTTTTACAGAAGAATGATAACCAAAATATTGGTAAATCAGTTGCCCGTTTTGATCAAATAGCAAAAAATACGGATATCCTTCCAAACCCATTTGGTCATACAATTGATTGTCTTTATCGATCAGAATTTTGTTTTTGTTCTTTATTTTTTCGAAATGGAAAACGCTGTTTCGATCTGTAACAGTGTTTTTATTCGGAGCCTGATACAAATAAAAATGTATCATTTTATCCTGATGTACGTCAAAAAAACCGGCTAAATCTTTTATGGCAGCAAAACAGGGGGGACATTTTTCGTTCCAGGTTTCTATAAGAACATATTTATCATTGGGTTTTATTAAGTAGGAAGTGTCATCTGACTTAATAAATGGAATCATCCTGATATCAACGTTTTTGATTTCTCTTTGTGCAATGGCAAAATCATAAGTTTCAGTCATTTCACCCACCGTATTTTGCTGCTCCCAAATAGGATATAAAGTAAAAGCATAAAGAAGTATATACGAAACAACAAAAAACTGAAGTGAATATTTCTCTTTTAATGTAGTCAACTGACTCCCTGCTCCTAAAACAATATTTGCGGTAATGATGGGGTGAAGTAAAATATTCAGTAAGTTAAATTTTACGGTAAAAAGTGTAGATATCAGATAAAATACCGGAAATATAAATTTAAAATACCGGCTGACCTTATGATCAAATACCACTGCATTTTTAAAAAATATGTCAGCATAAAAGGTATAAATAAGGCAAATAATAACCCCAATGGTACCTGGATTATCTGCATCCATTAAGAATAATCCCCACATCAATAAAAACCCAAGGGAGTAGCCTAAAGTCAGAACGTATGTAGAAATTAGTGTTTTGTGTAAAGAACTCATAAATAAACGAGCATTTTAATTTTCGGGACAACGGTTTTGATTTTGACCCTATTTCTATTGCACTCTGTACCTACCTTTTCTGAAACAAGCTTCATTTAGGTCATAATTTTTTGGATGTCAAAAATAAAAAGTAAATATAATTAAAATGTCAAATAATTATACACCAATACTTACGATAAAAGTGTTGATTGAATAAAAGAACGTTACTGACACAGCAATATAATGAAAGCACAGTTAAAAATGTATAGCCATTTTAGAACGATACTTTAGGAACTTATCTGATAAAATATACAAAAAAATAAAGAATCTTGCCATTTTTTTAACCAAAAATACAGCGCTTTTCCTTACTTTTACCAATCAAAATGATGCTGTGTTTTCTTTATCATTTTGATTGCCTAAAAGGGATGTGATTTCACACATAGTAAAATCTGAATCAGTTTCTTTCGGTGTATATAGTTTAAAATATTTAGTTCAACCTTCAAAACACTTCAATATGAAAAATCAAATCACTTTAGTTTTAATTATCTTATGCCTTTTTTCCTGTAAATCTTCTACCAATCAACAGGAAACTAAACCAATGACATCTTCACCACGTCCCGACTGGCTTCAGGGAAAATGGCAGCGAACCAATGACGAAGAAAATAAAAAAACATTCGAACAATGGCAAAAAGTGAGTGATACGCTCTACATGGGATTAGGATTTGCCATGCAGGGAAATGATACTATTTCTAAAGAAAATATGCACATATTTCTCAAAGATACCGTTTGGAATTGTGATGTATTTATGCCGGGAGATGCGACGCCCACATCATTTTTATTTACAGAGCATACTGACACATCCTTTGTCTGCGAAAATATGCAAAATGAATTCCCAAAGAAGATAGCCTATACTTTAAAAGGGGATACAATCAGAGCGACTATATCCGGCGGCGGACCTGAAATTTTATATTTATTTGTGAAGGAATAATGACTGTTGATGGTTTTTAAAATATGGTCACAATTGCAACCACGTTGATCGGGCAATGATTTGTTGGTATAATTGGTATAGAACTATTGTATTTTTATAAACAAACAAAGAACAGTGCGAAAATAATGACCATCACTTTACATGTTATATTTGTAAAGTGATGGTAACTAAAGAGATGAGTTAAAGTTTTTGAAAAATCAATGAAGCGTTTACATTCGCCTGCGTACCCCCTACATTTGATGCAAGGGTAACTGCTGCAGCAGAAGAATGATTTCTAAGTGAAACTACATCCCCTGCAGTTGCCGAAAAAATTAGAGCTCCATTATTTTGTTGGGTACCTGCACCACTCCCAAAGATACTTCCGGACAAAACACTTCCGTTTAAAAATAAAGCGAACTGATTAGGTTCTGCGCTTGAAACTGAGAAGCTAACCTTGTATATACCGGTATTTATAATATTAATTGTAGTGGTCCCCGGTATATGCACAAAGCCGGAAGTTAAATTTGTATTACTGTCAAAAATAATATCTGCTTCTACTGGCACATTTTGACTACTCAAATTATACACATAAGCATATTGTTGTGCAACACCTGTTGGATTTTGCCATGTAGCCAATCCAGCATTATCTGAAGTTAACACTTTACCTTCCATTGGAGACCCTCCTGTAATTTTAATCTGTCCAACAACTTCAACTTGATTTTGGGAAGATAAATTGAGCGTTAAAAAGAAGAATAAAAACAAAGGAAACACACGACCCATTACTGAGAAAAAACTTAAATTATTCATATTTAATGATTTAATTGATTACAAAAATAATAATTTGTAATACGAATCAGGGGAGTCTGTTTTACAAAGATAGTCTAAAAAATTGAAAATAGTGCAATTATGTAATATTAATTGTTTGTGTTTTAAAAATGAATAATAAAAGATTTCAATCCTATTGACAAATTTTAAATTTTCATTTTTGAATTTCAAATAACATTATCTGTATTTGTTAGATACATTGTACCCGATAATGATGTTATATTCCAAAATTAAAATACAACCATCTTTGCCAATGGTGTAAATCCGGAATATTGATCAAAATATCCTACAAAATACTGTCCTTGAGTAAGACATATCGTAGAGCTGCCAGATAATATTTTTCCTATATACACTGTCTTCCCTGTTATATCCAAAATAACCATGTCTGCATTTTCAGGTAAGAAAAAATCAGGTAATACAATATTATCACCACCAATAGCATTGATTTGTATTATGTTCCCAGTGCTATAATAACTGTTTCGCCATTTTAATATTTCTGAAAAACTTGATTTACCGTCAAAATCCAGTTGTTTGATTCTGACAAAATTGATATTTCTCGCGTTGATTATTGTGGAATATTCATTTATCTCATTACTATTGGTTGATTTACTGTCGGTAGTACTTAATGCTACCCAATGCACTCCATCGCCAGACCCTTCTACGCTAAAATAACTGTTATTTACTTCAGATGTAGTTACCCAAATTAATTCATTTTTATTCTGGTATATATGCATATATTCTATCGGAAGTACAATTTGACTACAAGTATTGCCACCTGGTGGATAAAAATTTAAAAAAGCTGCTCCCAGTGATGCACAACTCAACGGCAAATAAAAGGTTTGGCTAAATACCTGAGAGAACGGCACTGCTTCATTTTGTGAATATCCTACATATATAGTGCCGGAACTCCCTGTTGGCGTTGTGTTCCAAACCCAACCATTATTAACACACTCTCTGGAAGTGACATTGATAATGCCCAGTACTACAATATTACAGCCGGGGTCTGAAGGCGTTGTGACCACACTTGTAATATCAATAGTACCACAACCACAATTGTACTGTGCTTTTGTATCAGAATAAAATACAATACCAATAAAAAATAAAAATAATTTAGGATGTATGTTCATATTCTCAAATTTAGTCTTTAATAAGGCAAATCTATTTTCAATGTATCCAATCAAAAAACATTGGACATAATGCCATAATCAAAAAGATTCATCGATAAATACCAACTTAATTATATATCATATAGTTTTGAAAATGAATATTTTATATATTATTTAACTTAAATTGCACAATAAATATGCAAATGGTATTTATTATATTTTCTATAAATAAGATTGAATATTCATTAAAAGATGAAATGTTTTGCGAGAATATGACATGTGAAGGACCATAGATTTTGTATATATTTGGGCAGGAGAAAAAGCACGTGGATGGATTTTAAAATGCACAAAAACAAAATCACATTTATGCTGCTTTAACAATGATTTTTTATCTTATAATTCAAAAATGAGAAATAAAATATCTTCTATTTTTTATCTTGACTCTGCTTACTACTGCTGCTGTTGCATTTGTATCTGCATAAGTCTGTGCGCCTGATACAAATTATCAGCCGCTGTATCAGCATAGGAATGACTCACAAATGATGGAGCAATGTGTTGGTCGGACTCCTGAAATATATTGGAATTATATTTATTTTTTCGTTCAGGTTCAGTATTCTCCACGATGACAGATACTTCGAGTTTGTGATTCAGGTTTCCTTTAAATATTCCTTTGACCGGCGTACAGTCTTTAAAAAACCTGCCTACTGCAATCCGAACATGTTTATCTGATGCTATACAATTATTGGTGGGATCTATACCAATCCAGCCATAGTCAGGTATATAAATCTCTACCCAGGCATGCGTGGCACCTTCGCCCCTGAATTCATGGTGTTTAGGACAAATATATCCGCTGACATACCGCGCTGGTATTTTTATCATACGCAATAGTACTAGCAGCATATGCGCAAAGTCCTGGCATACACCTGCTTTCAACTGCCATATTTCATCTATTTCTGTCTCAATGGATGTAACCCCTTGTCTGTAGTCAAAATGTGTATAAATGTACGATGAAAACAATTTTGCATTCTCAAAAGGGCTGAGCTGTGTGACCTGTAATTCTGATACCAAACGATGGATGGCTTCGGCATTTTGATTGGATTCAACGGTTAAGAAATCCCTGTAAAAAATGTTGGACGCGAGTACATCATATTCCTGCCATAATTCCGGGATTGATTTTGAAGAAACCGGTTCTAAAACAGGTAACACTTCCACTTCTAGGTGGGACGTTATACTCAACTGCGTATGTGGGCTGAGTATGCTGAAGATACCTAGCAAATTACCAAATTTGTCTGTAAAAACATCCACTGCCGGTTTATGGCTGATCTTTAGAGAATGATGTATGACCTTCTGAAAATAGTCCTGTACCGGATACAACAAAATCTGATTGATCGAATCATAGACGGGTGCATCATAAATATAATTGGTGATGTGTTTTATTTTATATGTTGGCATGGTATAATAAATTTTAAGATTGACCGAAATATATTTTTGAAAAACGGGTTGAAAAATGATTGATTTGGTTTTTCAGATCCTCCAGATAGATAAAAAGCCGGTTGCCATCACTCAGGTCTGGTTCAGAATAGGTAAAATTACTGATGAGTTTTCCAATCTCAAATTCGACTTCCGAAAAAGCACCTGGTGTCAAAGCTTCTTTCAGATCTGAAAAATTGTCTCTGACTCTATCCAGAGAATATATGACTGAATGTGTAAAAATAGGATTGAAAAGCACATGATGAATGATATTGCTACAGTTTATTTCGCCTTTGTATGTTTTACCAAACAGCTCATACCCTGAAAGTGCATATAGCAGATATCTGAATGATAGTATATTGGCATCATCGGTCAGATCAAAATTTATTTCCTTAAGTTTTATACAAACTATCTGTATCGTTTGTGTGGCTCTTTCCAAATGTTTTCCGACATTCATAAAATGGTAGCCTTCGCCTCTCGCTATGGTAATATCAATGGTGCCATAATACAAATAACATTGGTGGATGATAACATCCATGACATCCACAGGATCTTCGTACCGGATCTTTTGTTCATTTCTTTCGTTTTTAACAATGTGATAAAAATTATTTAGGGTTTGCCACAATTCCTTGGTGATATTATCCTGTATTGATCGGGCATTTTCTCTGGCATAAATGATATTATTTCCTATCGAATTTGCATTTTCCTTGTCTGTAATCAAATGAAGGAGTGCTTCTGAAGATTTCCAGAAATGATTATGTCTGGATGCCATAAAAGTTTTTTCACCATATTGATCCAGGATGAGCTTCCAATTATTATCGATGGCATTATCCTGTATAGCCACATAATTGGTCAGCAATAATGTTGTTTCCATCTTGGTCCTTTCCATATATCTGCTCATCCAGAATATCGCATCAGCCACTCTACTTAACATGCTATTATTTTTTTTAAAATTTAATTACCCAATACCCAGGTATCCTTACTTCCTCCACCCTGTGATGAATTTACGACCAATGAACCTTCTTTTAAAGCTACTCTGGTCAGACCACCCGGTACTATATCTATTCCACCTGGGCCAAACAATGCAAATGGCCGCAGATCCACTCTTCTTGGCTGAAGTTTTCCATCTATAAAACAAGGTGCTGATGACAGATTTATAATCGGTTGCGCTATAAAATCCCTTGGAGCTGCTGTGATAGCATCTTTAAATTCATTGATCTGCCGGTCAGTAGCGGAGTTGCCTATCAACATTCCGTAACCACCACTTCCGTTGGTTCTTTTTATGACCATATTATGCATGTTTTCAAATACCATCTTTCTGTGGTCGATATTCTCCATGGCGTAAGTAGGAACATTTTTTAATATAGGCTCTTCATTCAGATAATACCTGATCATATCCGGTACGTAAGCATAGACCGCTTTATCATCTGAGACGCCATTGCCCATAGCATTTATAATATTGACATTGCCTGCTCTGTATGCCCAATACAAACCCGGTACACCCAGATTGCTGTCAGGTCTGAAAGTAAGCGGATCCAGAAACTCATCATCTACTCTTCTGTATATCACATGTACTTGCTGAAGACCTTTGGTTGTTTTCATATACACTTTCAGATTATCTACCACAAGGTCTCTTCCTTCCACCAGTTCGATGCCCATAAGTTTTGCAAGAGTAGAATGTTCAAAATAGGCAGAATTAAAAATACCTGGTGTGAGTAGTGCTACAGTAGGTTTACTGGATTGCAGATTGGAAAGTTCCAGCAGATTCTTAAGCAACATATCAGGATAATTTCTTACCAGCCGAACTTTATTTTTTGGCAATTGATTTGGAAAAATCCTGTTGCTGATATTTCTGTTTTCCAACATATATGAGACTCCCGAAGGCGTACGTAAATTATCTTCGAGCACGTAAAATTCTCCGTCAAAATCCCGAATAAGGTCTATTCCTGATATGTGTGTATAGATATCAAAAGGTATTTTGACATGAGACATTTCTTTCAGATAAAAAGGGCAGGAATATATCAACTCAAATGGTATGATCTTGTCCTTCAAAATAAACTGTTCGTGATAAATATCTTTTAGAAAAATATTTAATGCTCTTAATCTTTGTTTGATTCCTGATTCGATCTTTTCCCACTCTTGTGCATTTATAATTCTGGGAATGACATCAAACGGGAAAATCTTTTCAATGCCCTCACCGCTGTCATACACTGTAAAAGTAACGCCCAGAGTCATAAATAATTTTCTGGCAAGGTCATTTTTTTTGGCCATATCATCATGAGTAAGGCTTTCAATATCCGCCATAAATGGGGCATAATGTTCTCTTATTCCTTCGTCAGAATACATTTCATCCCATAGGGAATCTTCGATTTTGTATCCTTCATGTATGATGGATGATTTCATATCAATATTTTATTATTAGAAATGTAAAGTTGCTCAGATCAGAATTAATTTATCCCCCTGAACACAGAAAAAGGTAAATGTGACTAAATAATGTTACAAATTTATAAAAATACCTTATTTTTATAGGGGTTTATTAAAAATAAATATACTTTTCTATCATTTTACCCACTATCATAAAGGGCATATACAATATTTATTTATTTTAAAACATCATCACATTTTAAATATTTCACTTAAAGTGCCCAATGAACAATAATTTTTCACCTGTCAGACATGGTTGCCACATACTTAATATTGGTGAATTCTAATATTACCTTTTTTTTACTGAATATTAAACTGGGGAGCATTAAAATAATACAACTGTTCAGTACATCAAACCCTACACAAAGGTTCCTTTTGCGTCTATATGATACGCACCATTATATTCGATGGTCAAATACATGTATGGAACAATAATTTGTTTTGATCAATCCTTTCTTTTATTTACCATAAAACAACATTAGCAGAAATTATTATCGCTTCAGCCAACCAGTGATACTCATTCTGGGTTCGTGAGTTAGCAATACCTCGTGTTCTAATTCATTGCTTTTAAAAAAAACACTTTTACCATTGTTTGGAGCAACCAATTGCTGATGCCCGGCTTCATGATAAATACACAATTCACCACCATGTCCATAGATCCAATCACTATTCAAGTAAGTGATCAGTGAAAATTGCCTGCTGTCATCGTTGCGAAAACGATCAAAATGTCTGGAATAAAAACTTCCGGCTTCATACATGGCATAATGAAACTCAAAACCAGTAATGCCGGTATAACAAGTAGCATTCAGATAGATCACAAATCGCTCGATCAGATCCAGAAATTCATTTTCAAACAGATCATTGTGGTTTCTGTCCAACCAGTAGATTTTATCACTTCTTATAAGTTTATTCTGAAGTATAAGTTCTTCATTTCCTGTTCCTGCATTTTTCATTGCTTCCTGCGCATAAAGGAGATAAAGATTATCCTTAAGATTAGCGGCCAGACTTTCATTTAAAAAATTTTCTGCTATACCTACTTTATTGTCCACATAGCTATCAATCAGGTCTTCAAATATCTTTTGCATTGGCTGGGTTGAGCGCAAAATGGGGCATATTGCCGGAACAACGGTGAAGGTAACCTATTTTATAAGGAAGTGATGGATTTTGAACCTGTACAATAAATAATAACTGAATAAATCAATTTTCTATTTGGGTTCAATATATGAAATGGAAGGAGTTGGGACATGAAGTGATGTTTTATCAGACATCTCTTTTATATTTTTATGACTTCTATTACCACCTGACGGGGCAAAAAGACTGACTCCTACAAATATTATGGTTAATAATTTCTTAAACATATCCTCAGGGTGCAACTGAAGTACAAAATTGATAAAACATTTCGTATCACCCTGTTTTTCAGGCCTTTATTTTTGTCGTATTTCTTACAGAATAGTTTATTGCTACTCACCACTTCAAGTTTTTTTTGAATAAAAAAAAGCCGGCAATATTTCATCACCGACCTTTTCTACGTAAATTAAACTTGAAATTAATTTCTATTATGCTTTTTCATTCAATGTAGCCACAATGATTTTATCTATTTTTGCTTTTAAAAGTTGTTTGTTTAATGCATCAGACTTTTGAACCACTGTTTTCACTTTAGCGCCAGCCTCTGTCAGTCGTGTTTTCAGCAAATTTAGATTGGCCATTTGAGCACCCGATGGTTTACCCGCATATCCAACCACTTCACCATAAAGTGATGCTATTTTTTCTCTCAACTGTGGTTCTGCAGCACCAACATAATTATCGCCTGTAGTAATTACCAGATTACTTCTCAGTGCTTCGATCTCCTTGATATAGGCTTGAAGATTCAATTGTTTGGCCAGTTTTTTGTCTTTCAGCAATGGAAGTATTTCTTCTGCTGTTTTTTGCAGCATATCCAACTTATCCACTTCATAAGCCAAAGATTCCATCATATTGTACAATTCCATACCCTTTTCATCTTTAAGTTTTCTGTCTTCAAGAGAATGAATAGACGATTCATCATATTTCAGTTCGATCTCCTGTGTAAACTCTTTGTTTCCTTTATTGATCTTTACAGTATACTTACCTGCAGGTACAGTAGGAGCAGCAAACCCACCAAAAGTAAATGTTTTACCTTTGGCCGTTTTTGGTGGTTTCAGGGTATAGTTCCATTGCACTTCATTGATGCCTTTGCTTTTGCCTGGTATCAGATCGGCCACTTTATAACCGTTCTCATCAAAAACCTCCATGGTCATTTTACCAAAAGTATGTCTTTTATTCATGAAATACACAATCCTTGCAGACGTCGTAGGATTATCTCCGACGTACTCACCCACAGCAGGAAAACTCTGAAAAGAACTGCTTTCGTTGATCACAGTAGGCTTCACAGTGATAAAATCAAGCTCTTTTTCCATGGCTTCTTCTGTGATTTTTCGTAGTGGCGTCACATCGTCTATTATTATCACACCTCGTCCATGTGTAGCCATGATCAGGGCATTTTCTTCCGGATGTAATGCCATATAGTGTATAGCAACTGCCGGCATATTATTTTCAAATTTTGCCCAGTTTTGTCCTGCATCCACTGTTACGTAAAGTCCGGACTCTGTACCAAGATACCATAAATTTGGATTCTTTAAATCTTCTTTTATACTTCTGGCAAATACAGGAATCTGATCATTGACCACAGATTTCCAGGTTTTACCCGCATCAGTAGTTTTCATTACATAAGGCTTCATGTCATTTTGTGTATGTCCGTCAAATACCACAAAAGCTGTATTTTTATCAAAGTTGCTTGGCTCTATAAAATATGTCCATGTATTTTTTGGAACACCCGTGATATTGCCAGTCACATTGGTCCAGGTTTTTCCTCCGTCCATGGTCACTTGTACATTTCCATCATCCGTACCTACCCAAATGATATCTTTGTCCAATGGTGACTCATTGATAGTAAAAACAGTACAGTGGTTTTCCGCGCCGGAATTATCAGCACTCAGTCCACCTGACTCTTCCTGAAGTTGCTTCTTGGGATCATTGGTAGTGAGATCTGGTGAGAGTTTTCTCCAGGTCTCTCCTTTGTCATCTGATACATGTACAAACTGACTTCCCACATACACCCTGTCAGGTTGATGAAGACTGGTAGATAGCGGTGCATTCCAGTTGAAACGCAATTTTGGATCTCCATCTTCTGCATATGGCTTTATAATTTTTGCCTGACTTTTGGCCACATCAACTCTCCATATATTTTCTGCGCCTTGCATTTCTGAGTACACTGTATTCGGATCTTTTGGATGTGGATATACCCTGAATCCATCGCCATACCCCACAGATACCCAATCACTATTTTTGATACCACCAACCTGCTTACTCGGACCTGTCCATGAGCCGTTGTCCTGAAGTCCGCCATAGACCCGATATGGCTTCTGATTATCAAAAGACACATGATAAAACTGTGACAATGGAAGTCCTTTGACCATCTCCCAAACTGTACCACCATCCCATGATCTATAGACACCTCCATCAGTTCCTACTACAATTTTATTGGAGTCATGAGGGTCAAATATAAAATCATGAAAATCTGAGTGTATACCACCTCCTATACTCCTGAAGGTCTTTCCACCATCTTTACTTATGTAACCCTGGAGTCCGGCTTTCAGAATAATGTCAGGGTTTTTTGGATCTATCACAATACGTGAAAAATAGAAAGGTCTGATCACAAGTTCGAAGTCACCATTTAGTTTTTTCCAGCTGGCTCCCGCATCATCTGATCTGTAAAGTCCTTTGTCTTCATTCTTTTCAGTTTCAAGTACGGCATATACGATGGAAGCATTGGATGGTGCCACCGCTACTGTAATCCTTCCCAGTTTTCCCGAAGGAAATCCATTGTGGATTTTTGCCCATGTTTTGCCGCCATCAGTAGTTTTGTATAGAGCACTATTGACACCGCCTGAATTGAAGGAGTAGGCTGTCCTTCTGAATTCCCAGAAAGCAGCATACATTATGGCCGGATTGACCGGATCCATGGTAAGCTCTGAGCATCCTGTTGTAGCATTGATATAAAATATTTTATTCCAGGTAAGCCCTCCGTCAGTGGTTTTATACACCCCTCTTTCTTCACTATCACCCCAAAGCGCACCCATCACACCTACGAATACCTCTTTAGAATTTTTAGGGTTTACTATGATGTTGCTGATACGTTCTGATCGGGTCAGCCCCATATTCTTCCAGTTTTGTCCACCATCTTCAGATTTGTATATACCATCTCCTATGCTCACACTGTTTCTGGTCCAGGTTTCTCCAGTACCTACCCAAAGGGTTTTATCAGGATCATTGGGATCTATCTCTATTGCTCCGGTGCATTGTGTATGTTTGTCAAATATCGGGTTGAATGTAACTCCGGCATTATTTGTTTTCCAAACTCCACCACCTGCTGCTGCGACATAAAATATTTTTGAATCCGTAGGATGGGCTTCCAAATCAGATACTCTTCCTGACATCACCGCAGGTCCTATCTGTCGTGCTCTGACAGCACCAAATATTTCATCACTTTTAAGCGGAATTGGTTTTTGAGCTGAAAGAATTACAAAATTTGTCAGCGCTAGAATAAGTGCGATATATTGCTTCATATGTTTTGTTTTAGAATGGATAAAAGGGAAAAAAGGGAGTATCCGCTATTTTAAAGACAGATACTCCTTCATGATTATAAAAATTCGATAATTAGTTGCCTTCCGGAAAAGCAAACTCTTTATCGTCGATCTCTACATTAAGTTCTATTTTTTCAATGGCAATAGAAGCTTGTGTCTGACCTTCAAACTTCTGATCCAAAGTAAAAGGCAACATTAAACCATTTACCTCCTGATAATCTGAAAATACCGCTTCTGATGATTTGCCTTTTGCAGGTCCCTTCTTGATGATAGATTTGGTCATAATAGGTATAAAATTTTCTTTATCAAAGAAGTAAACAGTTGAATTTTCTTCTTCCTTTCCTTCTATCATCACAGGTTTTTTAGTCAGTTTAATTTTATAACAATCAGTACCTTCTACAGTTTCACTTCCTTCCAGGGCTATATTATATCCTTTTTCTTTATATCTCAGGAAAGCATCGGGAAAGTCAGCTACTTCTGCTTTTGTAATTTCATTGTCTTCTGCTTCCATTTTTTCAGCTTTCATGGTCATAAAATTAGTCTGCCAACCTGTTGTACCGTCAAAAGCCGGCTGAACCATGGTCATACCCTGAAAAGTAAAAGATATTTTCTGTTTCATTGGCTTTGAAAGCATGATGGCCGGAAATTCCATTCCCTGAGTTTTGACCTTAGCTGTAGATTTCATGGAAGTCAATTTGGACCAAGCATCTCTTCCCCCTGTATTTTCAAAATATTTATTAATGATTTCATCTGCAGTCTGTGCAGAAAGTAATTGTGAAATAAGAACAAAACAGCCAAGTACAAGATTTTTTCTAAAATTCATTTTGAATTGATTTTAATTGATTTTGAATAAATAATTTTACAGATTCTTAAACCACCAAAGGATTAATTTGGTTTCAAAATTAGTACAAAACAAAGCTTTTTACAGAGAAATATCGACTAAATTATTGTTTCGTCGGACGGTTTTCTCAAAACCTTAAAACAAAGATGTTTGTGTCACCTTAGATGAAGAATTTACTGGCAATATCAGCGACGGATCATTTGCCCTCACATTATTCACTTTTTCCGACACTTCATATGCGTTCATGTATTCCGCAGGATATGGTATAATCAGTTGAACAGCTTCATCAGCTTTAATTTCTTTATCCAGCCAAAGCTTTTCATTTTCCGGCAATAATATAGCAGGCATCCGGTCATGTATATTTTCCATCATACGATTTGGCGCCGTAGTAATAACAGTGAAACTTCGAATGATTTCACCCGTTTCAGGGACATGCCATATATCCCACAATCCGGCTACAGAAAAAATATCCTGATCTGTAGTGACAATTCTAAAGGGTGTTTTAATCTTTCCAGTGGTCTTCCATTCATAAAAACCATCCATAGGAACTATACATCTTCGTGAAGCCAAAAGGTTTTTATATGCGGTCTTTTCCATCAGCGTTTCTACCCTTGCATTGATCATTTTGGCACCTATACTTTTGTCTTTTGCCCAAAAAGGAATCAAGCCCCATCTATAAATGTGTAAATGATCGGGTTCGGCATTTGTGATTACAGGAACCATATGTGTAGGTGCCACATTAAAGTTGGGGAGAGGGTTGTATCTTTCGAGTTCTTCAGAATAAAAGGTAGCATGAAACCTAGCTTCAATTTCTTTTTCAATCTTTGTAAGGGAAGAACGACCGCACATATTGATATAATAGTTTTCAATGATTATCTGCTTTTCACAAAACTGTCAATGCCTTTCCGCTTAAGTTCAGAAGCTGCACTTTGTGCTTTACTTTCAGAGCTATAGCGAACTGCCACAACAGAATGATATTCAGAAGATGGAAATACTACAATTTCCGCCTGATTAAAACCTAAACTTTTTAGTTTTGATCTCATCTTTTCTGCATTTTCCTTCAAAAGATAACTACCCGCCATCACCATATAAGTACCGCCATCACCTTCCATTACTTTTGATGGGCTTAAGTCACGAACCGGCTCAGATATTTTTTCCTTGGGTTTCGTAGCTGGTTTTGAAGATTGATCTGACTTAGCTGATTCGCTTTTTACTGATGCAGTTTCCTTATTTTTTAGTGGTAATGAAGGTGCAGGCTGACTTTTTTTCTTTTCTTCCAGTACTTCTACTTTGGCATCCAGATCATTGTAATCGACTACACCATCTACGATATCTTCATTGGATATAGTTTTACCGTCGTTTGTTTCAATCATTTCAGTAGTTTGATGTAAGACAGAGTCCTGGTATAAACTATCCATATATTTCGAGTCAGCTTCGAGACCTGTTGTTGATGTATTGACTTTGGATTTTTGGTATGATTTTACTAAAACTGTCACCCAAAAATATAAAATAAATATGACCAATGCATATATGGAAATCCTTACTAATCTACCCATGATGATTTCTGCTTTAAATAAAATTCTTTCAAAAGTACAAAATTATTTAATTTCTGTACGAATACCAACTGTTATACCATGAAGAAAGATGACAAAAATGTTTTTATAAAGTTTGCCAAGACCAGGAAGATCTATAAAAAAGTAATTTATTTCGAATTTATTTATTGAAGGGACAGAATTTATGGCCAATAACCGATCTAAATAATATCTGACATACTACCTTTGCAATATTAAAGACCAGCAATGTACAAATATCTCATCAAACCTATCATGTTTCTTTTGGATCCGGAAAAAGCTCATCACATCACGATGAAAATGCTTACGATTGTGCTTGCTATCCCAGGTATACAATGGATTTTCAGGAAGTTGTATAGAATTGATGCACCTGAATTACATAGAAATATATGGGGCATTCATTTTCCAAATCCTGTAGGTCTTGCAGCGGGATTTGATAAAGACGGCAAATGTTTTGAACAAATGTCCTCGCTCGGATTTGGGTTTATTGAGATAGGAACAGTCACTCCTTTAGCCCAGCCCGGAAATGACAAACCAAGATTGTTCAGATTGCCCGAAGACCATGCACTAATCAATCGGATGGGCTTCAACAATGATGGAGTGGAAGCATTGGTCAGTCGACTGAAAAAAAAGAAAAATAGAAATATTATCATAGGAGGTAATATAGGAAAAAACAAAATCACTCCCAATGAAAAAGCAGTTGACGATTACACCAAATGTTTTGAAGCACTGTATGCTTATGTGGACTATTTTGTAGTAAATGTAAGCTCACCCAATACTCCCGGCTTGAGAGAACTGCAGGAAAAAGAACCTTTGACACATTTGCTTTCTACTTTAATGCAACATAATCTGGAAAAACCCAAACCCAAACCGATCTTGCTGAAAATAGCTCCGGACCTGACTGATTCACAATTGGATGACATTATAGATATCGTTAACAGCACAGGCATTCATGGCATTATAGCAACCAATACAACACTGGATCGAAGTTCACTTGTCACAGACACCGCAAAAATAGGAGCCGGCGGTCTGAGTGGCAAACCACTTCAGTCCAGATCCACAGAAATCATACGCTATATCCATCAGAAATCAGGTGGAGCCATTAAAATCATTGGCGTTGGTGGTATAAACAATGGTGATGATGCTATAGAAAAACTTAACGCCGGCGCAAGTCTCGTACAGGTTTATTCAGGATTGGTGTATGAGGGGCCTGGACTTATAAAAAAAATAAACACATCTATACTTGACCAATTCAATAGTAAGTAAAGTCTCAAAAAGTTATCACCTACAAACAAAATATCCGATTAATATTATTAGGTGAATCCACCTAATAATATGAATCCAAGTCAAGTCAAAAATGGACTCGTCAGCCGATGATCTTTTTCTTCATGGCTTCAAACTCTTCTTCAGTGAGTAATCCAGCCTGCTTCATTTCTGCCAGTTCTTTGAGTTTGTCCATCGCAGAAGTAACATCGACAGCCTGAGTGGCAGTTTCCTGCTTTTTCCTGAATTCTTCGGCCATTTCCTTACCTTTTTCAAATTTTTCGTGGTAATACTTTTTTAGTCTTTCAGGATCAAAATCTAAAAATGTTCCCCCGGTTTCGAAGTGTTTCTTAAATACTTCTCCCAATGCAAAGGTAGATGCACCCGATAATACTGACATAGTGATCCCACCAAGAATGGATCCTACGCCGGGTATAAACTTAACCGCTCTTGCGCCAAGTCTGGCCAACCCTGAACCTGTAAGTGCTGTAATCACTGCTTTTCCTTCCGTTTGTTTAAAATCCACCTCATACAACTTACACATTTGTCTGATCATATCCAATTGAATGGCACTAACTGCAAACAAATCTGCAATGGGTACCGGTATAAATCCAGCTCCCATAGACCATATCATATGATTTTTGATGATAGAATTTGCGCTATCTCCACGATTGCTCTTCTGATATTCTGACATTTTTATCTTTTTTAAATTTAGAAATCAATAGTAAAACATACTTTTTCACCTTTAAAGTTTCATAATACTTCTAATATTCGATCTACGTGCAGGAATTACAGACGAAAAGCTCTATTATGATGTGATATTGTAAACAATGACAGAAGTGGATTACTTGTCAATTCACAATCAATCACTATCTTTGTGCTGTATTCCATATCAGTAAAAATGAAATCAAGCGTATTACTCAGTATTATTGTATTCCTTTTGACCATGCTGCAAATGCAAGGCCAGCGCAACATTACTACCTTATCGGGTCAGAAAATACGAATACTTCAAAACGGAACTTGGCAAAAATCAGATGTTTCTGAAACTAAAATCGACTCTTCAGGTTCGGTCAGTCCACCTGAAAATACAGATGATGATACATCAAAGACAAATTCCGAGAGCAATAATATTACCCAGGATGGTATAAAGTCAATTATAGCACAAGCTGAAAAAAAGGAAGTAGAAACTTTCCTCCTTTTTGATATCCTGGACAAAGAAGTAGCTATGAAAGAAGTGCAGTTGTCACAAGCCCGACAGTTAAAAAACAAAGAATCCGAAACAACTTTAAAAAATGAAATAGCTGATCTTAGGAATAAACAGAAAATTGCTGAAAAAATTTACAAAATTGATGCTGAAAATGTTAAAAAAGCCATTTCTTTAAAAAAGCTAAAAGATGTAGAATTGTCCAAAGCAATGACCGATCTGGGCCAATCTTTAAATATTAATGTTACTCCATATTTACCCGTTGCCATACCTACCTTGCCAAAAACCATTGAAGTCAATCCTGCCCCAAATACACCAATTAAGAAAAAAGATGTATGTTTATTTGCCAGAGACGAAAAAATAAATAAAGTACGAATCACAGAAACAAACACGGAACCATTCTATACCTTCACACCGGAAAAATTAAAAAATTATTTTAAAGAAAAAGAGCTTATGGACGTCTACACGTCTGTAATTAGAAAAGGTAAAGAATATTTTTTTCATATAACCATCAAAATAACTTCAAAGGATGCAGCCAAAAATTATGGCCACATATCAAAAGAAAGTATGATGAGAGTTCAATTTATCACTGGTAATAGTATAAATCTGTATTGCTCAGAAGATGTTTATGGAGGTACAGAAACATATACCGGTAATATAGTTTTCAAAGCAGAATACAGCATCAATAATGAAAATGTAAAAATGTTGTCTAAATTTCCGATAGATAAAGTTGGTATCATGTGGACTTCCGGATTTGAAACGTATGACATCTATAATGTGGATTTGATCATGAATCATCTGTCCTGTCTCAAAAAAATATAAATAAAATAAATATGCTGGGTCTAAAACTAGCTACTGATCCTTTTTGGGTAAATATAGCTGAAAAATCGATTGACGAAATTCTGACTGATCATGCCTATTGCGAACAAAAGGCCGCATCAACCTGCATTTCATTAATCATCCAGTTTCCTGACAGAAATAAGTTGGTAGATGAAATTACCCCTATCGTTGCTGAAGAGTGGGGCCATTTCCGTAAAGTAGTCAAAGAATTAAAATCCCGCGGGTATAGTTTTGGCAAAAACAGAATTGATAACTACGTTACGGAGTTGATGAAATTTCAGCGCAAAGGTGGAAACGAAGAAGATAGGCTAACCGACAAACTGCTTATTTCAGCCATGATAGAAGCTCGAAGTTGTGAACGTTTCAGATTGCTTTCACTACATATATCTGATGAAAAGTTAAAAGATTTTTACCATGAATTTATGGTATCAGAAGCAGGTCACTACCGTACATTTCTTGATTTGGCAAAAACCTATGCTCCGGAAGAAAAAGTTAAAATAAGGTAGGAACAAATGCTGGATTTCGAAGCAGAAATTATGAAAAGAAGAGAATTGAGGGGAGACAGAATTCATTAATTGATAAATGTTTAGAGCTTAGATTTAATTTGCCGATAACTTTGTTATTTTTGCAGACTTAAAACACATATTTGACAAAAATGGAATATTGGGAAAGAGATTTTGAATGGTTAAAAGTCAGACACATCGTTAAAGATGCTATGAAAAAAGACGCTTTGCCTGATCTTCAGACGGTGCTTTTTCTGATAGGGGTACAGGAACTAGGTCGAATTCCAAAAACTAAATTTACGAAAGAAGAAAAAAGAGATTTGATGCATGTCGCGGTGTGTACTCTGCTCGAAGATGAAGGCTATTTTGAATTTGAAGGCAGAGATCAGGACGGCTGGCCACACTGGCGGGAAGTAAAATCTTTTTCGGTCAAAGGTGTGCAGGAACAGGAGGCTTTTTTAGTTGCCAGAGTGATTAACTATTTTAAAAAATATAACGAAATCACATCATTTTCGCTCAATTAATCATTAATAAATCATGAGGTCACTATTTTTTACATTACTTTTTTTTGCAATAATATCTTGTGGCAATAGAGATAAAGTTTCCATAACCACTGAATTTGGGGCTATGGAGATACAACTTTTCAGCAGCGTACCTAAACACACAGCTAATTTTCAAAAGCTGGTCAATGAAGGTTTCTATAACGATCTGTTGTTTCACAGAGTGATGAAAGGATTTATGATACAGGGGGGCGATCCTGAATCCAGGGGTGCCGCAATAGAAAAACCACTCGGAAGCGGAGGCCCTGGTTATACCATTCCTGCTGAAATTGCTATCCCGCATTTTAAAGGAATGTTATCTGCTGCGCGACAGCCTGATTCAGTAAATCCCACAAAAGAATCTTCCGGCTCCCAATTTTTTATAGTGCAGGGAGGACCTGTAGATGATGCTCAACTGGATGCCATTGAGCGGGCAAAAAATTTTAAATATTCACCGGCACAAAGAGAAAAATACAAAAAATTAGGCGGAACACCTATGTTGGATGGAGATTACACTGTATTCGGAGAAGTGATAAGTGGGCTGGACATCATTGACAAAATAGCAGAATCCCCTACGGATGGAAGAGACCGACCACTCAAAGATATAAAAATGAAAATCCAATAGTCATTCATAATACCATTATCAAAAATTAATATTCAGAAAAAATGAAAATATTCCAATACCTATTATTTTTAACATTTTTTGCCTCTTGTTCTGCTCCAAAAGCATTATTTACGGCAGAAAAACAAAGTACTCATGCTCCTGCCACGGTAAATTTCAAAAATCAGTCAGTAAAAGCAGATAAATATTTGTGGGAATTCGGAGATGGAAAAACATCTGAAGAGATGAATCCGGAACATAGATATACCCTATCCGGCAACTATAAAGTCACGCTGAATGCGATGAAAGGTAAAAAACAAAATATATATGCCCAGGAAATATTGTTGGATCCACCGCATCAGTGTCTGGTAGAAATGAATACAACACTGGGCACCATGATCATACAGCTCTATGATGAAACGCCACTTCACAGAGATAATTTCATCAAACTCATAGAGAGCGGATTTTACGAAAATGTTCTTTTTCATAGGGTGATCAAAGGTTTTATGATACAAGGTGGAGACCCTGATTCCAAAGGAGCAGCATCCGGCAAAAGACTTGGTTCAGGAGGTCCTGGCTATACCATTCCTGCTGAATTTGTAGATACTTTGGTCCATATAAAAGGTGCCTTGGCAGCTGCGCGACAGGGAGATGCAGTTAATCCAAAAAAAGAGTCTTCAGGATCACAGTTTTATATTGCGCATGGTAAACCATTGCCTGCAAGTCAGATTGATGCGATGGAAATACAGAAGGGCATGAAGTATACAAGTACTGCCAGAGATATATTTTCCACCTTAGGGGGCATTCCGTTTTTGGATAAAGACTACACTGTTTTCGGCAGGGTCATCAAAGGTTTGGAAATTATAGATGCTATCGCTGACAGTAAAACAGATGGTGCGGACAGACCTTTGACAGATGTAAAAATATTAAGTGTAAAAATCATTAATTAAACATTAAATTTAAAACTGAAATGGAAGTTTTGGGCATTGATGTAGGTGGTACGGGCATTAAAGTTAATATTGTTGATATTGAATCCGGTCAACCCATAGGAGAAAAATTTAAAATAAAAACCCCAACACCTGCTACTCCTGAAGCAATTATTGAATGTCTTCTGACAGCAGTAGAAAATTTTAATTGGAAGGAAAAAAAAATAGGAATTGGCTTTCCTGCTGTTATAAAAAATGGCATATCACTCACAGCAAGCAATATTGACCCTGCATTTATTAATTATAATATCGATGAAGAGTTCAGTAAAGCATTGGATTGTGATGTAAAGGTCGTAAATGACGCTGATGCAGCAGGTATAGCTGAAATGACCTATGGCAAAGGTAAAGGAGTCAACGGACTTGTTCTTTTTCTTACATTGGGTACAGGAATTGGTTCCGCCCTTTTTCATAATGGTACGTTACTTCCAAATACAGAACTCGGGCACTTGAAATATAAAAAGTCCGTCTTTGAAAAGTATGCATCCAATAGTGCGCGCGAGTTTCATCACTTAAGCTGGAAGAAGTGGGCCAAAGAGCTCGATGTGTATTTAAATCACCTGAATTTGTTGCTAAGTCCCGACCTTATCCTTATCGGAGGTGGAGTAAGTAAAAACTTTGATCTGTACAAACAATATCTGAATGTAAATGTGAAAGTGGAAATGGCAGCATTACAAAATGATGCAGGTATTATAGGTGCGGCAATGGCTGCGGTTTAAGTGTAAAGATAAGATTATCTGCCGTATAATCTTTGCCACTCTAACGCGCCACCCAATACGTTTCTGACTTTTGTAAATCCCAATTGAGTCAGTGTTATTTTTGCTGATCCGCTTCTTGCGCCTGAACGGCAATGGATGATGATTTCTTCTTCTTTATGGGGCAAAAGATCATTGATCGCGGATGGTAACGTGCCCAAAGGTATCAGGGTAGCATTAAGATTAAACTCTTCATACTCATGCGGCTCCCTGACATCAATAAATACAAATTTTTCACCCGCATCTATTTTTTGCTTTAATTCTTCTACAGTTATATCATCTATCATGACCTTATTTATTTTGATAGTAAATTAATTGATTAATTGCACTCCACCGGTCTGGTCGCCGACACAGTTACATTTATTTTTTCGCCCATCTTGATGTTACTAATTCCATCATACATGGGGGATTGTGATACAACATATAAAACAGCATCAGGTTCAGCATTGCCTTTCTTAGTGATATCACCCAACTGTAGCTTGCTGCTTTCCAACAAAAACCGGGCTTCATCCAGCTCCATACATTTGATATCCGGAATGGTCACGTCTCCTCCGTCTTTTTGAGATACCACAAACTCCAGTGTTCCACCTTTTGTAATCTCTACTTCATTTTTTCTGCCATCTTTGGAAATGATTAGCTCATTATTATACCATACCTCGAGAATATGATTAGGTTCTCCCGGATCATATATATAACCTTTGATGACACATTCTATATCTCTGTATTTTAGTTCAGTTTTTTTCTGATCAAAAGCATTCCCGTACAATGTAGGAAGATCTGCAACTTTTACCGTTTCTGTACCGAATTTAGTAATGGTTACATACACTTTCCTCCCTTCCTTTACCAATGAAAGCGGCTTGGGATTTTGATCTGTAATGAGACCTCCAGGTTTGCCAACAACAAATATTGAGTCGTTTACTATAATTTCGAATGAAAGGTCTTCAGATTGTTCTTTTGCATCGTTGATATCCATACCAATAAATTTTGGTAATTCCAGTTTCTGACCATGATTGGTATAAAAACGAAGCCACATTAAAATGATAAATACCAGCAAAAGGAACGCACCGATAAGAAACAATACTTGTTTGATGAAAATACTGCTTTTCAGATAATCCCAAAAACCTTCTTTATGATTGGTTTTACTCATATTATTTTACCTTACAAATCAAGGTACAAAGATAAACATTATAACGATAACTATACCTATATTGAAATTTACTGTTCAACAATCAATGGATGGAATACATCCAACATAAAAAACAAAGGGAGTCTTCGATATAGAAAACTCCCTTTGTTGTATCTTAAATTCTAGTTTAAAATTCTAAATTTTTACAATTTTTTTGCTGATCACCGTTTTGCCATCAAACATTCTAAGTAAATATATACCATTGGAAAGTTCATTTAAACTAATATCCGTTTTACCATTTGTCAGCATACCGGAAAGCAATCTCCTACCTGCGATATCAGTAATTGCATAATTGGTCAATGATATTGCCTTCCCTGTCAATATTACCTGAATATCTCCATTGGTTGGATTGGGGTTTACATATATGTCCTGACTAATGCTGTAATCAACAGAAGCATTTACAAAATCAGTATCTCTAAGTATGTTAAAACTTGTGATACCTATCCATCCGCCTTGTCCGTCAGCCACTGTAAAACTAAAATAATCTGAACCTTCTGCTTCCGATGTATCTTCAAAGCTGATCTTTGCATTATTGAGTTCTTCCTGTGTAAATCTGGCACCGGCTGATATAGGATTGCCATTGAATGTAAGAACTCCGGAAGATGGAGCATATACCAAAGTATATACCAGCTCACTGGCAGAATTATTATTATCCGAAGCTAATAAAAGTTCTTTTGTGATCGTTCGCTTGTTTCCAGGGTGAATTTTCAACGTATCATTCTTTACCATATATGGTTGATCCAATACAATATTGGAACATATTTCAAGGTTAAATTCCTGAAGTCTGCCACCTGAGCCCGATTGTTTATCTTCTATCCGCAATTTCCAGTTTCCTTTGATTGACTCGCCATTAAATGCTGAAAGTACAGATTCAGGTCTATAAACTTTACCTGTATTGATAGGGCATTGGAAAAAGTCCGGTGACTGATCATCCAATCCAAGATTAAGATTTTGTTGTGTACCACACTTTCTGCTCCAGAGCAAACCTTCCTTGCCTGATGGAGCTACTAAGTACGCTACCAGATCCACCAGTCTGGCATGTTCCGCCTTGATCAACTTTACATTCACATCGCTGGCTGTTCCATCACTGAAGACCTGAAGTGATATCTCCACAGATGGTGTACCTGATGCTGAAATATTTACTGATTGCACACCTGAATTATATACATTACAAGAAAGTGCTTCAGTAACAAATGCACTAATACGTGACCAATCTCCGGCGCCGCAATTATTTTTAGCCCTAACTCTCCAATAATAGATAGTGGACTTATCCAAAATCACAGGTGTCGTAAATGTGCTGTCAACAGTTTCTTTGGTTACGACCAAATTATTTCCGGCAAAATCAGGGCTCTTTGATAACTGAATTTCATAAGTTTCTGCATCTACCTTTTTAATCCAGTTGAACTTTGGTAATGCTACTACTCCACTTGAGCCATTTTCCGGCAAAAGCGTTTGTAATGACGAAAGATTTGCACCCACTATTTCTATATTAATCAGTCTTTCCATCGTATCCAAACCTGGAGCAAAAGCCCTGACCAAAATCTGACCAGATTGATTTCCTTTTACATTAACTGAGTTGATAATAAGTGATACCGGCTGTCCTGCTTTTACGGTAGTATTACTGAATGATGCAGTAGTACCTAAAGGAAGTTCTGATGCCACTTCAAATATTATATCATCACTAAAACCTGCCAACCCCGTAGTGGTAAAATCAATTTTTCCTTCTGTCGGCTGACAAATTTTTACATAATTTTGCTGGGTCTCAAAGAAAATGCCAGGGGTAGTCGGTGCTTCTATTTTTGATGGTATTTTTGATGATGTCAAAAAGATATGGTCTGCAGCTTTTATAATTACCCTGAAAAAATTAGATACTTTGTTCGGAATGTATACTTCCTGACTTCCATCATTCGGTACATTTAATGCCAATGGCACAAGATTGGGATCATCATTTCTGATTGCCGCACTGAATGAACCATAAATATTTACCAACTTACAGTTTACCGGAGCTTTATCCGTATTGGCTACATCCCAAGTGACGTTGACCTGTTGTCCAACCTGAAATTTTACATCTATCTCCGGGTAGGTGATTTTAAAAGGTCCTGCCTGAGCAGAAGAGCTTATTTTGTAATCGCCCCATATGACCCCACCAGCAGCTGCATTATTATCTCTTACAGTAAATCTGAAATTCAAATCTCTGGAATTGTTGGGCAGAACTTCTGTTTTATCAGTAAATGAACCTGATAGAATATTTGCTGCCCGAGGAAAAAACCTAACATCTCCGGTAGCACTTGGTTTAAAAGATCTGAAAAGAGGTGCTGAAGCAGATTGACTACCAAGAGGTACTGATGCACCTGTATCAGACTGCTCCCAGCAATAGGTCAGATTATCACCATCTTCATCCGTGGCTTTTGCGCTCAATTCAAACGGAGTGGATATTGGTATGACATATGTTTTTGAAGGCATGGTTATGACAGGGTAGTGATTTCCTGATTGTATTTTTGTAGCACAAAGATATGCCTGGGCATTATTGGTGGTTGCCTCATACATTTGTTCCAGACTTCTTACATTAAAATAATCATCTTCAGCAGAAACTACATTATCTACACCACAAGTACCTGCATACCCCATGATAGTACTACCACTTCCTGGCTCTACCGCTGACCCTTGATGAAACTGGTCATTTTCTCCATCAAAATCACAATTATTCCATACGTGACCTGCTGTCAATTGGTGACCAATTTCATGCGCTAAAACCCTCGTTACAATTCTGGAAAGGTCATTGTCGTTGTTGCAGGTAACCCCATTTCCCTTATTTGA
>Ga0138256_10000795_pt1 | contig 34011 bp, 28 predicted proteins | sample KNB2016incub_MG_FD_105486 | JGI IMG/M metagenome (GOLD analysis project Ga0138256, IMG submission 105486) | Active sludge microbial communities from wastewater in Klosterneuburg, Austria - KNB2014incub_MG | ecosystem: Engineered > WWTP > Activated sludge > Unclassified | place: Austria... | reverse complement strand
CATATACTGTATTCTTCTGACATCACCTGCAACCAATTAAGGGAAGTGCTTACCCCTGAGCGATTTCATCTCGGCATTCAGGGATATTATGTTTTTGCAAAAACTCAGTAACTCCCGATCCAGGTTATTCATCTCAGCTTCTTCTCAAATCATTTGATAGGAGCGATATTCTTAAAACATTTCTACTCCAATACAAACTCGCCCCCGGTATATATCTTGCCATTCACCTGTACATCTATTTTGTGAATGCCTTTGTAGTGCACTCTGGTACTAAAATCCACTATTTTTTGGTTTTTAAGAATTTCGACTACTTCTCCTTTATTCAAAGTAAACTCTTTTAGTTTGAATACCTTCGGAGCATGGCTGCCCCCTTTTTTTACATAGTGAACAATATAGTCTATTAGGATTTTCTGAGGATTATTTGATATCGACCTGATCTTACATTTAAATTGTATCGTCCCACCTAGTTTAATTCGAGATGGAGTAATCTGAAAATCTTCTACATTGATGCAAGCTTCTGATTTCACACCAAACATGGATAGCGCCGCAGAATTCCCTTTTTTGACCAAGGTACGACTGGCATGTTTGATGATCCAGGCGGTGTGCTCATGAGATTGATCCCAACTTTCAACCAGGGATAGCATATACTCCGGATTTTCTTTGGAGATATCGTTGAGGTGATTGGCGACTGATTTTCTGACATACAGCTCCTTGTCTGATTTTAAGTTATTTAGAATGGGCGTAGTCAGGGAGGGATCCTTGATGATCTCATCCAGCTTAAAGGACCAGGGCAGTCTGGGTCGGCTGCCCTCTGAGGACAGCCGCCGTACATGGTAGTCCCGATCCAAAGACCAAGCCTTCATAATGTGTAAAGTCTGTTCAAAGTCCTTCTTTAAAAATGATCGCACTGCAAATTCTGAGGAGCCATACTGCGTATAATTTTTAAGCGCTTGCATAGACAAAGTCAGGTGATCCAATCCATACAATGATACATAATCTGGAAACACCAGCGTGGTATATCCCTTGTCCATTTTTGGGATCAAATCATCGAGGATTTGGAGCGCTGACTTATAATCATCCGGCAGATATTTTTTAAGTACCATCGAAGTATGTCTCATTCTTTGATTGAGCGATCGTGCCGGTAGCCCCACTATCAGGTCCTGATACATTTTTTTCTTGTCGACCCGGAGATATACTTCTGATACATTTTTAACTAATTTTTTAAAATAAGTCTCATTAAACATTTCTTTTAACGGGTCCATTCGCCTGTAGAATAATATCAGTGATTAAATAAATAGAGATCGTCTATATTTGTGTATGGCTAAAAATAATGTAAAAAAGGAAAGCAGAAGAAAATTTATAGGTGATTTGAGCAAAGCATCTTTAGCAACCGGCATGATGGCAACTACAACAAAAAATAGTGGGAATGAATTGAAAAAAGCATTTATACATCATGTTTTTTTCTGGTTAAAAAACAGCGATAGCACTGAGGATAAGGCTAAGCTGATACAAGGGCTGAGAAAACTATCCAAAGTCAAAACCATTCAGCAGTTTCACATCGGTGTGCCCGCTGATACCCGCCGGGAGGTGATCGATAGCAGTTATTCTGTGTCCTGGTTTGTTTTATTTAAAAATGGTAAAGATCAAGCCAGTTATCAGACAGATCCGATTCATCTCAAATTTGTAGATGAATGCGCCCAGCTGTGGGGAAGAGTGGTCGTGCATGATACGGTCGATGCTATTGTGTAAGCCTTCCGATACCAAACTGATCTGCACTGCTGGTGGCCATTTTGCCAGTAAAATCGATCTCAACCATTTTTTCACTTTGCACTGGGATCCCGTGTTCATCTTGTAAGGTCAGTAGTATCTTTTTCGTTTTCACATCGATGACTTCGCCGGTAGCAGGATATGCATAGTCCCCGGTTCGGGTAAAGGTGATCCAGCCCGGCTGATCGCGGAGCGCAATACTTTGAGTTTGTACCGGAGGCGTGTCGCCATTCAGTTTAAAAATGTGCATTTGTTGATTAAATGCATCCGATAGCCACAACTCAGTTTCGTCCGGAGTCAGACCTATACCGTGACTGGGACAACCATGTCTTTTGACAGGCCCCTTTTCAAATCCATTGACTTTTATAGCATACATTTTATTGCCATGGACCAGGTCGCCAACTTCAAACCCCAGGAAATCATTGATATTGACATAGACTCTGGTTTGTTTTCCATTCACAGTAAATGGTCGGATGGAATTGGCAAAAGGACCGACCTTCCGGGATTGGGTTGGGTCTGAAGCATTTACAACAGTTAGATAGGGAGATCTTAAGCCTTCCAGGTAGACCTCTTTGCCATTTAGTCCGTAGATCGTATTGTGTGCTCCACTATTAGGACTGACTGTATGTTTTAAGTCACCGGTGACTGCATCCAGTACATACCAATCTTCTTGCTCAAAGCTTGGTACATATATTTCCTTTCCATCCGGAGAAATGGACAGGCGGTCACATCCTTTTGCAAATGGTTTTTCCCAAAGAATTTTTTCAGTCTGAAGCTGAATGCATTGCAGGCTATGTATAGTGGTGACATAGACGCATTGAGTCGCAAGGCTGACGGCGATACCTTTTACATTGGCCGGCTTGCCATCCAACCCCATACCCTGAGTAGATATTCTTTTGACGAATTTGTGACCCTTGTCGATATCATAGACCAGGATGCCATGTCCACCGTATTCGAGGTAGTTTCTGATACCCGGCACAGCCACATAAAGATATCGGTGGGGCTTAGCATCCAAACTGTCAGGTCCAATTGATAGATGGTTCGCAAAAGGCCATCCAAAGGCCCACCAGATTAGGAGATAAACTATATTCATTCAATAAAGATATATCAACTAAAATTTATTATCTGCATTTAGTAGTTTTATGGTTTTAATCTATCTCTATCTCTATCATGGAAGCTACCATACTGAAGGATCTCTCCGCCACCTATATACTCAATGAGGATCAAATAAATTTTTTTCAAAAAAATGGTTTCATCAAACTCAAACAAGTATTGTCCGAGGCCACTCTGAAATATATGAATGCGATCATCTCTCAGGAGGTAAAGCGACTTAATACCCAGGATCTGCCTATGGAGCTGCGTGACACCTATGCTAAAGCATTTTTGCAGATTATGAATCTTTGGACCAAGTCTGAGGAGGTCAGGGAGATCGTCTTTGGAACGAAGCTGGCGAAGATCGCGGCTGAGCTACTCCAGGTCACCGGAGTCCGGATGTATCATGATCAGGCACTGTATAAAGAACCAGGAGGAGGTCACACCCCATGGCATGCAGACCAATACTACTGGCCGCTGGTGACCGATCGGGCCGTGACGGTATGGATCCCATTACAGAAAACGCCTTTAGAAATGGGCCCGCTAGAATTTAGTGCCGGCAGCCAGAATTTGCGTACTGGCAGAAATAAAAAAATCAGTGATGAAAGTCAGGCCCTCTTAGAACAAGCACTCAAAGATCACGATTATCCTCATGTCATCGAGCCTTTCGACGCCGGTGAAGTCAGTTTTCACCTGGGCTGGCTTTTTCACAGAGCCGGGCCCAATAAAACCCAAACTATGCGCAGCGTCATGACGATCATCTATATGGACGAAGATATGCGTCTAAAAACTCCTGAAAATGAAAACCAGGTGGCTGATTGGGAAACATGGTGTCCCGGTGCTGAAGTAGATCAGGTAGTCGATACGCCTTTAAATCCGGTTATATATACTACCAAGAAAGAAGTCTAAAATTTCTTGTTAATGCTTCTATCCAACCAGTTTTCGATGACAGGTAGGAACCTTATCAGAAAAAAATAAGCTGCAAAAATGACACTGATCAACGCAGCCAACAAAATCATATTTTGCTTTCTCATAGCCTGGCGTTTTTCAGAATAATATTCATTGTACTTGCCTTGAAAACGACGCGAGATCCTGGTTTTGACTGCTTCAATACTGTCATCCTGCATGGCTTTTATTTCTTTAAGCCTCGCTTCACGCTGTTCTTTGACAGGATCCCAATAGCGAGCGCGCATCTCGAATTTGAGCGGTTTGATTTGTTTAAATTTGATCAGACCCATCTTTTACAGGATTGATGATTAAAGGTAAAGTTATGGGACAATGATTAAGCGTATGCTCTTTCATTGATTTTTTCCATATAATAGATAAAAGCCTTGTTGACTACTTTATTTCCCCCTGGGGTAGGATAGTCACCAGAGAAATACCAGTCACCAGTATGATTGGGGCATGCTTCATGCAAGCCTTCAAGGGTCTGGTAGATAACTTCAATCTCCAAATCCAAATCTACAGGTTTGACGATTTGAGCGATCTCGGCAGATATTTGTTCTGGAGTAAACTCCTTATACAAGGCTTTTACTTCATTAGTGACTTCTTCTTTTGGCTTCTTCTCCTGTGCTTTACATCTTTGATAGGCTTCGTCCAGCAGATATTCTTTATTGTTTTTACGAAGTAACTCTACTAAAGCCTGGAAAGCTACAAACTCTGACATTTTGGACATATCAATACCATAGCAGTCTGGAAACCTGATCTGTGGGCAAGAAGACAAAACGATGATCTTTTTTGGTTTTAATCTAGCCAGGTTGCGCAATATGCTGTTGCGAAGCGTAGTGCCCCGCACGATGCTGTCGTCGATCAGTACGAGGGTGTCGATTTTGTTTCTAACGATCCCATAAGTTACATCATATACATATCCCACCATTTCATTTCGGATTTCTTCATCCGCTATAAAGGTCCTGAGTTTTTCATCTTTGATGACTAACTTCTCTATCCTCGGCCGCCAATTCATGATTTCATTGATCTTGGCTTCTGTGAGATTGTCTTTTAGATCGAGTAGTTTTTGTTTTTTATAAGCATCTATACTGATCTGCAGGCCTTCTACGAGGCCAAAAAAAGCAGTTTCTGCAGTATTAGGCACATAGGAGAATACTGTGTTTTCAAAATCATAGTTGACTGAACGCAGTACAGGATCTACTAACTGGACTCCGAGTTTTTTCCTTTCCAGATAGATGTCCCTGTCTGTCCCCTTAGAAAAATAGATTCGTTCAAAGGAGCATGCCTTCCGCTCGGGTATGTCATCGATAAAAGGCACTTCTGACACCTGGCCATTTCTTTTAATGATCAGTGCATGACCGGGTTTGAGCTCTTTGACATATTTAGCAGATACGGTCAGTGCAGTCTGGATAGCTGGTCTTTCGGAGGCCATCGCCACGATCTCGTCATCTTCATACCAATAAGCTGGTCTGATGCCGTGAGGGTCTCTGATTACGAATGCGTCCCCGTGACCGATCAATCCGCCCATCACATAACCACCATCAAATTTTTTACAAGCTCGGCGCAGCAATCTTTGCAGATCGAGATTGTCAAATATAAATTGATTGATCTCCTCGTTGGAGTAACCATCCGGTTTGTACCAGTTAAAGAGTCGTTGCACTTCATCGTCGAGGAAGTGACCGATTTTTTCTAGGATAGTTACTGTGTCTGATTTTTCTTTGGGATATTGACCAAAGGATACCAGCTCTGAAAAAAGCTCTTCTACATTGGTGAGGTTAAAATTGCCTGCGAGCACCAGGTTTCGGCTGATCCAGTTGTTTTGTCTTAGAAAAGGGTGGACTGTTTCTATGGTATTGGCACCGTGTGTGCCATATCGTAAGTGACCCATGAGTAATTCGCCGGTATAGGGCATTTGCTTCCTAAGCCAGGCTGGATTGTCTAATAATGCCGGTTTAAGCCCCCTGAAATTGTTGAATACATCATTAAATAAGTCCGTGAGATAATTGACACTGTTGCTCCTTTTACGACTGATGTATCGGGTACCGGGCTGAGCATCCAGTTTGATGGTGACCAGGCCGGCTCCATCCTGACCACGGTTGCGCATTTTCTGCATGAGCAATTGGAGTCTATAGAGCCCATAGAGTGCCGTACCATATTTTTCATGATAGTACTCGAGTGGTTTTTTGAGTCTTACTAAGGCCAGACCGCATTCGTGTTTGATGCTATCACTCATACTATTGGGTTGGTAAAGTAATGTAAAATTAAGCCAAAGTTAAGTATATCCCTATAAGGAGAACTTATATAAAAACAAATAAAATGTGATAACCAGACTACAGGCTTCGTATCTCAAAGAACTTCAGTAGCTTAACTCAGAGGAATTAATATTGACCATTGGCATTACTGCCCATATATCCTCCCCATTTGACAGGTTTTTTCATTTTTATAGAGGTGCTCACTCTTTTGGTTCGCATACCAAGAAAGATCAAAAGATCATCCGTGGGACTATAAAACTGGCTGTAGACGATGTCCAGATAACCATCATGATCCAGATCACCCAGGTAGGGAGTCGAGAATATATTTTTAAAACCCTTGAGCTGTTCTATATTCTGTATTTCATGATTTTTGAAGTTAATGGCTAACAGTTTGTTTTCGATATCCAGTCTGCTGGTGGCAGTATAACCACGATTGCAGTCATACTCATTGATACTGATGATCACTTCGTCCGTGCCATCATGATTGAGGTCATATGCTACAGGCGATGAGAATCCTGCGCAGCCAATAGAATCGGTGAAAGCGATACGGCCATCTTTGCCATCTAACAGGACCTGCACTGAGCCTGTGCTATGCGGCCACACCCCTCTGCTCACGAAAGTAAAAAAATCAGGGGTCTCATCTCCGGTAAATTGACCGACGGCGAAGCTATTGCTGGATTCTGAAGCAGGGATCGTCGTGCTCCAGATCATCTTTGAAGTACGGCCATCTATCGCAAATACAGAACTACCATGAGTTATAGATATAATATCAACATATTGGTCATGATTGATATCCGCCAGCACGGGAGGACCTATAAATCCCTGGCTGGTGGGCTCGGTTGCAATAATAACGGCATTCTTAAGTTGTCGATGCATCAGATCTTCCAATCGGGCGAGGAATAGATGACCGCCAAAAGTCTCTCCACCACTACCAAAGACGATCCATTGACTTTTGTCAGGTTGTTCAAAATATAAAGGAGCCATATAGGACTCTCTCCCATCTGGCATCAAGTCGGCTGCAAGCACTTGACCTGACTTACCATCAAATACCATCAGTACGCCTGGGTATCGGTGGATGGAATCATTGGGGCTGGCAGCATGATTGCCCCCGTTTTGAATTAAAATGTCCTTCACGCCATCATTATTTTGATCGGGTACCAATACACTGTTGTAAAAATTGTAATGAGCATATTTGAGTACCGGATCAGTGGAGTCCGGCCTGGTATATGACCAGATCACCTTGCCATTGCTACCATCTATCGCTTTTAAAAAAGCCCATCTGCCACCTATGATGACATCTTGGCTTTGATCACCATTGATGTCTTCGAGGGTAGCTGAGCCATATACCTGATCATCGGACGCCACTTGCCAAAGCACCTTACCGGTCTTGCCATCGAGAGCCAGAACCCCCATATCTGTAGGCTGATATTCGTTTTTGCAAGCCCCCATTACCAGGTCATCCACTCCATCGTGATTGATATCGATCGGCCTGGGGGAAGACTGAGAGCCAATACCTGCAAAGCTTTGATCCCAAACGATCTTTGTAGGGTGAGAGCGGCAAGCCTGGGTTAAAAAAATAGTTATTACTACGTAAAGAGGAAATGAATATACGACTGTCTTTTTAATCATATTGAGTTAAGATAATTGGAAGTTCAAAGGTAATGATATAACGCTCAATACAGATTTTTGAAATCGCTTCCAGTACCTGGTCATAGGTCAAGAATGCCTTGCAGGCCATGATGGTCGGTTCAAAAAAATTGAATCAAATTTTTTTCGGAACTTGTTACCCTGATATGATGAAGCATAAATATATTTTCCTTGGGTCATTGCTCTTGATCTTTAGTACTACGCTGCATGTGAGCGCCGACGATGGATATCGTCTTTGGCTTAAATATGATAAGATCACTGACGCTGCCATTTTAAAAAGCTACTCCGGTGTCATTAAAAGTATTTCACTGCAAGCTCCATCCTCTGCTCTCAACGACAATGCGCTCAAAGAATTAAAAACCGGTCTCCATGGATTGTTGGGCAGCTCGATTCCAATCTCTGCCGCTTCAAGATCTAAACAAATAGTGCTCCAACTTATTCCACCCGGGGGAGTGATCGACCATGAAGAAGGCTATCGACTGAGTTATGATAAGAAGTTGATCCGGATCCAGGCGACGACTGACCGGGGTCTTTTATACGGTGCATTTGGACTACTCCGGCATCTACAAATGTGGCTACCTCTTGAGCAACTGGATCAGACTAGAGCTCCTAAAATCAATCTCCGAATACTCAATCACTGGGATAATCCCAACGGCACAATCGAAAGGGGATATGCTGGTTCTACTCTGTGGAAATGGGCTGATCTGCCGGATTGTGTGGATGAGCGATACACTGATTATGCACGGGCCAATGCTTCTATAGGGATCAATGGAACGGTAGTCAATAATGTCAATGCCAGCGCCAGGTTTTTAGACAAAGAATATTTATACAAAGTAGCAGCCTTAGCCAAGTTATTTCGCGGTTATGGTATCAAGACCTATCTATCCATCCGATTTACTGCACCTACCTACCTGAGTGGATTAAAGTCCGCTGATCCGCTGGATCCTGCTGTTAGACAATGGTGGAAAGACAAAGTCGATGAGATCTACCAGATCATCCCTGACTTTGGTGGTTTTCTGGTAAAAGCCAATAGCGAAGGTGAGCCTGGTCCCCAGGATTACAATCGTACCCATGCTGATGGCGCCAATATGCTTGCAGAAGCCCTGGCGCCACACGGAGGCATTGTGATGTGGAGAGCATTCGTGTATAAAGCCGATCCCAACAATGACCGCGCCGCAGAGTCCTACAATGAATTTAAGCCTCTGGATGGGGCTTTTAAAGCCAATGTAATGGTTCAGGTCAAAAATGGTCCTATTGATTTTCAACCCAGAGAGCCATTTCATCCGTTGTTTGGAGCTATGCCTCAGACCCCGCTGATGATGGAGTTTCAGATCACCCAGGAGTATCTGGGTCAATCAACCCATTGGGTCTATCTGGCCAATTTATTTAAAGAAGTATTAGAGTCGGATACTTATGCCCGGGGACCAGGATCTACTGTGGCCAAAGTGATCGACGGCAGCCTGGATCATCATCAACTCACCGGCATCGCAGGGGTAGCAAATACCGGCTCCGATCGCAACTGGTGTGGTCATATTGGCAACCAGGCCAATTGGTATAGTTTTGGCCGTCTGTCCTGGGACCCATCACTAGCCACCACTGTCATTGCAGACGAATGGATCAAAATGACCCTAACACACCAACCAACTGCCATCTCTATGATCAATGACCTCATGATGAAAAGCCATGAAGCTTGTGTGGACTATATGACACCGTTGGGGCTCCATCATATCATGGGTGAAAGTATCCATTTTGGCCCTCAGCCCTGGTTAGAAAAAAGCCGCCGCGCAGATTGGACATCCGCTTATTATCATCGGGCTGATAGTGTGGGGCTGGGTTTTGATCGCACGATCACCGGTAGCAACGCGCTTGGATTATATGCCAAAGAGATACAGCAACGCTGGGGAGATCCTGACAAAATCCCACTCCAATATTTATTATGGTTTCATCATGTAGCCTGGGATAAACAATTGCCTGAGGGCAAGACTTTGTGGGAAACGCTTTGTGCCCATTATTATAAAGGGGTATCACAGGCGACTAAAGCGTTACAACAATGGCAATCGCTAAAACCTTCATCCATAGATCCTGAAGTATATGCCTCTATCGAAGGCAAACTCAAACGACAGCAGTGGGAAGCAGAATGGTGGAAAGATGCCTGTTTACTTTATTTTCAAACCTATAGTAAGATGGATGTTCCCTCCCAGTACCCTAAAATCATTCGTTCTTTGGAGGAACTCAAGGAATTAGTGCGCTTATACCAGATGCGGTGAGGTGGGTGATGCTAAAACCAAAAGGTCGTCCCTCTGGGACTAGGTTGAAGGTAGGTGGGACTCCGTATACCAAAAAGTCGTCCCTCTGGGACTAAGAAAAACCTTGTGACTTAAAAACAGTTTCTTAGTGTATTTTGCATCATAAACTACAGATTGATTTATAAAAAGAATTTTCGTCCATGAAAAATATCCCAATCTTATTAGCCTTCCTTTTCCTCAGCCAGGTCATTTACGGTCAAAAAATATTATCCAATGTCTATGCGGCTACTTCACCTGGCATCATCCTCCATGGAGAAAATAACCCGATGAAATATTTTCAACTTGAACTCATCCAACTCGCCCCAAATAAAAGGTATAAAAAAAAGACTCATACTACAGAACATCTCATCCTTGCAAAATCCGGCTCTCCACTGTTGACCTCAGGCACCATCCATAATATCCTGACCCCTACCAGCCTGGCCATGATCGTAAAAGGACAAAAGTACCAGATGAAGAATACTTCTGCACAAGACGCCTGGTTTTATGTCCTGTCCTATGAAGATCGTGATCCATCCAAAGGCTCCGATACAGCAAAATCATTCGTACGACTGGTAGATGATCTTGCCTTTCATGCGCACGAGCGCGGAGGGGTGCGAAGCTATTTTGACAAAGCTACTTCCCAGACTAAGCGCTTTGAAGTACATGCTACCACGCTCAAAGCAGGCCTCAAAAGCCACGACCCGCATACGCATAAATCAGAAGAGATCATCCTCATGATTGAAGGTGATACCGAGATGTTGATCGGAGAGCGACATTATCAGGCTCATGGCGGTGATACATATTATGTAGAGTCGATGGATTTGCACGGGATCCAAAATAAGGGGATGGGGCTGTGCAGTTATTATGCGATACAGTGGGAGTAGCGCCAAGACAGGAGGTGGCGTTGAAAGCACTGACTGCCATCCAGCTTCGACTACGTGCCATTGCAGAGGACGCCTCTGAAGTCATGATCTATCAGCCTCTACACATCTCAAATCTTCACTACATTTGCCCGTGCTTAATCCCATTACCCCCAGGCTGTCCTTATTATTGGGTGCTTTGTGCATCGCTTTTTCGCCGATATTCACTAAGATGACTGGGTTGCCGGGTTTGAGCTCGGCTTTTTATAGAGTGGCGATTGCATTTGTACTTTTTCTGCCTTATGTACTTTATAAAAGGTGTTATATCATCGATCTTAAGAAGTTGGCTTTGCCTTTGTTTTGTGGCCTGTTATTTGCCCTGGACCTGGCCTGTTGGAATCAATCGCTCATGATCACCAATACGGCAGTCGCTACTGTATTGGGCAACCTGGCACCGGTATGGGCGGGTATGTTGCTCTTTGCATTTACCGATTATAAGCCGACGATGTTTTATTGGACGGGTGTGGTCATCGCCCTGGTGGGTTTGATCGTCATGATCGGCTGGGGGATCGTGAGTCATCTGGCATTTGATCGTGGGAGTACATTGGCATTGATGGCCAGTGGTTTTTACGCTTGTTATATAGTGGTCACTTCGAGAGCGAGGTTGGGACTGTCTACTTTGACTTTTATGTTTTATTCGATGATGGGTTATTTGATCTCAGCAGCGGTGTTTGCAGTGTGGTCGGGTGCTCCTTTGGGTGGATTTAGCACTTACAGTTGGATTGCGCTGATCTTGCTGGCGGTAGTGCCTCAGCTGTTGGGTTGGTTATTTGTCAATTATGCTTTGGGGAGTCTGCCATCTACAGAGGTATCGATGGTGTTGCTGAGCCAGATTGTCCTGGCTAGTTTGCTTGCCACTGTAGTATTTAAAGAAGTCCTGACTATAACAGAGATCCTGGGAGGGTGTATCGTCATACTGGGTATAGCCATTACTTATATAAAACCTAGATGGAGCTTTAGAAAGATCTCAAAGGTTTAATTGAATACTATGTTACCCTACTGTGACAGGAGGTGTTAAAAAGCTGGGGAACGGTTGAAAAAAGCAAATCTTACTTTTTCCATCAATCCATTTCAACTTGCTGCACTTGTACCGCAGGCGGTATCAGATAATATAACAGCGGTGTCACTATTCTACTGAGTAAAGTCGAACTGATCAGACCTCCAATCAATACCATAGCCAACGGAGATATGAGCGGAGAATTTTCTAATACCAGAGGCACCATACCTCCGATGGCTGTCATAGAGGTAAGGAGGATGGGTAAAAATCTCGTCTCTGCACCATTCATGATGGCTTGTTTAAGATCCATACCGCCTTCGCGCAGCTGATTGGTATAGTCCACCAGTAGGATGGAATTCTTTATTTCGATACCCATCAAGGCAATGATGCCGATGGTTGCTACAAAAGACAGGGTCTCCCCTCCAACCCAAAGCGCGCAAAGTGCACCGATTACTCCGAGCGGTACCACAGACAATACGATCATAGTACTTTTGAAAGTGCGAAATTCCAGGACCAGAATAGCAAATAGACAGAATATGGATATCAGCACGATAGTACCCATACCACCAAACGATTCTTCCTGGCTTTCTTTTTCTCCTGCTGCAACGAATCGGTAGCCAGGAGGCAATTGGACCGCTTTGGTTTTTTCTTCGATCTCTTCGATGAGCTGCATGGTATTGTACCCGGTTTTGACAAAAGAAGTCACAGAGGTAGTGCGCTCCTTATTATAATGTCTGATGAGTAGCGGTGAGTCATCCAGGGAGATGGTCGCGATTTGTTTTAAGGGTACCTGGGCTCCAGACATGGACTGTACATACAATTGGTCGAAGACCTCGAGGCTTTGGGAGAGATCGGGTTTGCCAACACTGACCCTGATTGTTTTTTCATCACCTCCGTCTTCCAATAAGCTTCCTACTTCGAGACCAGCGAGGCCTAACCGGACTGTCTTGGCTACTTCAGCGGGCAACACGCCCAACATGCCTGCTTTGGCTTTATCTATATTGACTCCCAGATCGGTTTTTGGAGTTTTGATGGTATTTCTGACGGTCTGGGTGCCTTGAGTGTTGCTGATGATTTTTTCCACCTCGCCAGCGTATTTTTTAAGGGTATCGAGGTTTTCTCCGATGATTCTAAATTCGATAGGAGCCAGGATGGGAGTGCCTTGCTGAAACATTTTTACTTCTACTTCGGCTTCAGGCATGCCTTCATATCTTTTTCGCAAGCTGTCAGTCAGGGTAGTGATGGCCGGTACATCGAGGTTGGAGGGCACCTGCACGAGTAGTTGGGCAAATGTGGGAGAATAATTTTGTTGAAATTCGTTGTAGTAGACCCTGGGATTGCCCTTGCCCACATTGGTACTCACGGAGACGATATTGGGCTGACGCAGGAGATCTTGTTCTAATTGCCGAGCGATATGATTGGTCTGGTTGATGCTGGATCCGGAGGCTGCCTTGATGTCTACGACAAACATAGGTTTGTCAGATTTGGGAAATAAACTAAAACCAATGCGCGGTACGATCATCAGGCTGGACATAAAGATCAGGATAGTCCCCAAAATGGTTAATATTGGATGTTTGAAAGCCCATTTGAGCACGGAGGCATAGGGGTCATTGATGTATTTTTTAAAGGCACGCATAAAAAAATTGCCTTCGGCCCGTTCATGTTTTTTTAATAATAGACTGGATAAAAACGGGATGATCGTCAAGGCTACAAACAATGAAGCAATAATGGTCACTAATACCGCAATAGGCAGACTGCGTATAAACTCCCCGGAGCCTTCGGGCAAAAAAGCCAAAGGCAAAAAAGCAAAGATCAAAGTTGCGGTACAGCCCAATACAGCCACAAAAATCTGTTTGGTGGCTACGATGGAGGCTTCTTTTCGTGAATACCCCTGTCGCATAAATCGTTCGATGTTTTCTACAACGACGATGGAGTCATCTACTAACAGGCCCAATGCGATCACCATACCAACGATGCTCAATTGATTGAGGGTAAAACCCAATAGATGAAGCAATGCAAGCCCTATAGCCAGGGACAAAGGAATGCTGATCAGTACCACCAACGAAGCCCTGATCCCGAGAGGTACCAGGGTCAGCAGCACGAGGAAGATTGCTATTGAAAAATCTCTGCTCAAACCTCCAAGGCGGTGCTCTACACTCACTTCCTGATCAAAGGCATGTTGCAATTTGATATGTGAAGGCAGGCGAGACTCATATTCATCCAGGATGGTTTGCATCCTGGCACGAGTCTGGATGATGTTTTTTCGGTCATTGAGCGCAGAGAGTACCCATACGGCAGGTTTGCCATTAAACCGGGCGATATGCGTTTGTTCTTCATTAGTGGCATAGACATCGGCGACTTCGTGGAGTCGGACTAGTTGGCCACGGCTACCGGTATGCACGATAATATTGCGAATGTCATCCAGCGTTTTGAGGTCGCTGTTGGTTTTGATATTATACCTCTTAGTGTTTAGGTCGATCGTGCCTCCCGGGATATTGATATTATTCTGTGCGATTGCACCCATGACTTGATTGATCCCGATGCCCATGCTGGCCATACGGCTGAGTCTGAGTTGGATATCGATGATCTCATTGGGCTCTCCCTGGATGTGGACCCACTTGAGGTCCCGCACACGCTCGAGGCTTTTCTTCAGATCTTCAGCATAATCATTAATCTCCGTGGTCGTGGCAGTCTCTGAGACGAGAGCACTTTGTAAGATGACTACATCAGAAGAAGAAGCCCTCTGTACCCGCAATTCCAGTAATCCATCCGGCAGGTCGCGCCTGATTTTATTCATTTCCCGATTGACATCATTGTTTTTATTATCGACATTGACACCATAATTGAAATCAATCTGGGTCATCATCAGCCCATCAGAACATGTGGTAACTATTTTTTTGACATCTCCCAGGTTGTACAAAGCTTCTTCTATAGGATCCGCGACCAATTGTTCCATATCTGCAGGACTGGTACCCGGATAGACGGCCAACACAATAAATATCGGAGCCCCAAATGGAGGATCTTCACCCCTGGGCATATTCAATAGAGAATTAAGCCCGAGGGCAAGTGCGAGGATAAATATAATGATGGTAAACTGATAGTTCTTTACCGAAAATGAAGTCAGATTCATTCTTTGATTTTTTTAAGATTGAGCAATGCGTGTATGGATCGGATCCACCTTATTTTTCAATAGATATTTTGTCCCCATCCTGGAGATAGACGGCCCCGGCAGTGATGACTTCGCGGATCCCGTCCAGTCCGGATCTTATCGTCACCCGGTCACCTAGGATTTTATCTATCATGACCGATTTTTTCATAGCAGTGCCTTCTGCCGTAGGCACGTAGATGATCGCCTGGCCGTCATTGGAAGATACCAGGGATTCGATAGGTATGCTTGGATAGGTGCCGACTTTGGTGCCGGAAGATTTGATATCCATATTAGCGATCAGTCCTGCCGCGAGTTGGACACTGGTCCTGGGTAGTTTGATTTCTATATCGAGGGTTGCAGTACCGGGGTTACTGATATCGGCGATTTTGTCCACCAGACCATCTAGTTGCATTTCGGGAAAAGCCTCAAATCTGATAACAGCATGATCTCCTTTTTTGATCCTTGCCCATTCTTTGTCAGATACAGCTGCTTTGATGACCCAATGGGCCTGGCCTACGCCCATAATGACGCATATGGGCATGCCGGGTCCTATGATTTCGCCTTCGCGGGAGATTTGTTTTACGAGGATACCTGATTCAGGGGCTATGACTTTGGAATAACTTTGGTTAAACTCTGCGATTTTGACAGATTCGAGGGACATATCGTAAGCGGTCTGAGCATTTTGCAAAACTTCGAGGGTGGCGACGCTGTCTGTGTAGAGATTTTTTACACGGGCGAGATCACGGGCGGTTTTTTCTACAGCCTTTTTTGCCTGATCTACCTGCGCTGTGATTTCCGTCATTTTTAAAGTCGCCAGCAAAGCTCCTTTCGAAATACGATCACCTTCTTTAAAATAAGTTCTTTCTATCACTCCTCCGGTTTTGAACGCTGGTTTTGATTCCAGATCTGACATCAGGACCCCAGTAGCGGAGATGACATTTTGACCTGAGACTGAAGATACCGGAGCTGTACGCACATTAAATACATCCAGGGCGGTCAATGTATTTTGATATACAGGTTCGTCGGTTTTGTGTTTGCAGGACAAGACCAGGATGAAGAGGCTGATGATCAGTATAGATTGTTTCATGATGATTTTATTTATGATGGAAGATGGGATTTGTTATTGTTTGTCCAGGGTGAGGCGCTCCAGTTCGGCGGCATTGATCCAGGCCTGGTACAAGGATACATTCTGTTGTAAATCGGCAAAAGTGATCTGCGATTGAGCATCGATCAGCTCGGCAGGATTGGCCTGACCTTCTTTAAATTTTTTGAGAATTTCGTAATAATATCGTTTGGACATGTCGAGCAGGGGGGTATAGGATTGGTACTGATCGATGGCAGTGATCAATTGTCGTCGCGCTTGTTGTAGTAGCAGAGAAATGCCTTCACTCACGTATTTTTTCTTTTCGCTGATGGCTTGCATACCGGCGATCACTTCTGATTGTTGAGCTTCGTTTTTCTTGTTATTCCACAGGGGGATATCCAGCTGCAGACCCGCCAGTACATAACCTCCCCATTGAAAATTAAAATTTTGTGATCCTACATCCAGTTGGGCTCCAAGACGCGGAGCATGATATTTTTTTTGCAAGTCGAGGGCCAATTGTTGCATGCGCAGGCCTTGGTCAATGGTGTGGAGTTCTTCCGTTTTTATTTCTTCGCTGTACATGGCAGGATCAGGGAGGCTGACCAGCGGTATGAGGTCTATGTCTTCGCCAGCACTCCTGCCTACCAGGTAATTGAAATATTCTTTTGCATCCTTCTGTTGGTTTTGAGCTGAGAAGATTTGGGTATTGATTTTGGACCTTTCTGCTTGGAGCCTCAGGATGGATGAAGGGAGGGCTACTCCATTGGTGATCATACTGCGACTGATTCTTTCACTTTCATCCAGGATGACGAGGCTTTGTTTGAGTATGTCGATCATTTTACCAGCCTGGATGTATTGGTAATAAGCTTTTTTTACATCGCGAATGAGGTCCCGGCCAGTGATCCGGGTTTGTATCTCCTGTTGGTGTACTTGCTCTTCTTTGAGGAGTTGATTGGTTTTGATTTCGGGACGCAGGATCGGCTGAGTCAAGCGTGCTCTCAGATCATAAAAATTGTTTGGCAGAAACTGGATTTTCTGATTTTCCAATGTAGGGAACCTGGATGTTTGGGTGATGCGGTTCAATTCGCTGTTGATGGGGTTGAGGAGGTCTCCAATGGGAAACCCAATACTCCTGCCTCCTGCAGCCAGTGTATAATTGCCTCCAAAACTTATCTCAGGGCTCCAGAGTTTTTTTGCAACAGCCACTCCTGCTTTTTTCTCGTTGACCCATGCCTGTTGTTCTTTGATACTGCCATTGTGTTCGAGGGCTAGCTTGATGTATTCATTCAAAGGATCGTTGAGGACCTGGCCTGGAAGGTTTTGGGTGAGTGCCAGGAGCAACACGATCACATAACTTGCCAGCGTGGTAGATGTATGCATGATGAAAATTTTATGAATTGGAATTTGAGTGATAAGACCGTCGGTAAGACTATCTATAACATTTTAAAAATTTAATAAAAGCGTCGTAAGATTCTTCGACGATGCGCTTGATATTCTTATTCTCAAACATTTCGAGCCTGTCGCGCAGGTAAAGTGTGACCAGTCCGTGAACCTGGGCCCATAACATAGTAGCAGTCGCTTCCACACTGAGATCAGGCTTGAAATAACCGTGATCTTTGCAATCCTGTACCATAGACTTGACGAGTTCAAAAGCTTTGAGCCCATCACACCATACTTCATGTCGAAACTGGAGTGCTTCCAGCGGTGCTTTTAGTAAAAATTTGAGATCGTACTCTTCAGGATTGTTGATGCCATATTCGATATATGCTCTACCCAACGCAGTGAGTCGTTCAAAAGGATCGGGTACGTATGCCACTGAAGACAACGCACTGAAAAATCGTTGGAAAGACTCTTCGTGGAGAGCAAGGAACAGTTCATTTTTGTCCTTAAAATATAAATAGATAGTCGTAGGACTGTACTCGATGCGTTCTGCTATTTTACGCAAAGATGTTTTCTCAAACCCTTCTTCCAGAAACAAGGCACGTGCTTCTTTGAGGATCAGATCCCTCAGTTCTTGTTTTTCTCTTTCTTTTCTATCGGGTATACCCATGGATAATTATTTATACTGCAAATATAATTTACAGTGTTAAGTTTGTCAATGGTGTAATCAAAAATAATAGTTGGATTTATTTTAAACAATTGATAACCAATTAGTTAAGCGATCAAATATTTTTTGAACCAGCGAATAAAAGTGCTTTAGTAAGGATATTAAGATGTTTGAGCGCAAAGCATGAGGCGACCCTAAAGGCTGTTAGCCTTCTCAAAGACCATACAAGCTAAATGGGGAGTGGACAGTGCGAAACGGTTATAAAGTAGCCATTCATATGTCAGCAAAGCCATGAATAGAAAGAGATGCCCTAGGGCTACCCTTCAACCTTACTTAGATATTTTAGGACAAGGCAGAGGATTAAAAAAATACATCAGACCTACCGTCAGCATGCCGAAACCATCCGTTTCGCGACGATCACCTCGCTGGCGGCCGGGCTCGATATTAGGAGTAAGGCTTCTATTGCTCAGAATAGAGGTGAGTGGATCCCGCCCAGCCAATTGGTCAGGAGAAGGGTATACACTACTGACATCATCGAGGTAATCTGTGTAGAGGGTACGGGCATTGATTTCAATATTAAGACTCCAGGCGGGACTGAGGTCATATTTGAAGCCTACACCATATAACAAAGCCGGTTGGAACAGGGGGTATTCTTTGCCAATAGCCTGACCTTCTGTGCCTAAGGGTTGTAGACGGACCACTGCTCCATTGTATCTGGTTTTAGGATCGAAATGATATGCAGAGGCGCCAACAAACAAATAAGGAGTCATATAATGCTCTTTGTCTCCATGTTTATAAGGGAAAAAATTAAACTCGATCTGTGCACTGACTTCAAATAGATTGGTAAAAAAACTAAGATTGCGATCACGTTCAAAGGCATTGGTCGATTTAAAATCATCCCCAGCCAGTCTCATGGCAGATACTTTAGCCATGGCCGCGATGCGTTGATTGACATTGTATCGGAGGGCTAAGCTACCTTCTGCTCCGGGTTTATCGATTTGATAAGTAGTATTGAGATCGCCAAAATAATGGGCCGCCCCCAACCAGGGACCCGCTTCAAAACCTTTCTGAGGCTGCGCATACAATGCCAATCCAGCCACCGAAAAGAAAAGAATGAACGAAAATTTTGACATAAAGGGAACAAAGGTAATAATAGACCATTGAAACGCTTAGAATAACTAAATGTGTATTCAAAGTCAATGCCATTGAATGCTAATGTTTTCTTAAAGAGCTACTTAGATTGATTGATTCCTTTAAGAATGAGTCAAATAAAAAATGATGTGCAGCTCCTTTCGCTTATGTTTGAAGTATTATATCCTGATCCATGTCTGTTAAAACTATCCTGGCTATCTGTGGCTCTACGCGCGCGCAATCAACCAATCTCCATTTGATTAATGCTATCCGAAGCATATTTGCGCACCGATTAAATGTTCAGGTTTTCACTGCGCTTGCTGAGCTGCCGCAGTTCAATCCGGATGAAGACCATGAGAATCCGCCTTCTTCTATCATATTATTTCGTCAGTTACTGAGATCGGTTGATGGTATACTGATCTGCACGCCGGAGTATGCGATGGGTGTACCGGGCAGCCTTAAAAACGCCATTGACTGGACCGTATCCTCCTGCGAGTTTTCACATAAACCAACTGCTTTGATCACTGCCTCCTCCATGGGTCAAACAGGTCATGAGTCCATGCTGGCAACCTTAAAAATCATTGAAGCGAATATCACCGACGATACTCAACTGCTCATACCCTATGCAAAGACCAAGATCAAAGCCGATGGTATCTCTGATGAAGTGACAGCACGACAAGTCACTCATTTAATTCATTCTTTTATCGACATTTTGGATTAATAAATCAGATCCGGTCTTATTTTTAACCAATATTAAACCTATCTAATCTATGCGCATATTTTCAAATAAATATTTTTTGACCTGCTTATTCATGGCATTGATGCTTGTCTCAGGATATAACCAGGATGCATTAAACAATGATATCGTGGTGGCCAAAGGAGCTACTCCACATTTGATAGCATCCAATTTTAGTTTTACTGAAGGTCCGGCTGCTGATGCCAAAGGCAATGTATATTTTACAGACCAACCTAATGATCGCATCATGTTATGGAAGACCGATGGTACCCTGACAGAATATATGAAAGGTGCCGGCAGATCCAATGGACTATTTTTTGACAAAAAAGGAAATTTAATGTCTTGCGCAGACGAGCACAATCAACTCTGGCAGATCGATCAAAATAAAAATGTAACAGTACTGATCAAAGATTTTGAAGGAAAAAGGTTGAATGGCCCCAACGATCTATGGATTCATCCTGGTGGAGGGATTTATTTTACAGATCCATTTTATAAACGCGATTATTGGGACCACAGTACGCAGGAAATCACTCAGCAAAGAGTTTATTACTTTGATCCCATGCAAAACAAAATAAATATTGTAGCAGATGATCTGGTTCGTCCAAATGGCATCATTGGAACGCATGACGGTAAAACTTTATATGTAGCGGATATTGGAGGTCAGAAGACCTATGTATATCAGATCAATTCGGATGGATCACTCTCCGGCAAAAAGTTATTTTATGAGCTGGGTTCTGATGGCATGACTATAGATAAAAAATGCAATGTATACCTCACAGGCAAAGGCGTGACGGTCGTAGATCATACCGGGCATAAAATAGCCCAGATCCCCATTGATGCTCCATGGACCGCCAATGTCACCTTCGGTGGTAAAAACAGAAAAACACTCTTTATCACCGCCTCCAAATCAGTATATACACTGGATATGAAAGTGAAAGGGGTAAAATGAATTCTTCCTCATAAATAACTAATAGATGTTTGTTGGAGATTGATAGACCTATCCTCATTTCTGCATATTCTTCACTAATTTGTACCTTTTCGAGCTAAAGAATGGCCCATTACAAACGTGAACTCATCATCAATGTGACCTTTTTGATCCTGGCCAATCTTTTGATCAAGCCCTATTATATCTTTTTTGTCGAACGAAAAATTCAAAATCAGGTGGGCACTGCTGCCTGGGGCGCTTATTTTACGCTGTTCTCCCTGTCTATGTTGCCCCAGATCATCCTGGATCTCGGGCTCACTTCATATATCAATCAAAAATTGTCAGGACATCGGGACCAGCTCCATATGATTTGGAAAGATACTGCCTGGGTCAAACCAATACTGGCTTTGATTTTTGCCGTGATATTTTTATTGATATGTTACGTAGGAGGATATTTTTTGACTTACCGTACCTGGATTCTTTGGATCACCCTCAACCAGGTGCTGATCTCTATGATATTATTTCTTCGGGCTTATATCTCCGGACTTGGACATTATAGATTGGACAGTGCTTTTTCGGTTGCAGATAAGTTTTTATTTATCCTTCTTTTTTCCCTATGGGCATGGACGGGTACTATCACAAGCATCGATACTTTTTTGTGGATTCAGACGGTTTCGCTGGGAGTGCCGCTGATATTGGGAACAGCCTGGTTATTGATGCGTACTGGAATTTCATTCAAAAGACTAGACTTCGGGCAGACCCTGAATATTCTGAAGCAAAGTCTGCCTTTTGCAGGAATCTTTGTGTTGATGGTTTTATACTGCCGGATGGAACCTGTCTGGATCGGCTGGTTGAGACCCGATGGTGCTTACCAGGCAGGTATCTATGCAGCAGGATATCGCCTTCTGGATGCTGCCAATATGATGGGATTTTTATTTGCCGGAATATTGTTGCCGATGTTTTCACACACCATCAGTCTGGGAGATAAAAAGGAATATCAATCCGTTTTTGATCTCTCCTGGAATCTGATGATCTCTCTTTCCGTATTGATTTGTTTCCCCATCATAAATCATCATACTTTTATCATGGCTCAACTTTATACGGATAGTTATCCCGGGATTCTGCCTATTTTGATGATATGCCTTATTCCACTGACTATTAATTATCTATTGAGTACTATACTTACGGCAGCAGGCAGAGTGGTCATGATGAATTATTTCTTTCTGATTTCGATAGGAGTGAGTGTAGTGGGTCATATGCTCCTGACCCCCACGATGGGTGCCCGTGGAGCAGCTATTGTTTTGTTGATCACCCAGGTCGTAACTAGTTTTCTGCTTTCCTACCTGGTGGAAAAGGAAAAATTAATCACACTTACCGGAGGCATTCATTTACTCGTTTTGGTTAAAGCGATAGCATTGGGGCTGCTGTCAGGTTGGTTGGTGTCTTTGTTGATTGATCATCCGGTTCTGAGCCTGATTACGCATATGGTAGCATTATTATTGGCATTGGCCTGGTTTAATGTTTTGCCGTGGCAGGCTCTGATCCGCCTGATTTTTAAAAAATAGTGCTTCAAGTTCATTCCTTCCCCCCTGCTTCAAAAGCATCATCACTTCCTTTGTTGGAAAGAAAATTCCTACTTTCGTCAGATGGAAGAGACAGAGCATATCCGGGATGCGATCAGAATCATATGGGGTAAAAGAAAAACCATTTTGCAATGGACAGCCCTGGTATTTATCTGCTCAGCCCTGCTGTCATTATTATTAAAAAACTATTACCAGGCGACGACTACTTTTTATCCTGCCAGCCTGGATCTGTCCAAGCCGGACCAATTATTTGGCCATTCGACGCACGAAATGGATTTTTATGGCAGCAGCCAGGATCTAGATCGACTGCTGACCATCTGTCATAGCAATGAGATCAAAGATCAACTGGTGCGAAATTTTAATTTGTATCAGCATTATGATATCGATTCGACTGGTGCACTGGCACATCATAAGATCAGAAAAAAACTGGACAAACTTATGACCATCATCAAGACTAAATATGATGCAATAGATCTCAGCATAGAGGATAAAGATAAAATACTGGCGGCCTCCATGGCCAATGCTGCAAGGAACTATGTCAATGCCGCGTCCAGTCAGCTCATCACTACCAGACTCATGGATGTAGTCCGTACCTATCAATCCAGTATCGATGACAAACAGCGTCGGATCGATCTGCTGGATGACAGCCTCATGCACATACGTATAAAATATCCAATTTACAATATCGATGCACAAACTGAGTCAATGATCAGTATCGCCACCAATGTGTCCAACGACCTGTCAGGGGAACAGGCCAGGTATGAGGCTCTTAAAAAAAGTGGTGCGCCACGAGATACGCTCATGTACTTATCAGCGAGGATCAAAGGTCTTGAATCCCAACTCAAGTCGATCAATAGCGGTGAGTCCTTTAACCTGACCAATTTTAATGAAGGGGTCAGTAAAGTATCCTCGATCGAACAAGCCATCGAACGGCTACAATCTCAAATCAATGAAGACAGGATCAGGCATCAACAGACCGTCACCACGATAGAGTCAGGTGCTCTATCACTTATCACTGTCAACCAGGCAGAAGTGCCTATCTATAAATCCAGACCTATGCGAAGCATCCTCGTTTTGGCTACTACTTTTTTATCCTTTGTCTCCCTGTGTCTCTATTATTTACTGAAAAAGCCTGGCGTTTAAGGATTGATATCATGCAGGCATTATCTTATTATATCCAAGATCGACTTTCCAAAGCCTGGTTTCCTTTACTGGTTTTGCTGACCGCCGTGGTGAGTATATTGACCCATGAGTGGAGATGTATGTTGATCCCTCTTGGGGTACTTTTTGTATGGCTGAGCATTCAATATATTCCATGGATCTACTTTTTGCTACTCATTGTCATTCCATTTAGTACAGAAATAGAGCTGCCTGGAGGATTTTCGACTGACTTTCCGGACGAACCATTGATGTGGTGGCTGTTTGGCCTTGGAATGGTATACCTGGTAATGAATCCTGAAAAAATCCGGTCGATGATTAAACATCCATTGACCCTCGTTTTGTTTTTTCACTGGACCTGGATTTTTTTGGTGAGTTTAAGCAGCCAGGATGTAATGGTTTCGGTCAAATATTGGGCATCAAAATCATGGTACATTTTTGTGTTTTATTTTCTGGCCTATATCATTCTTAAAAATGAAAAGCGATGGATGCAATTTGTATGGTGCTCCATCCTTAGTGCCACGGTCACTGTGCTGATCATTGAATACCGGCATGCGTTGACAGGGTTTTCATTTAGCGCTATCAATACCCTGGTCAATCCTTTTTACCGTAATCATGTCAACTATGCCTGTTTATTGGCTTGTATTTTCCCTTATTTGTGGCCCGCCTGGAAAAAATTTGAGCAAAAACCAATTTTTAGGATGGGGCTAGGAGGGATAGCGGTCACCCTGCTAGCAGGCATCATATTCTCATATACCCGCGCTGCTTACCTTGCTTTGTTTAGCATCCTGATTATTTACCCAATATTAAAATTTAAACTGCTTCGTATCACAGCCATGATCACTGTAGTGGCATCGATCGTAGTATTGATCTATTTTCTTTCTGCCAATCGATATTTGGAACTTGCCCCAGATTATAATCAGGCGATTTCGCACACAGATTTCGGTTCTCTTTTGCAGGCCACACCAAAGGGAAAAGACATCTCTACTATGGAGCGTCTGTATCGTTGGGTTGCAGGCACCAGGATGGTCGGTGAGCGGTATTTCGTTGGTTTTGGGCCAGGCAATTTTCATAATTTTTATGATTCATATACCCTAAAGCAATTTGCAACTTATGTCAGTGAAAACAAAGACCGAAGTGGCATCCACAATTATTATCTGATGACTGCCGTGGAGCAGGGTATACCGGGATTGCTATTGTTTTTAGTAGTACTTTATTTTTATTTCCAGACTGCTCAAAATGTATTGACCAGGATTTCGCTGAGGCTCCGGCCCTGGGCTATCGCTTCGATCTGGTCTATGGGAGTGATTCTGAGTATCCTGTTGTTTAATGACATGATAGAAACCGACAAAGTAGGATCTTATTTTTTTATAAATATGGCTATATTAGTCCGACTTAACAGAATGACGGATCAAGATTGATGGCTGGTACCTTGATAATTTTCCTGCAAGAAGTTATCATTCATTTTTAATGTTGGTGCTCATTCGTAAAAACCTTACTTGTCATGCCTATAGAACGTGTATTTGAATTTTTAGATTATCAGGTCGCCCATTATCCACAAGAGAAAGCATTTGGCTCCCGCGCCAATGGCCAATGGAATTTCTACAGCATTAATCAAATAATGGATTCCGCCAAAAGGTTGGCTCAGGGTTTGATGCATGCTGGATATCTTCGGGGGGATAATATAGCGATCATCTCCTATAAAAATCAACCGGAATGGATCATCGCCGACCTTGCGATTCAATATGCCGGTATGGTATCAGTGCCTTTATACCCTACTATCAGTCCCAGCGAATATGAATACATCCTGAAAGAAGCAGAATGCAAAGCTGCTTTTATCGGCGAAGGTGATTTGGAACAGAAAGTTAATGATATAAGAAGTCATCTGCCAGGTTTTAAACAAATTATTGGACTAGATGAAGGGGTAGGAACCATGCACTGGAAGTCCATGTTACGTGACGATCTCGCGACTGAAGTCAATGACTCAATCAACATGGTAAAGCCGGCCGATTTAATGACTATCATCTATACCAGTGGAACTACAGGTAAACCGAAAGGCGTCATGTTATCTCACCTCAATTTGGCCAGCAATGTCAGGCAGGTTAAAGATTTATTACCGGTGGAGCCGGGTGAACGTGCCATCAGTTTTTTGCCTGTTTGTCATATATTCGAAAGGGCTGCAACTTATGCTTTTATATACTTTGGATTGTCTGTATATCAAACCGGTACCGACAATTTAGGTGGTGACTCCGGTGATCTCAAATCAGTGAAGCCTCATTTTTTTACCTGTGTACCCCGTTTGCTTGAGAAGGTCTACGAGAAAATTTACAATAAAGGCGCGGAGCTCACCGGTATCAAGAAAAAACTTTTCTTCTGGGCTTTATCACTTACAGATCAGTATGAGTTTGACTTCAAGCCGTCAGGGTTGGATGCTATAAAGTGGGCCATTGCAGATAAACTAATTTTTTCAAAATGGAGAGAGGCACTCGGAGGGTCTGTTAAAGGTATCGTCACCGGCTCAGCCCCCTGTCCTGCTAAAATCATCAGGGTGTTTTCTGCCGCAGGTATACCGGTGAGAGAAGCATATGGATTGACGGAGGCTTCACCGGGTATTAGCTTTAATGAATTTCATCCTTATAAAGCCATCATAGGTACTGTGGGTCCCCTACTACCTGAGGTCGAGGTGAGATTAGACAATTCTGAAGGTATCTATAAAGAAGGTGATGGCGAAATATTGGCCGCAGGAGAAAACATTATGTTGGGATACTACCACCAACCTCAGTGGACTGCCGATGTGATTAAGGAAATAGATGGTAAGATCTGGCTATGCACAGGAGATGTCGGGACTTTTGTGATCGGAAACGATGGAACCAAATTTCTCAAAATAACTGATCGTAAAAAGGAACTGTTCAAGACCTCCGGAGGCAAATATGTCGCACCAGCTCCTATAGAAAGCAAAATCAAAGAAGACTTTATGATCGATAATGTCATGCTGGTGGGCGATGGATTAAAATTCGTGAGTGCATTGATCGTGCCGGTCGAACAGGGTCTGATGAAATGGTGTGCAGACCATCAAATCAGCTGGACCAATATGGAAGATATTTGCAAGCATCCCAAAGTCATCGAATTGTATCAGTCTATTGTGGATAAATACAATCCGCTATTTGGTCATATCGAGCAAATCAAAAAATTTAAATTGATACCTGAAGTCTGGCAACCGATCAAAGCGGATGGCAGTGAAGGAGAGTTGACTCCAACTTTAAAATTGAAAAGAAGGCTGCTCAAAGCAAAGTATGCTTCGTTGATAGAGGGAATGTATGCGGAGTAGATGATTGGGCTCGGCTTCGCCTCGCATTGGTTGCAACGATTCTTTCCGTGCTTTTCCGAGTCCTCCATGGCAACCAAAGTTGCTAAGCAACATAGGTAGAATTGGAGAACTGGAACACTAAATCTGTACAATTTTAGTGAATACAGCTATAACTTCGATTAAAAAATGACATCTACCAACTCCTATTTCGAACTTGTATACGAAGTCACCCGCAATATCCCCAAAGGCCGGGTGACCAACTATGGAGCAATCGCTGATTTTCTTTCACTTGGGTCTGCTCGTATGGTCGGCTGGGCGCTCAATCAATGTCATGGTATGCCGGATGTGCCAGCCCACCGGGTCGTCAATCGATTGGGTGAACTGAGTGGACGATCCCATTTTAAGCCGCCAACAGCTATGGCATCCAGGTTGCGCAAAGAAGGGGTGAAAGTCAAGGAAGATAAGGTCGTGGATTTTGAGTTGGTCTTTTGGCACCCAAGAGAAATGAATTTGGAGTGAGAGATCATGGTACTGACCGTGCAACCCCTTGATGGGAAGGACTGTCTATAATTGTATCTCTTGAAACTATAAATTTATTGATATGAAGCAATTTTTATTACTTATTATTTTTTGTATAATAGCCATGAGCGCAGCTGCTCAGCGCGAAGAAACCATATTGTCCAACATGCATTTTTCAGGCATCTGGGGATCCTGGAACAGCATGATCGGCAAGGTAAAAGACGAAAATGTTTATTTCAGAGGAGGGTATGGAGGCTTTGAATTTGGCAAAGACCTTTTATTGGGCTGGGGTGGATATCGGTCCAATGGCAATATCAGGCAAGATGATCTGAGATACCATATGAAGTGGAATGGCCCGGTGGTCAGTTATGCCCCAAAATCATATAAGGCAGTACATCCGATATTTACCTTGATGGTGGCCAATGGCAAACTAGATCCTGATACAGAGCCTTACGATAGGATATTTGTGGTACAACCTTCTTTAGGAGCAGAGCTCAACTTACTTCATTGGTGTCATGCCAGCGTGCACGGCGGATACCGGTTCGTCAATGATGTAGACCTGGGCAATTATACAGATACTGATTTTTCAGGATTGTATGGAGAGTTGGTGTTGAAGTTTGGGATCAGTTGGGGAAGATGGTAGTTGGGCGAGCCGCTAGGTTTGTAAGGACAAGATTGTAGGGGGTACCAAAATGTCGTCCCTACGGGACTTGTGAGGATAGGTCGTCTCGGCAGGACTTAGGAGGATCTCAGTTAAGTTTAATGGAAGTTGGTGCCTTTCGGCCCTTCGTTTATCTCCAGCCCTAAGACCTCCAAATCCTTCCAATACTCATAATAAGACTTTGATACGACCTCAGGATCTTCGATTTCTATCGGATGTTGTAATGCGAGGGGAGCCAGGCACATGGCCATGCGATGATCTTCATATGTTTTAAAGACAGGCGTATCTTTATATGTTGTTTGGCCTTCGATCATATAATATTCGAGACCGCTGATCTTGGACATTTTAGCCGGCAATTGATAGAAGGGCACATGCACTTTTTTGAGTTCTGTTTTCATCGCTGCTATGCGGTCAGTCTCTTTGATACGCAGTGTTTGCAGGCCGGTAAAAATGCCGGTCATACCAGTTGCAGCGCACATAGCCAATACGGTCTGGGCGAGGTCAGGGCATTTGATAAAATCCCATTCGATATGGTCTGGAAGCGGGTCATTTGTTTTAATAAGATGTACGTGATCTGAATGATACGTAGTATGCACATTAAACAGTCTGCCGATATCAGCGATAGCAGCATCGCCCTGGAGACTTTGTTGGGTGACGCCATACAATCTTAGATCAGCATGTTCAGCGATAGCAGCCAGGCTGTAATAATAAGACGCCGCCGACCAGTCACCTTCTACAAATAGATGATTGGCTTGATAAGATTGGGGTTCTATCGTGATCTTGTCATCGACCCAGTCGCTGGCGATACCGAAATGCCGCATCATGGCTAAAGTCATGTCGATATATGGCCTGGAGATGACTTCTCCGATCATGGTGAGTTCTAATCCATTGGGCAGCGAAGGGCCGATCATAAGCAAAGCTGTGATATACTGACTACTGATGGTGGATTTAATGGAGATTTTTCTTTTGAAAGTGGTTAGGTCTACAGGATGAAATTTCAGCGGTGGATATCCCTGTTTTTCGAGATATTCAATGTTTGCACCCATATCATTGAGTGTATTGGCCAGTTCTCCAATAGGCCGTTGTTTCATCCTTTCAGAGCCAGTGAGTATCACGGATCGATTTTGGATGGCCAGGTAAGCAGTCAAAAATCTAAATGTCGTACCTGCTGCTCCGGCATCTAATACTTCATCCGAAGCGTCTAATAGCGATTGCATCAGGTTAGTGTCTTTGGATGTAGACAGGTGGTCCAGCTTGATATCAGCTCCTTTAGAAAGTGCCTGCATGATCAGAGCACGATTACTGATACTCTTGGACCCATCGAGATGGATATCCCCTTTGATGGATGGGTTTTTAAAATGTATTTTGATTTTATGAACACTCATGGATAATCTTAGATTAGGTAGGAGATTGCGAGAAATGCTGATTGCTATAAAATGGAATGCTTATTCGGTCAATATGCTCCTTCAAGGAGCTGTCTTGCAGAGAAGGATAATGTATCACATCCACAAAATAGGGCAGTGCACTTTCTTCAAAATCTGATAATAAGCGGAGGATCGTTATTGAATCAACCTGCTTATTCATAATGACTAAATCAATATCACTGCCAGGTTTAAAATTTCCCTTTGCTCGGCTGCCAAACAAACGAACAGCCTTAATTTCAGAGTATTTACTCAATATATCATTTATTGTAAGTTTGTCCCTTTGAGATAGCCCTGTGTCCATCTTTTTTATAATTCTGATTTTAAAAAGAAATAAAGTTTTTCAATTACCGGGTAAATACTGGTTCTTAATTGATACTCTAATTGTAGAAATTTTTGACCGCTGTAATCATGTGATAATTCGTTTCTAAGTTCCAATCCATCCATTAATTCCTGGGCATAATTGATATAACCACTTTGCTGGGCAAGTCGAATAGTTTCTTTTGGGGAGGGTTTGAAATTAAATTCCTTTTCTTCCAAAAAGTCTTTTAGAGTCTTCCAGGCAACTTCGATTGTGAATTCAAACCTTTGGACTATTCCATTTCTTTCCAATTCAGAAGGTTCTTTTAACTCAATAGCTTCTTTCAGCCTAAAAAATGCTTTTTCAAAATTCTCAAATCGTTGCTTCCATCTTACATCTTTATTCTCCTGCATCACAAGTGATTTTAAAAACCTTTTTTACCAATGTACTCTAATCTCCTGGATCAAATCAGGATGCAAGCTCCTGGCCACCGGACAGGTCAAAGCTGTACGCTCCATCAATTCTTTTTCAGCATCGCTGTAAGATATGTCTTTGGGCATCTGGATGGTCATCTCTATCTTGCTGACCCTTCGTGGATCAGAGGCCATGTGCTTGATGATCTCGGCAGCAGCTCCATCTATATTGATATTGTTTTTATTACCCACGATACCCATCGTAGTCAATGCACAGCTAGCGAGAGAGGTCGCCAATAAATCGGTGGGAGAAAAGGCTTCCCCTTTGCCCTGATTGTCGACAGGAGCATCAGTCTCGATAGATTTGCCGGATCGCACATGGATCGCTGTGGCGTGGAGGCCACCTTCGTAGTACACGGTAGAAGTAATCATGAAGCAAAAATACGAAGAATGTGTAAGAGCGAAGCTCAGTCGAAAATGGATCGACCCAAAATAAATGACCGGATCATTGGTAGCTGAACGTATTCGGGTCCGAACGACTTAATTTTGATGAAAAGCCTGCGAAACAAAATCCAATACTTCCGGTAAAGCAGCTCGCCAATATACCCAACTATGTTTACCATCGCGGGTTCTGAACTCATGGGGTATCTCCTGTTTACGCATGGCGATATGGGCCAAAGAATTGCCTTCGTACAAAAAATCATCATCGCCACAATCGATATACCATCTTACTGCTTTCTTTTGATCTTCCGGGACATTGTTGATCAGGTGCAATACACTTTGTTTTTCATAATACGCTTTGATCTGGGCATCCGTGGCTGTAGAATCTGATCTTTTGACTCTCGTCATAGCATCTTCCAGACTCAGTGGACCGGTCCCGGCACTGAGCGGGCAGGCTGAGGAGAACAACTCCGGATGATGCAAGGCATAGGTGAAACTACCATCACCACCCATAGACAGCCCTGCTATGGCCCGATATCTTTTATCGCTTTTGATTCTGTATTTTTTTTCTACAAAAGGCATAAGCTCTTTAAAGAAAAAATCTTCGTAGAGCCAGGTACCTGTAGCATTGTTGGAATAACCTCGTCTTCCGGTATTAGCATCCGGCATGATGATGATCATCGGTGTAGCCTTGCCTTCATTGATGGCTTTGTCTGTGATATTCTGTACTTCGCCAAACTGTACCCACCCTGTCTGATCATCGCCTCCACCGTGAAGTAAGTAGAGCACGGGGTAGCTGCGTGAGGAAGTCTCATAATCCGGAGGCAAATAGATCGCATACTTACGTTCCATATTGAGGATTTTGCTGGGCAGAGAGAGATTGTCATAGACTTTGCCTGATTGTGCAGTCATGCCAAAAGCGAAAATACTGCTGACCAGGAGTGAAACAAATCGAATCATAGTTGAATGATTTTATGGATGAAACTACAAGATATTAAATTCTTGAAGAATAAGGATTGTCCCATGTCAATAGTCCTCAATCAAATTATCCATGACTGCAGTCTTTATCACCGGGAAAATGTATTAAAAATTGTTGCATTGCCAGGTATTCCCCAAAGATGGAATCAATCTGTGCATTGAATCAGGTGTTTAATCTGTAGTGTACAAGAGTTTATCTAAATGAACCTGACTGTTACCATGGAGATCCAAGGGATATTTAATACATTTGATCAAACTCTTTTTCTAAAATTATTATGAAGCAAATCATATTTTTTTTATCGATAATTCTTTTGGGGGTAACCTGCAAAATGGATACATCCAGGGACCATGCTTTTTCTACCTGGACCTTCAAGGGGGGAGATGCCGGTAGTCGGAATTACAGCAGTCACGATCAGATCAATACGACTAATGTGGGCCAGTTACATCTGGCATGGTCTTATGCATGTGGAGGGGCAGATCCTACAGGGAGAAGCCAAATTCAATGCAGTCCGATCATCGTCGACAGCATTCTATATGGCACATCGCCTACCCTGGATCTTTTTGCTTTAAATGCTTCATCCGGAAAGGAAATCTGGCGTAGCAGGCCAGCCGGTAAAAATTCAGGACTTGGGGTCAATCGGGGAGTGATGTATTGGACAGATGGTAGTCAGCGACGCATATATTATTCATTCACACATCGCTTATATGCATTTGATGCCATGACCGGTGCACCGATACTGGACTTTGGTGACAAAGGAAGTATAGATATGCATGATGGACTGGGTGTCGCTGCGGATAGCTTGTATGTAATGGCCAATACTCCCGGGGTCATCTTTAAAAATAATATCATCATGGGCTCCCGGGTGTCCGAGGGGCCTGATGCCGCCCCGGGATACATCAGGGCTTATGATGCCCTGAGCGGCAAACTAGTTTGGGTTTTTCACACCATCCCTCATCCTGGTGAACCCGGTTATGAGACCTGGCCGGCTGATGCATGGAAAAAAGTAGGAGCAGCCAACAGTTGGTCGGGCATGTCTTTGGATCCGGATCGGGGAGTAGTCTATGTACCTACCGGGTCTGCCGCTTTTGATTTTTATGGCGGCAATAGAAAGGGGCAAAATTTATATGCAAATTGCGTTTTGGCTCTTGATGCTGCAACGGGAAAACTTAAATGGTATTATCAAACGACACATCATGATATCCTGGATCGTGATCTGCCGGCTCCGCCGGTCTTGATTCAAGTGAAGAAAGATGGCAAGACTATCGATGCTTTGGCCCAGGCCACCAAACAAGGATATTTGTTTGTACTTGATCGGGATACGGGTCTGCCTGTTTTTCCTGTCGATGAAGTCCCGATGCCCAAGTCAGATTTGCCCGGTGAAGAATCCTGGCCCACACAACCTGTACCTACCTTACCCAAACCCTATGCCAGGCAAAACTTTGACGCAAGCATGGTCAACGATCTGCATGCAGATTCATACGACTACTTAATGAAGCAATTTAATACAGTCAGGTCTGGCGGACCTTATCTGCCACCCGGGTTAAAAACAGGGATTGTATATCCCGGGTATGATGGCGGAGCAGAATGGGGTGGTCAATCCTATGATCCCAATACAGGAATATTGTACCTGAATAGCAATGAAATGCCCTGGCTGCTCACGATGGTCGACCTCACTCCTGACAAATCGATGGACAATGCCAAAAATTATGCCAGAGGATTGTTTCTGCGTAATTGTGCTATTTGCCACGGGGCCGATCGAAAAGGTGACGGCGGCAAAGTATACCCGGCTATAGACCAAACGCAAAAAAAATATTCTATTCCTCAATTACGAGCCTTGTTGCATGAAGGGCGGCGATTGATGCCTTCATTTAAATACATTGACTCCACTGATCTCGATGCCATTATGGCCTATATACGGGATGAACCTGTCAAACCTTTGAAGGGCGCTTCAAAATTTACACCCGAAATACCTTATAGTATGACGGGATATATCCGGTTTACTGATCACCATGGATTTCCGGCAGTCAAACCACCCTGGGGCACGCTCAACGCCATCAACCTAAATACCGGTCAATATGAGTGGACGGTGCCTTTAGGCGAGATCGATTCTTTGACCCGCAAAGGCATCCCCATCACAGGCACAGAAAACTATGGTGGACTATTGAATACCGCAGGAGGGCTGATATTTATCGGGGCCACCAAAGATGAAAGATTCAGGGCTTTTGATAAAAAAACCAGCAAAATGCTTT